>Ga0209343_10009726_pt1 | contig 11031 bp, 15 predicted proteins | sample RifCSPlowO2_02_FD_184026 | JGI IMG/M metagenome (GOLD analysis project Ga0209343, IMG submission 184026) | Groundwater microbial communities from Rifle, Colorado - Rifle CSP2_plank lowO2_0.2 (SPAdes) (version 2) | ecosystem: Environmental > Aquatic > Deep subsurface > Groundwater | place... | reverse complement strand
GAAGACTGTCTCCTACGTACGAAAAGAGTTCCGCGCCACGGCCGAGAGCCGCAAGCGGCCTCCGCTTATCGCGGAGGCGATGGTGGACGCGGACGTGGAGATCCGTGGCCTCATTCAAAAGGGAAAGCTTCTGACATTGACGACGGAGGAAGCCCTTAAGCATAACCTTGTGGATTTCCGCGCCGACACGATCGCGGACGTCTTGAAGCAGTTCGGTCTTGCGGGGGCCGAGGTACGGCGGGCGTCACCCAACTGGGCCGAGAACCTAGTCCGCTTTCTCACGCATCCCATTGTCAGTTCTCTTCTCATCACCATCGGCATGCTCGGAATCATCCTGGAGATCCGAACGCCCGGCTTTGGGCTGCCCGGTGGCCTGGGTGTCGCGAGCCTGGCGCTTTTCTTCTGGGGACATTGGCTTGTCCAGTTGGCCGGCTGGGAAGAGCTGCTGCTCGTGGGGTCTGGTCTCGTGCTGCTGGTTTTAGAAATATTTGTTATTCCGGGCTTTGGTCTTGCCGGAGTACTAGGGATCGGCGCTCTACTCGCAGGCCTCAGCCTGAGCCTGATCGGAGGTGGGGCCACTTGGGAGTTCATCCTCAAAGCAGCGGGGCGCGTGGTCTTCTCTCTCCTTTTAGCGCTGGTGGCCAGTCTAGCCGTGCTGCGCTTTTTACCGCGCCTGCCTTTCGGGCGACGCTTGATCCTGGAGACGGAACTACTAGCGGGCGCAGGAGGCAGTTCGGCGCCCGAGAGCGATAGGATGTGGCTGGGAAAGAGCGGGACGGCACTCTCGCCACTTCGACCCGCAGGCATTGCAGAGATTGAAGGTGAACGCGTAGATGTGGTCTCTGACGGAGATCTCATCGAACCGGGAGTGCCAATCGTGGTGACCCACGTGGATGGCAACCGCATCGTCGTGCGGCGAGACCGCGCGTTAACGGAAAGGAGTTAAACATGCCTGGATTTGAAACCGGAATCGCGGGAGGCTTCGCGTTAATACTGCTGCTGTTGGTGGGGTTGGTTTTTATTTTGTATCTCGTCCCCCTCCCGCTCTGGATCGCCGCCTGGGCGTCTGGGGCATATGTGGGGCTCTTCACCCTCATCGGAATGCGCCTGCGGCGAGTGCCCCCCGGCACGGTGGTCACGGCACGGATCAGCGCGGTCAAAGCGGGGCTGGATATTCCGCTGAACGATCTGGAGGCGCACTACCTGGCGGGCGGAAACGTTGTCCGGGTGGTGAACGCCATGATCTCGGCAGACAAGGCCAATATCGCTTTGCCTTTCAAGCGAGCCGCTGCCATCGATCTGGCCGGGCGTGATATAGTGGAGGCGGTGAAGATGTCGGTCATCCCTAAGGTGATCGAGACGCCGAAAATCGCCGCCGTCGCCAAAGACGGCATCCAGCTCATCGCCGTCTCTCGTGTGACCGTTCGCACCAACATTGACCGGCTAGTGGGAGGCGCTGGTGAGGAGACCATCATTGCGCGGGTCGGGGAGGGCATGGTCAGCACCATCGGCTCCGCGGCGACCCACAAGGCTGTGCTGGAAAATCCCGATCACATCTCGAAGAATATTCTGAGCAAGGGACTCGATGCAGGAACAGCTTACGAGATCCTTTCCATCGACATAGCCGACGTGGACGTGGGCGAGAACATTGGCGCGAAGCTGCAAATCGACCAGGCGAATGCCGACAAGCAGATAGCCCAGGCCAAGGCGGAAGAACGCCGGGCCATGGCCGTTGCCCTCGAGCAGGAAATGCGGGCACGAGTTGTCGAGGCCGAGGCAGAAGTACCTCGCGCCATGGCGGAGGCCTTTCGCCAGGGAAACCTGGGCATCATGGACTATTATAAGATGAAGAACGTGCAGGCCGATACAAGTATGCGCGATGCTATTGCCAGTACCGGAGACGAACCAGGCGCACCCCAGAGGAAGTAGGAGAGATAGCTATGAAAACTCCCAGTTTGGAACAAATCCTTATCCTGCTACTGTTCATCGTTCTGCCGCTGCTCAACTTGCTGTTTCAGCGAGTCAAGAGACGTTCCGAGGGTAAACACCCGGAGGATGAGTCCAGACTGGAAATAGCACAGCGGGCGCGGGCAATCCCGCCACACCCGCCAGAACCCCGCATATCCCGCGACCGACCCCACGGGTTACAAGCGCCAACGGTTTCCACGCCGCTTCCGAGGAGACGTTCCGTAAAGAAATTGACTTTAGGTGGCAGGCGGGAGATACGGCGCGGAATCATCTTGATGGCAGTATTGGGACCCTGCCGCGCTTCCGATCCGCCGAAGTAGGCGGCGATCCAAACATGTAGTCCTTTGCGGCTTTGCGAGAAACAATCTTTTCCAGGCCGAGACGCCAGGGCACCATAAAAATCACTAACCTGTCTCGCCCTACGATTACGCGCTCATGCCGGCAACCGCGCCTCTACGCAAGATCCTTTCCGACGATGCCGCCTGAAACAATGAACTTGAAGGCGTCCTCTATTGAGAAATCCAGGTCGATCACATCTTTGGGAGAGATAATAACCAGGTACCCTGAGGTAGGATTGGGAGTCGTCGGAACGAAAACCGCAAGCACTTTGTTTCCTGGTACCAGATTGAGATTATCCGCGCGCTCGGTGGCGACCAAGCCTATGCTCCAGAGACCTTGACGAGGATATTGCAGCAGGACGACGCGCTGAAAGCTTCGGCTTGGTCCCTGGAAAGTTTCTATCACCTGTTTAGCGCTGCTATAAATCGTCTTCACTAGCGGCAACCTGAGGAGCAGTCCTTCGAATGCTGTCAGCAGCCGCCGCCCCAAGATATTGGTTCCAACCAAACCCAACAGAAAGATCACAGCGAGGGAAAGAACGAGGTTGATTACGAGCACCAGAGGGTAGGCCAATTCTCCGGCCCCAAAGAGTCGCAGCAGGCCGGTAAGCAGCGGAGCCCCGACACCAGTAAAAATGTTAAACAAAAAAGCAATGAGAACGTAGGTAATGAACAGGGGCAGAAGAATCAGCAGCCCTGTGATTAACGTGCGGCGAATAAAGTGGGGGTTTTTGTCATCCGGCATCACTCATTTTCTCCAATGTGTAATCTTCGATAAAAACTGCAAAGGAACGCGCCGTTCAAATGTGCTCGGTGCGATTTTTCGCCACAGGAGATAGATTGGCGCGCCCTCTTGTTCCCAGGAAACTAAACCTCGTCATTGTTGTTCAGAGCGTAAGGACCATCATATACTTTTCCTGGGCCAGATGCCTGGCGTCAGTTGTCTAACAAACAAAAGACCAAGTGTGCCTGGGTGGTCTATTTCGGCGCGCGGCATTCTGCCAAATTAACGGTTGCTCTTTCATCTCCGAACCGAAATGGTTAGAAAATATCCATGGCGGCATTCGCTCCGATTGAGAAGGTTGACGCCTATCTTCCCATCGAAGATCACGGCTTGATCGGCGACGGGACCACGGCCGCGCTGGTCGGCCGTGATGGCGCGATCTCGTGGATGTGTGTGCCGCGCTTCGATTCACCGCCGCTATTCTGCGGGATTCTCGACGTCAAACGCGGGGGCTCTTTCACTGTTGCGCCCGAAGGGCTCGGCGAGTCGCGGCAATTCTATGAGGCCGACACGGGCGTGCTGGTCACCGAAATGCGGGGCCCCTCGGGATTGATCCGCGTCACCGATGCATTCTCGCTGCGATGCGGAGCCGATCTGAGCGAAGATGTCTCTGCGGGACGCCGTGAACTGCTGCGGATGATCAGCGTGTTGACCGGACGGGTCCGCCTGCGGATCGAAATCGAGCCCAGGGGCGGAGCTCACGCAGAGGTCGACAGGGATGGCCTGCGGATCCATTGTCCTTCTGTTCCCGACATCGAGCTCCAACTGTCTTTCAGGGGTCCGCATCCGCTACGACGCCTTTACGAATCGGTGGAACTGAGCGCTGGTGATCGAGTTGAGCTGATTCTACGCTGGGGGAAAGGGCTTACCAGTCGTTCGTACGCTTCTCCAGATGAGCTTTTAGGGGAAACGCTCAGAGGCTGGCGCCGTTGGATGCATCAGTTCCAGTACGAAGGTCCAGAGGAGGCGCTGGTGCGGCGTTCCGCCCTCACGCTCAAGCTCCTTGACTATACACCGAACGGGGCCATTGTGGCTGCGCCGACATCGTCGCTTCCCGAATTGATTGGCGGTTCGCGCAATTGGGACTATCGCTACGCTTGGGTCCGCGATGCGGCGTTCTCTGTTTATGCGCTGCGGCGGATCGGATTCACTGTCGAAGCGGTGCGTTTTCTCGGCTGGGTGCTGGATGCTGTGGAGTCGGGGGGACGTCCGAGGGTGCTCTACAATCTGGACGGCACTCAGCCCCAGCCCGAAAGAAAGGACCCCGAGCTGGAAGGCTATCGACGCTCAGCTCCGGTGCGCTGGGGTAATGCCGCAGCAGAGCAGTGGCAGCATGATGTTTACGGAGAGATCCTGGACTGCGCTTATCAGTGGTCAGCCCATGGAGGCAAGATCGATCGTGTCTTATGGGCGAGGCTGAAAGCGCTCGTGGAGGCCGCCCGCTCGGAGTGGCACAAGCCCGACCACGGCATCTGGGAAGTTCGAACGCCGGGCCGGCCATTCACTTATTCTGCAGCTCTCTGCCAGGTTGCTTTGGATCGTGGCGCGCGTCTGGCAAAACGCTTCGACCTCCCGGGAGACACTGAGATTTGGAAGGCTGCGGCTGGCCGCATCAGGAATGCCATTATCGAGGAAGCGTGGGATGAAAGGATCCAATCGCTTACTGAACATCTTGGCGGCGGAGGACTCGACGCAAGCCTGCTTTCTTTGCCGATTCGACGCGTGATTCCCGCGGATCATCCTCGAATGATTTCGACCACGGCAGCTATTGCGGAGAGATTGGGCGCGGGCAACGGACTGCTTTATCGTTACCTGCCCGAAGAGTCGCCCGACGGCTTGCCGGGACACGAAGGTGCATTCTTGCTCTGCAGCTTCTGGATGGTCGACAATCTGGCGTACCAGGGCCGAATAGGCGAAGCGCTGGAATTATACCATTCGCTGTGCGCGCGCGCGGGCGATTTAGGTCTGTTGCCGGAAGAAATCGACCCCGTCAGCGGCGCTTTTCTGGGTAATTATCCACAGGCGTTCAGCCACATCGGGGTTATCTCGAGCGGTGTGAATTTGTCACGACTGATCAAGAAAGAGGTTTCGAGGTGATTCGATATTTCATCATCTTCGGAGCTTCCGGGGATCTTACCTCAAGATATCTCTTGCCTACGCTCGCGCAGCTCCATCAAACAGGCAAGCTTCCATCCGAGACGAAGATTATGGGCATTGCGCCGGAGACATGGGACAAGACCTTCTTTCAAAAGTATGTTCGCGAGCGACTGGCGCGTCACGCATCGGACGTCGTGGACGCGTCGCGAGAGGCGTTAATCCTTTGGCTAGACTACGGCAAAGCGGACGTAACCAAACCAGATGAGATTAGAAAAGCCCTCGCTTCAGTCAACGAGCCGGCTATTTTTTATCTTGCGTTGCCCCCGCGGGTGTTGTTGTCCGCCGCTCAATCGATTATCGCCGCTGGGCCTCTTCCGGGAAGTCGGATCGTAGTGGAAAAACCGTTCGGGGTGGATCTCGACTCCACCCACAGATTGAACCAATGGCTCCACAGTGCTTTCCCAGAGCAGAACATATTCCGCATGGACCATTTTCTCGGAAAGCAGACCGTGCAAAACATCCTCGGTTTACGTTTTGCCAATCGCATTTTCGAGCCACTGTGGAACTGCCAACATATCGAGCGCATCGCGATTACCTGGGACGAGACTCTCACGGTGGAAGGAAGAGTCGGTTTTTATGACGCCACGGGAGCCCTCAGGGACATGGTGCAAAACCATCTGCTACAGTTGTACTGCCTGGTGGGAATGGAAGCTCCTCCGAGCCTCCACGAGCGCGACCTGCGGGGCTACAAAGTGGCATTTCTGCGGTCCGTGCGCCGCCTATCGCCCGAGGAGATACGGCAATGGACAATCCGTGCCCGCTACCGTGCTGGCCGCATCGGCAGCCGAGACGTCCCGGCTTATGTTAATGAGCCGGGCGTAGACCCCAAGCGTGAGACCGAGACTTTCGCGCAGGTCACCTTGCGGGTGGATAACTGGCGCTGGGCCGGTGTTCCATTTGTCCTGCGCTCGGGGAAGGCTCTCGATAAGGACCGGAGAGAAATCGCCATCCACTTCAAGCCGGTTCCTCATCTGGCGTTCGGGCACGAGTCGGATCCGAAAATCAACGTTTTGCGGCTGGAACTGAATCCGGATCGTATGGCATTGGGCGTGAACATCAACGGACCGGGCGATCCGTTCGACTTGGAGTACATCGAGCTGGACACAGACCTCGCCCCTCAGGAGACATCGGCTTACGGACGACTCCTGCTCGATTTACTGAGGGGAGACTTGACTCTTTCCATCCGTGATGACGAGGCAGAGGAGTCCTGGCGCATCGTCGAGCCAATTTTGGAAGCCTGGCGCGAAGGACGGGTGCCGCTGCGTGAATATCCGGCGGGCTCTGCGGGGCCTAACCTAAAATAAATCGCTTCTCGCTGGCCAAAATACGGCGCGCCAACAAACACACGTCAGAGGAGGGATAATGCGCTCACTTGTTAACGATTACGCGGCCGGGCTCTTGGAGCCTCATGAGGCTCCCTGTCTTTCGCTCTACCAGCCGACTCATCGGCATCATCCGGACAATCTGCAGGACCCAATCCGATTTCGCAACCTCGTTAAAGCAATGGCTCAGTCGTTACGACAGAAGTATACGACGCGGGAAGCCCAACCGTTTTTGGAGCCGTTCCAGGCTTTGGCCGACAATCATGATTTTGGAATCACACGATTGACGGGTTGGCTGTATTAGGCGCGCCCGGCCTGTTTCGAGTTTACCGGCTCCAGCGCCCGGTTCCCGAGCTGGTCATCGTGGCCGACAGCTTTCACGCCAAGCCTCTGATGCGCATCCTGCAGTCGGCGGATCGCTACCAAGTGCTCGGCCTGAATCGGCAGGAGATCAAACTCTTCGAGGGCAACCGTGACGCCCTCGATGAGATCGAGCTGGCGCAGGGGGTACCGCGGAGTATCACCGCGGCGTTAGGCGAGGAGTTGACCGAGCCGCTTCTAACTCTTGCTTCCTTCGGTCCTGGGAAATTGGCTGAAAATTTTACTTCCATGATAACGTTGCTCTGAGTGGCGACATATGGCGATTTTATTTCATCATGTATAAGACGGAGAGCGCGAAAACATAGACTGCCAGAATCGCTAGGGAATCCCAGGCAAAGGGAAACCATTTCTTGCTCGCTCTGTAGGTCAATGCGATGGCCGCGACGGCGGTCATGGCAATGGCAGCGCTGGAACTGACAAGATGATTTCCAGAGATATACGAGAGGAGGGGTCCTTTCGTGTAGAGGATGTCATCGATGGCCAGGATCACAATGTTAAACAGGTTGCTACCGAAAATGTTTCCAAAGGCCATGTCCACGGCACCGATTTTCAACGCGGCTACGGAGACGACGACCTCGGGCAGCGAGGTCGCGAGTGCTATAAAAATATTACCGACAAAAGTTTGGCCCAGGCCGGTAGCTTCGGCAATGCTCTCTCCAATATGGGGCAGGTAGGTGGCGGCTCCTATCGTCAGAAGGGCGTTCAGCCCGTACATCCGATAAGCCGTTACCTTAGAAATTTTCTCATATCGAATCTCTTCCGCGACCACCCCAACCAGTTCGGCGATTCTCTTTTTCTCATAGGAGAAAACGGCCCTCATAGCGATGAGATAGACGGCAACAAAGGCGAAGCTATACGCCCCAACCCATCCTACCGATGGCATGTGTGCAGCGCTAAATATGCTGACATTGACGAGTCCGAGCAGGAGGATTCCAAACGATGCGGTCAGCACCTGCCCCTGGTGCGCCTTGGCGGAAATGGGTGCGGAGCCGTTCATAACATCTAGCAGAGCAAGAATGAGAATGTTAAACATGCAACTCCCAAGCACATCCCCTAAGGCGATATCGGGAACATCGAAGAGAGCGACCGAGCTGATGCCCGTAACCAGTTCGGGAAGCGAGGTCACGGAAGCCATCAAGACCACGCCAATCCAGGTCCTGCCCAATCCGGTCTTTTCAGCAATGACGTCGCCGTATTTTGAAAGGTAGGTGGCGGATACTAGAATGATTCCCGTGCAAAGGACAAATTGGAACCATAGAACCATGGGCGTCACTCAGTCTCCGCCAAAAGGAGTTTCTTTCTCAGCTTGACTCGCGGATGCAGCACCGCCGTGCCATTCATTTCGGTATCGATTTGGCGTGGCCTGTGCCCGTTGTGCTTCAGAACGGCTTCATCTCGCTCTTTGCCCTTTATTTATACGCGCGTTGGAGATATGAAACCAGTGTGAAAGTATCGTGAGCGGGTCGCGAAGGAGACGTTAGCTATGACAATGCAGAAAGCCAGGAGGATGGCCCTTCACATCACCATCCTGTTTGCTTTTTGGTTCATCTTGTCCGGAAAACTGGAAGTCAAGTATCTCGTCCTCGGCGTGGCATCGGCAGCGCTCGTGACCTTCGTTACCCAAGATCTACTGGAACCAGATGCAAGGCAGCGAAAGAAAGCACCATCGAGGGTGATCTCGCCGTTGAAAACTGCATGGGGACTTTTTTCCTATTTCGTTTGGTTGATTTATGAGATTGTACAATCCAATCTTCAGGTAGCCTACATCGTACTTCATCCGAAGTTGCCGATCGAGCCGGGCTTGCTTCGATTTAGGACGCGACTGCAAAGCAGAGTTGGCCACATCCTTCTGGCTAATTCGATAACGCTGACCCCCGGCACCATCACAGTCGATCTTACAGAGGGAACCTATTTGGTGCATGCTCTTGTGCCGCAGGCCGCTGGAAGTCTGTTGGAAGCCAAGATGCAGAATAAGCTCGAAGCAATTTTCGGGGAGCCGGAGGAGCCTCAGCCGGAGATTCGCTGGGTTCGGGACGACGGGAGTCTTTTGTGAGCGCATTTTTTCTCGGCTTGACTGTCTTCATAGCCTTGCTGTTTGCCGCCAGTTTATACCGGATCGTTGTGGGGCCGAGCGTGTTTGACCGAGCAATCGGGGCGGGGCTAATCGGCACCAATGCCATTCTCGTTTTGGTACTGATCGGCTTTCTTTATGATCGCATCGACATGTTCGTTGACCTCGCGTTGGCTTATGGCATGTTAAACTTCATCGGTATCGTCGCGCTGGCCAAGTACTTCGAGCGCAAGCAAGGTGAGACGTGATGGCATTTGTTGCTGCTCTACTTCTCATCGGCGGAGCGGTCTTTTTGCTTGTGAGCTGCGTGGGCTTGCTTCGCTTGCCGGACTTTTACACACGCGCGCATGCGGTCGGCAAAGCTGAGACCTTGGGAAGCATGCTCATACTTATTGGATTGGCCGTTTATAACGGTGCCGCGCTCAGCAGTCTAAAGCTGCTTCTTATTTTAGTCATCATCGCGGTGACCAATCCCACTGCGACGCACGCGCTTACGCGCGCTGCGATGCGCTCCGGACTGAAGCTATGGAGAGTGAAAGGAAAGTAAACCCATCATGATTTGGCAGGTTGAGTTTTGGCTTCTCATCGTCCTCGTGGCGCTAGCGCTCATTGCTCTTAAGGTGCGTGACTTGGTGGCAGCAGCGGTGGTTTTGAGCGGCTACAGTTTTGTCATGGCGCTTTTGTTCGTCACGATGGGAGCCGTCGATGTTGCTTTTACGGAAGCGACGCTCGGGGCGGGAGTGACCGGCGTCTTGTTGCTGGTCGCGCTTTTTTTCATGGAGAGGAGTTCGAACGATTGAACTGGCTTACGGTGGCTATTTTGACTTTGTTTTTAGGGCTACTCGTGTACGCGGAAAGCGATCTGCCGGATTCCAGTAACGATTCAGCTCCCGCGCGGACACATATTACACCTCGGTATGTAGAACGATCCTACGCGGAGACGCGCACGCCGAACATCGTAACCTCTGTGCTGGCGGATTACCGTGGTTACGACACGCTGGGCGAGACGGTCGTGATTCTAACGGCCGGAATCGCGGTGATTTTAATCCTGCCCAGGCGCCGCTAGCGAGGGTAAGTTTTATGCGCGGAAGCTTGGAAAACATTGTCGTGGAAGGGGTGGCGAGGGTTTTAGTTCCATTCATCCAAATTTTTGCTTTATATGTGATCACGCATGGGCATTACGGTCCAGGAGGGGGTTTTCAAGGCGGAGTGATTTTGGCAGCATCGATGATGCTCCTCCGGCTTTCGCTCGGCGAGGAATATGAGCACCGCAGATTTTCCCCGACGCTTGCCAGCGTCGTGGCCGCCGTCGGAATGCTGATTTATGCGCTCGCCGGCCTTTTACCTCTGGCCTGGGGAGGGAACTTCTTGGATTACTCGTATCTTCCCATTCCCGGGCTTTCAAGCGCTGAGCTGCGATACCACGGTATTCTCATCGTGGAAACGGGAGTGGGTCTGGTGGTGTGGGGGACCCTGGTCACCCTGTTTGATCATTTGATCGGGAGCGAACCATAAGCCGTGAACTTTGTCACCGAGTACTACAATGACCTTGTGACCGCGATCTTGCTCACTATCGGTCTTTACGGCATGGTCGGAAAACGCAACCTCTTCAAAAAAATTATCGGCATGAACATCTTTCAAACCGCCATCTTCCTTTTCTTTATTCAGGGGGCGACGAAGCCAGGAGCCACCGTACCCGTGTGGGACGCGCGAATCAGCGCGGAAGTTGCGGGTTATATCAATCCATTGCCTCACGTTCTCATTCTTACGGCGATCGTGGTAAGCGTCGCGACGACCGGAGTGGCCCTTGCTTTGTTGATCACGATCTACCGCCGCTACCGTAGCCTTGAGGAAGGAACCATACTCGAACGGATGAGACAATCATCGTGAACCATCTTCCTGTTCTGATTCCGGTCACGCTTTTATTTTCAGCGTTCATCATTCCTCTCGCCGGGTTTTTCAAAAGAGACTTGGCTTTCGCCATCGCTTTAATCGGAGCCTTTCTCTCAT
>Ga0209343_10009723_pt1 | contig 11034 bp, 15 predicted proteins | sample RifCSPlowO2_02_FD_184026 | JGI IMG/M metagenome (GOLD analysis project Ga0209343, IMG submission 184026) | Groundwater microbial communities from Rifle, Colorado - Rifle CSP2_plank lowO2_0.2 (SPAdes) (version 2) | ecosystem: Environmental > Aquatic > Deep subsurface > Groundwater | place... | reverse complement strand
TTCGGTTTCGTCGTTCCCGCGAAGGCGGGAACCCAGTTAAGTAAAGGCACTGGATCCCCGCCTTCGCGGGGATGACGAATAAATCAGCGCCTCCTTAGCGGAGGGGCAACATAAGGCCAACAACTTATCCAATGCCGGCGGTAAACGAACCGGGTTCAGGCCGATTCACGGTTGGCGTGAATTGGCGGTATTCCGAGGCAACCATACCGTTGCGGATAATAACATCGCCAACCGGATTCGTTCCGGCCAAATAACATGGACAAGCGACCGGTGCCGCTCCTTACGAACCTCCGTCAAACCCGCATTGCCGCCACGCCTCGAACACCGCCACCGCCACCGTATTCGACAAATTCAGGCTGCGGCTGTGCGGCAGCATCGGCAGGCGCACGCGCTGTCCGGCATCGAATCGATCCAGCACTTCGGCAGGCAGGCCGCGACTTTCCGGCCCGAACAGAAAAGCGTCTCCCTCCCGGTAGCGAACCGTATGGAACGGCTGCGAACCCTTCGTGGTCAGCGCAAAAATGCGTGCCGGATCGAATGCTGTCAGGCAATCCTGCAAGGTATCATGCACGCGCAGTGTCGCGAACTCGTGATAATCCAATCCGGCGCGCACGAGCTGCTTGTCTTCCAGCGTGAAGCCGAGGGGGCGGATCAAGTGCAGCCTGCAGCCGGTGTTGGCGCACAGGCGGATGATGTTGCCGGTGTTCGGGGGGATTTCCGGCTGGTACAGGATCGCGTGGAACATGAAAAATCTCCGGTAAAGGCTGCTGGCCGGGTTGGGGGGCGCATTGCAGAGCGTCCCCTGATGCATTCCCACGGATACCGTGGGAACGAGAAAAACGAGAAAAGCTCTCCGTTCGCGGCACCTTCCGGCTTTGCTCGGGACAGGCTTGTCGAACCATGAAAGGCATAAAACAGCCCGTGGCAGTCCTCCGGCAAGCCCGTGGCGAACGGTGAATCGGGTTGGCCGCCACTTGCGAATGCACCCTGCGCCTATTTTCCAATTGCCAGCATCGTGAAAAACCGCTAACTTCCGGCCTCATCAAGGTCGGCATGCAATAGAAACACTCGGGGGAAGAATTATGGCGCGTCCGGAGAAAATCCGCTTGGGCGATTTGCTGGTGCAGCAAAATCTCATATCGCTGGACCAGCTCAAGCTCGCGCTCGAGCAGCAGAAGCGCAGCGGGCGCAAGCTGGGGCGCGTGCTGGCGGATAACGCCTTTGTTACCGAAGAGCAGATTTCAGAGGCGCTCGCCAAACAGCTCAACATCCCCTACATCAATCTAAAATTCTTCAACATCAATCCCGAGCTGGTGCGGCTGCTGCCGGAAAACCAGGCGCGGCGTTTCCGCGCCATCGTGCTGGAGGTGCGCAACGGGATGTTGCTGGTCGGCATGGCTGATCCGACCGACTTGTTCGCCTTCGACGAGATCGCGCGCATCGTCAGGCGCGACATCGACGTCGCGGTGGTCACCGAAGGGCAGTTGCTCGAAAGCATCGACCGCGGATACAGGCGCACCGAGGAAATCACCGGGCTGGCGCGCGAACTCAGCGAAGACCTGGGCGACACTTATGTGGACTTCGGCACGCTGACCGCCACCGCCGGGGCCGAAGAAGCGCCGGTGGTGAAGCTGTTGCAGACCATGTTCGACGACGCCACGCAGATCCGCGCCTCGGATATCCACATCGAGCCGCAGGAAGGCCGCCTGATGGTGCGCTTCCGCATCGACGGCTCGCTGCATCTGCAAATGGAAGCCGACAACAAGATCTCGCCCGCGCTGGTGCTGCGCCTCAAGCTGATGTCCGGCCTGGATATTTCCGAAAAGCGCCTGCCGCAGGACGGGCGCTTCCATGTGCGGGTGCGCGAGCATGGCGTGGACGTGCGTATCGCCACCTGCCCGACGCAATACGGCGAAGCGGTGGTGATGCGCCTGCTGCGCCAGGAGGGCGGCATGATCGGCCTGGACAAGCTGGGCATGCCTCCCGATATGCTGAAGCGTTTCCGCGAAATCATCCGGCGCAGCAACGGCATGGTATTGGTGACCGGCCCGACCGGCAGCGGCAAGACCACCACGCTGTATGCCGCGCTGGCCGAGATCAATACCATAGAGCAGAAGATCATCACCGTGGAAGACCCGGTGGAATACCGTCTGCCCGGCATCAACCAGGTACAGGTGAACGAGAAGATCGAGCTGACCTTTTCGCGCGTGCTGCGCTCCGCGCTGCGCCAGGACCCGGACGTGATCCTGGTAGGCGAAATGCGCGACGCTGAAACCGCGCAGATCGGCCTGCGCGCCGCGATGACCGGACACCTGGTGTTTTCCACGCTGCACACGCGCGACGCCGCAGGCACGCTGTTCCGCCTGGTAGACATGGGCACGCCGCGCTTCATGGTGGCCTCTTCGGTGCAGGTTGTCATCGCGCAGCGCCTGTTGCGGCGCGTCTGCGGCAGTTGCAGCGAGAAACATCCCCCTACGCCGCAGGAAGAAATATGGCTGGAGACCGAGGGCGTGCCGCCCGATCAATGGGGGGGCTTGCTGCACGGGCGCGGCTGCTCGCATTGCAACGGCACCGGCTATCGCGGCCGCATGGGCGTGTATGAAATGCTGGAAATGGATCACGAACTGGTCGCCGCGGCCGCGCACGAGAGCGCAGGCCAGTTTGTGGAAGCATCGCGGCGGCACATGCAGGGCAAAACCATCCTCGATCATGCGCTGGAAGCACTGAAGCAGGGCCGCACCACGGTAGCCGAGGTGATGCGCATCAGCAGCCGTGCGGAGGATTGACGGTGGGCGTTTTTGCCTACAAGGGGCGCAACGGGCGCGGCGACCAGGTGGAAGGTACGCTGGAGGGCGACGATAGCGGATCCGTCGCCGATCAGCTGGTGAAAAACGGCATCACGCCGACGGAAATCAGGGTGTTCCGCGGCCAGGCGGGCGGCGCGCTGGGCAAGCCGGACTGGTTCAAGCGGTTTTCCGCTAAGCCCATCACCCCGATGGACTTGCTGCTGTTCAGCCGCCAGATGTACACCCTGCTCAAGGCCGGCGTGCCGATCATGCGCGCGCTGGCGGGCTTGCAGGAATCGACGCAGAAACCGGTCTTCGCGGCGATGCTCCAGGATTTGCGCGAAAGCCTGGACAGCGGGCGCGAACTCAGCGCGGCGCTGCGCCGCCACCCGAAGGTTTTTTCGCCGTTTTACGTCAGCATGGTGCAGGTCGGCGAAATGACCGGCATGCTGGACGAAACCTTCATCCGCCTGTACGACCACATGGAATTCGAACGCGACATGCGCGAGCGCATCAAGACCGCGATGCGTTACCCCAGTTTCGTGATAATGGCGATGGTGGTCGCCATCGTGGTCATCAACCTGTTTGTCATTCCCGCGTTCGCCAAAGTGTTTGCGGGTTTTCATGCCGAACTGCCGTTTATGACCAAGATGCTGATCGGCTTCTCGAATTTCATGGTGAGCTACTGGCTGCTGATGCTGGCCGCGATGATTGCCGCCGTGCTGGGCTTCCGCTCCTACATCGCCACCCCGGTCGGGCGTTACCAGTGGGACCGGTTCAAATTCAAATTGCCGATTGCCGGCAAGATCATCCTCAAGTCCACGCTGGCGCGCTTCGCGCGCAGCCTGGCGCTGTCCTTCAAGAGCGGCATGCCAGTGCTGCAGGGGATGAACGTGGTCGGCATGGTGGTGGATAACGAATTCATGCGCAGCCGCATCGAGCAGATGCGCGAAGGCGTGGAACGCGGCGAGAGCATCCTGCGCACCGCGGTCGCCGCCGGCGTGTTCAATCCGGTGGTGTTGCAGATGATCGCGATCGGCGAAGAAACCGGCGATCTGGACGGGCTGATGTTCGAGGTGGCCGACATGTACCAGCGCGAGGTCGAATACGAGGTCAAGACCCTGAGTTCGCAAATCGAGCCGATCCTGATCGTGTTCCTCGGCATCCTGGTGCTGATCCTCGCGCTCGGCGTATTCCTGCCGATGTGGGATCTCGGCAAGGCGGCGATGGGACGATGAACCAATGAACCAATGAACCAATGAACCAATGAATAAGCCCCTTCGTCAGCAAGCCGACACCCCCCTTTGTAAAAGGGGGGGAGGGGGGATTTCCCAACGCGGTTTCACCCTCATCGAACTGATCGTGGTCATCATCATCGTGGCGGTGATGGCGGGGCTGTTTCTCGACCGCATGCTGTTCTACGTGGAGCAGGCCGAAAAAACCGCCATGGAAACCGTCGCGGGAACCATACAGAGCTCGCTGACCATGCAATACGGACAAATCCTGACGCGCGGCAAACCGTCCGACGTGGCGGCTCTGGCGCAGGACAACCCGATGAACTGGCTTCAGAAGAAACCGCGCAATTATGCCGGGGAGTTCTACGATCCCACCCCGCTGTCCGTGGAATCCGGCAACTGGATGTTCGATCTCAGGACGCGCGACCTGATCTATGTCGTGCGCAACGCCAATTACTTCAAACCGGGCGGGGACGGCAAAAAATGGATACGTTTCCATGTCGCCGTGAGCCATGAGCCATCGCGCCTGCCGTCGTTGCGGGATGCGCCCGCCGAACTGACCGGCATCGTGTTCCAGCCGGTCGAGTCTTATATGTGGTTCTGAGCATACAATGGCCAGCACGCTATTCAACCAATCGGGCATTGTGATGGCAAATCCGGTAAGTATTATTTTAGGACAATCGCTCGCCATCTTTCTGCTCGTCGGCGCGTTATCGGGCATCGCGGCTTCCCTGCTGCTGATATTCAAGCCGCATCTCATGACCCGCGTCAACCGGGCGGCGAACCGCTGGATTTCCACGCGCCATCTGAACCAATGGCTGGATCGCAGCGTCAGCATCGAACAGTGGATTTACCGGCGCCATCGCTCGCTGGGCATGTTGGTTGTCTTCGGCGCGTGCTACATCCTCGTTTATTTCGGCCTGCTGTTCGATAAGGCTGTCGCGCTGCAACGCCTGTCCGGCCATATGTCGGCCTGGCTGCTGGATATGTTGCTGGATACGCTGGCGCTCGCATCGCTGACCGGCGCCGCCGCTGCGCTGTTTGTCGGCCTGTTTCTCTGGCTGCGCCCCAGCCTGCTGCGCGGCATCGAAGAATCGGCCAATCAATGGGTATCCTCGCGCCGCGCCGTCAGGCTGCTGGATATTCCCCACGATCAAGTGGAACGGTTTGTTGCGGGGCATGCCCAACGGGTCGGCTGGCTGCTGTTGCTGGGCAGCATCTATCTGTTTGTTGCCGTGCTGCGCGTATGGATGTAGCGGCAGTAGGCGCGGATTCACCCGCGCAATCCAGACAGGCTGCATCGTGCGGATGAATTCGTGCCATGCGAATTGGTCGGCACGGATTACATAAACCGCAAATCGCCCAGCAAAGTGATTTGACCAATAGTCCTGGCCTTGTCGTAGTAGCGGCGATCTGCGGTAATCAGCGTGGCATTGGGTTCATGCAGCGCGACAGCATGGTAGAGCGTGTCAAATAAATGGTGATTCAGGCGGATGGCGAGATCGCAGGCGGTGGCGTAAATAGCTGAAGATTCGACGCGCTGAAATTCCATATTGAGGAGATCGGCAAGATCGGCCTGCGCATCGCCCGGTTTTTCTCTGGAGAGAACTGCCGCGACTTCGGCGATGAAGTGAGGGGGTTGATGGAGTTGCACCTTTTCGGCATCTGCCGCAGCGAGGATTTGCAGGGCTTGCTGCGCATCTGCTTCATCAGGCCGAGCGCGAAAGAACCACTTGACCGCCACGCTGGCATCTGCCACCAGAATCACGGCCTGCCATCTTCGCGCGCGGCGCGAATCTGATCTTCAGAAATGGCAGGCGCATTTTTGCGCCGCTCCAGAATACTCACAATAGCCTCATGGCTGCGTTGCTTGCGCTGTGCCCGTTCCACGGCCTCGCGCATCAAATCGGCAATGATCGCGCTCTTGTTCCGGTCGTTGAACATTTCATTAAAAGCTGCCTTGACATCGTCAGGTACACTGAAATTGACGGTAGCCATTTACGATTACTCCTTATGTTGAAAACTTCAACAAAGTATGCGCGGGCGGTTCAGGCAAGTCAAGCGTTGTTGGGGGGCGGCCGTTTACTGGCAGGAATTAAGGACGCGCTGATTTATTCGGTTTCGTCGTTCCCGCGAAGGCGGGAACCCAGTTAAGTAAAGGCACTGGATCCCCGCCTTCGCGGGGATGACGAATAAATCAGCGCCTCCTTAAAATAGCCATCCGGCCAAAGGGCAGAATTGAGCGGTAAATCCTGCCCTGTTCGGACTCAAGAGAGAGCAGGATTGAGCTTGCCAAAGCCCGCTTATTTGTTAGACTGAAAGCGCCAGTTGGAACTTTCCGGTGCGCCGGGTCTCCTATTGGTCAGCATCATCCGGTTTTGTGCTGCGGCGTAGAGGCGGATGGATGTTGTAATCAGATGGGGCTGCGGCCCTTTGACGAGGCTTAAGACAGACCTCGAAACTTTAGGAGAGATGAAATGAAACAACAATCGGGTTTTACGTTGATCGAGCTGATCATGGTAATCGTGATTCTGGGGATTCTGGCGGCGACCGCGTTGCCGAAGTTTTCGGATTTGAGAGGCGATGCTATTACCGCCAATGCTAATGCTTTGCGTGGCTCCTTAAGCTCGGCAGCGGCTATAGCGCACGGCACATGGCTCATTACGCCGACTACCGCAACAATTGAAGGGCAGACTGTAACATGGGTTAATGGATACCCCAATACAGCAACTATTGGTCCTTTGGCGGGCGTTGTAGCCGCCGACTACACAACTATCGCTGCTGGCGCTGCTGCAACCGCAAATTCGCCAGCGACTACTGGTACTCCTGCCGTGACTGCATTTATCCCCGCAGCAATTGCTGGCACTGTAGCGGGGCTGACTTGCTATGCGATGTACACCGAGGCGGCGACTGGTGCTGCACCGACTGTTATAGCTATTACGGGTGGGTGCTAAATCAGCTCGCGTAGGGCGCAATAACCAACGGGCATTGCGCCGTATGTGTTTGACAAAGCGTTGCACAAAATATGGGGAGGCCCCTCGGCTGTCGTTCCGGACAGGCTCGGGCCTCCCCTGTTTTTTCCGCTGTTTACGTTTTTTGCTACACTGCACCCACGCGGCTTTGAAAAGGAAATGGCGCATGCGTTTGAATCCCGAACAAGTCGAGGCGATCAAGCAGGAAACCGAACATTTTTTCGGCGCGCAGGCAGAGGCATGGCTGAAAGATTCGTGTGTGGATAAACATCAGCGCGGCTTCACTCTGGTCGAGCTGATCATGATTATGGTCATCGTCGGTATCCTCGCCGCCGTCGCCGCGCCGCGCTTTTTCGATAAAAGTATGTTCCAGTCGCGCGGCTTCGCCGACCAGGTGCAGGCTACATTGCGCTATGCGCAGAAGGCCGCCATCGCGCAGCATCGCGTCGTTTGTGTGGCGTTTGACACCGGTTCTGTTTCTGTCACGCTCACGATCGATAGCGACGCCGCTCCGGATGGCGCCTGTAACGTGGCTCCGGCAGGCAATCTGCATTCCCCGGCGGGCGACGCAAGTTATGTGATTACGGCGCCCGACGGCATTGCGTTCGGCACACCGTCACCAACGAATTTCAGCTTCGATGCGCTGGGCAGGCCCAGCACCGGCCAAACGCTCACCATTGTTGGCGCAACGGGTCAAATTGTCGTGGAGGCCGAGACCGGCTATGTTCACTCGCCATAATCAACGCGGCATCAGCCTGATCGAGCTGATCATGTTGCATCGTTCCCACGGTCCCTGTGGGAACACCTCTGTGGTCGCTCTGCGTCCCGTGCCGCAGGAGCGGCACAACTGCGTTCCCACGCTGGAGCGTGGGAACGATAGCTGCTTCGGCCCGCTTTGCGAGGGTTATCCAATTAACTGGATTCCGGCTTGCGCCGGAATGACTGGGTTTTCGAGGCGCTCCAGGTTTGAGCGAATGAATTTGCCGGGAATGCAGTCATGAAAATTGCCGAACTGTTGCAGGCTTTGTCTGAAGGGCAAGTGCAGTACGTGCTGGTCGGCGGGATGGCCGTTCAACTGCACGGGTTTATGCGCTCCACTTTTGATATTGATCTGGTGCTGGCAATGAATGACGAGAATCTCGTGCGGTTTATTGATGTGGCTAAACGATTCGGATTGATCCCGTCCATTCCGGTGCCGATTGATTCGTTAAGAAACGCCAGTCAAATCGAGCAATGGCATCGCGAAGTGGGTCAAGCAGGCAAGCCGCGCAGCGGCTGCTCGCAAAAGGGGATGTTGGCCTTTGCGTTGAGAGAGCCGCAGATTGGCGGTGGTGTGGTCGATATTCTGGTGCGACCGGAGGTGCCGTTTGAGCAGCTCATGCAGAATGCAATGGTGGGAGGGCTGTTTGCGCAGCAGGTGTGGATCGCGTCCATAGATGATTTGCTGACGATGAAACGCGTCGCGAACCGCCCCAAAGATCAACTCGACATCGCGGCTCTGGAAAAGATCAAACGGGGAGAAGATCCAAATGCATGAGGCCGGAGCAAACATTCGCGCAACCCTGCCCGAAGAGGTGATGCTGGCACGTCTGGCGCAGTCCGAGCAAATGCGTGAATTCTTTATCGAGATGTGGAAGCAAAACCCGGCATTGGCAAAGCAGGGCGGCGCCCGCGTTCAAGCCCTGCTGACACCACTGGAGTGTGCTGATGCCAAAGAAATTGGCTCCGAGACTTCAGGTATCAAAGGGAGCGACACATGAGCGGACTCATGATTCCAACAACAAATCCCCCCTCCCCCCCTTTTGCAAAGGGGGGGAAGCAAAATCACGATACTGCGACAGACTTACCCGTACTCACCTGCACCCCACTTTGCAAAAGGGGGGCTGGGGGGGATTTTCAGCGCGGCATCAGCCTGATCGAACTGATCATGTTCATCGTCATCGTCAGCGTCGCGCTGGCGGGGATTCTGCTGGTGATGAACCAGGTTGTGGGGCGCAGCGCCGACCCGCTGATCCGCAAGCAGGCCATGGCTGTCGCCGAATCGATGCTGGAGGAAATACGGTTGCAGGATTTGTCCGGCGGCGGCCTTTGCACGGGGACTTTGGGGGCCGATGCGGCGCGCTCCAACGCGGACAGCGTGTGCGATTACAACGGCTACAGCACCACGGCGGGGATTCGGGATTTTTCCACCAATGGCTTGGTGCAGGGGCTGCAAGGATACAACATCAGCAGCGTGAACATAGTGACGCCAATCGTACTGGGCGGCATACCCATCCCTGCGGCGAGCGGCGTGATGATTACCGTTACCGTCGCCGACCCCACCGGGGCGACGATTGATGCCACCGGCTACAGGGCGGGGAATTGATGCGCCCGCCGTCGCAACGCGGTTTCACCCTGGTCGAGATGATCATGGTGATTACCATCACCGGCATTATCGGCAGCATGGTGGCGATGTTCATCCGCGCCCCGGTGCAAGGCTATGTGGATAGCGCGCGCCGCGCCGAGATGACGGACATCGCGGATACGGCGCTGCGGCGCCTGGGGCGCGACCTGCGCACTGCCGTGCCGAACAGCGTGCGAGTGCCGAACCCCACGTATATCGAGTTTCTGCCGACCAAGGATGGCGGGCGTTATCGCGCCAGACCGACTGGCGGGGCGGGAGGATGTGCCGCAGCGGCCGGGAACACGCTGGGCGATGCGCTGAATTTCGACGATGCGGATAGCTGTTTCGAAATTATCGGAACCGGCATCGCGCTGTTCAGAGGAGCGGACGACGAACACAGCGACCAGATCATCGTTGGCAGCACCCAGTCGGATGGGAATCTGCCCTACATCGCCACGGCGGCAGGCGTGCGCCGACCCTACACCGGTGCGACGGGAACGCAGACCGCAATCCGCATCGCCCAGGTGCAATTCCCCGTTTTTGCCGAACTGGAAGGCCGCCGCTTCGAGGTTGTGCCCGGCGAACAGCAGGCGGTGACTTACGCTTGCCTGAACCTGGACGTCGATGCGAATGGCGATGGCACGGGGACGCTCACGAGATTCTGGTCGTATGGTTTCAATGCCGCTCAGGCCGCACCGGCGGCGCTTGCGGCGCCGAGTTCGGCCATCCTGGCCGACAAAGTAAGCGCATGCAGCTTCGTCTACGATCCCAACAACCAGCGCAACAGCCTGGTAGCGGCCACGCTCACCCTCACGCGCGGCAACGAGAGCGTCAGGCTGTATCACGAAATCCACGTCAACAACATACCGTGAGAAACGAATTGAAAGCGAACCCCATACAGCGCGGCTTCAGCCTGGTTTCGGCGATCTTCCTGCTGGTGGTGCTGGCCGGATTGGGCGCGATGATGGTCACCTTTTCGACCGCGCAGCACCAGGGCATGGCGATGGACGTGCTCGGCTCGCGCGCCTATCAGGCGGCGAACGCGGGTGTCGAGTGGGCGGCATACAATATCGAGACGAATCCCGGCGTGCCGGGTGCGGTGAATTTAGTGCCCGGCACGGGAACGGCGCTCGGCGGCAACCTGGCGCCTTTCGCGGTCGCGGTGAGTTACACCGCGGCGAGCGCAACCGAAGGCACAGACGTTGTCTGGGCATACGATATCACCTCTACCGCCTCCGGCTTGAACGGCGCGGTGCCGGGCAGCGCGGACTATGTGGAGCGCGTAATTAACGTTAAGATGAGAGAGTGATGCAAATCGGCCTGATCCGGCCCTTGTGTCCTAGGGACGCGCTGATTTATTCGGTTTCGTCGTTCCCGCGAAGGCGGGAACCCAGTTAAGTAAAGGCACTGGATCCCCGCCTTCGCGGGGATGACGAATAAATCAGCGCCTCCCTAGTTCAACCCAGATTGCCGTGAATTGGGTAGTGGCGGGGTATTCCCCCCTTTGAATCGGGGTAGGCAGGGATGGGCGGTTTGGTTTGTTGCCCAACTCGCAAAAAGGGGGTGAGGGGCTGGCCGGGTCGCGCGTCTCGGCCAGCGCGGGGGTATCCCCCCCTTTGAAAAAGGGGGGTGAGGGGGGATTTGGATGTCGCACGGAT
>Ga0209343_10009720_pt1 | contig 11034 bp, 10 predicted proteins | sample RifCSPlowO2_02_FD_184026 | JGI IMG/M metagenome (GOLD analysis project Ga0209343, IMG submission 184026) | Groundwater microbial communities from Rifle, Colorado - Rifle CSP2_plank lowO2_0.2 (SPAdes) (version 2) | ecosystem: Environmental > Aquatic > Deep subsurface > Groundwater | place... | reverse complement strand
CGTCTCGGTCTGCTTGCCGACCGCGTCGCCGGTGGCGATCCCCTTCAGGCAGGCGAGAATCCGCTGTTTCACCGAGCGATTCATGTCAGCAGCGCAAAGCGTCCAGGTAGAGGCATTGGCTCGGCCCTCGTAGAACACGGGCTCGCGGCGTGTCGAAATAGGGGCTGCTGACGTTCATGACCCGTTCGGTCTCGTTCCCGCCAGCAGGGCCAGCTCACGCCACTTCCAATGGCAGTCCACATCGACGTAACCCCATTCTCTTAGCCAGCCGAGTTGGGTCTCCACGTCCAAGAGCTTGTTCGATGGATCCTCGTCATCTGGATGAACCGAGAGCTTGGCCAGAAACCGACGATGAAGAGACGGCGTTGGCGACGCGACGTGTTCCAAATTACAAAACGCGCCGCCGGTGTTCAGAAGGCCATACACCTCACTGTACAACATGCGCTTCCGCTCGTGCGACACGTGATGGATGGCGAAACTGGATACGACGGCGTCGAAATGACCGAGCGACGCTGGTAACGGGCTGTCCAAGTCGTGAGCAACAACGTCAACGGAGGAGTCGTCGCGAAACCGAGCATGCAGCCGCTCGATCATTGGGGTGGAGAAGTCGACAGCAACAGCGTGGACGTTCGAATGTGCACGTTTGATCAGCGCGAGCAGGCGCCCATCGCCGCTGCCCAGGTCGAGCACACGGTGCAACGGGTCAGGTAAGAACTCGAGCAGCACTCCCTCGCCTTCCGTTCGGTGAGGGATCGTGTCAGCCTTCGCCAGATACTCGAGCGCGTGCTCAGACGATTCCCAAAGGTTTGTGCCGCCTGTGTTCATGCCGTTTGATCTCCATGTCATTCGGGTGTCGGTCGGCCGTGTGATGCGGACCAGCACTCACCGAACGTTGAGCACAATGCCATAACGCACGGTTATATAGACGACAAGAGTATCAGCAGAATTAATGAACGTATGCGGGAACGCTCTGCGAGGCCGGAGGTCGGGACGCTATCGTGATGTCGTGGTCACGCACTCGACGACGAAGCGGCCCGTCCCCTGGCTCTGGGCGGCCAGCACATCCAACCCGGCCGCGCGCGCCATCTCGCGGAACGCCGCGAGCGTGCGATCCTTTCCTCCGACCAGCACCATCATCAGCAGCGCCGGGGAGGCCGGGCCGCTCTCGTCTGGAGAGACGCCGCTCAGCACGACGACGCGGCCGGATGGACGCGCGGCGTCTGCGCACCGTCGCAGGATGGCGGTCGCCTCACGATCGGGCCAGTCGCCGAGCACGCTCTTGAGCAGATACAGATCGCCGCCGGGCGGCAGCGGGTCGAAGAAGCTCTGTGCCGCGGTCGTCACACGGTCGGCGACGCCAGCAGCCTGAAACACTTCGGCCGATCGAGCGACGGTCGCGGGCAGGTCGACCAGCGTGCCACGCACGCCAGGCCGTGCGCGAAGGATGGCCGCGAGCAGCGATCCTGTTCCACCGCCGACGTCGACGACGGTGCGCACCGAGTCCCAGCCGCCGGTGACGAGCACCTCCGGGTCGGGCGTACCGTGGCCAGGTCCCATCAGCGCATCGAAGGCTGCCGCGATCTGCGGATGGGCCTCGAGGTCTTCCCAGAAGGGGACGCCGAAGACCGTCTGGTACTCCGGCGCGCCAGTTCGCACCGCGGCGAGCAGACTGCCCCAGACATACGCCATGCGGCCGCCGAAGCCGTCGAGGTCGAAGCCGATGCGCGCCCCGGCGTGGAGCAACCCACGCGCCGCGTCGTTGAGCGCGAACACGCCAGCCGCCGGCTCGTCGAATAGGCCTCTGCCGACCAGATGCCGGAGCACGCGTTGCAACGACTCGGCGTCGGACTTCGACCTGGCGGCGAGGTCTTCGATCCGCGTCACGCCCGCCTCGACGTGATCGGCGATGCCGAGCGTCGCGACGACGTGCACGCACCACGGGGTGCAGAGGTCGCTCAGTTCCCAGACGCTCGCGCCGCTAGCCAAGGTCCATCCGCGGCCTCAGGCGAGCTTGGCGAGCTGGCCGTCCACCAGCTTGCCGATCGCCGCCTGCTGATCCGGCACGACCCGCCGCAAGACATTGGCCGCGAGATCCCTGAGCGCGGTCCTCGCTTGGTCGAGAGCCCCGGCCTCGACGTGTTTGAACGCGGCGACGTACTGATTCACCAGAGCCTGCCGGTCGGCCGCGGCCTCGTTCGGCGCGACGAAGCCGGCGTCCTTCACGGCCACCAGCGCCGACTTGAGCGTGCCCCAGCCGAGGTCGATGACGATCGGCTTGACCAGCATCATGTCGCCCGCAATCTGCGTGAGCCCGGCCACCTGTCGCACGAAGTAGTTCTCGTCGAAGCCGTGCGGTCCGGCCTCGGTGTCCACCTGTGCAAACGTCTGCGTCCAGCCGCCCGGCCAGTCGCCGGCCAGTCCGACGCCGGGGATCCGCAAGCTCCGCCCCCTGTTCATCGGACTCCTCACCGATCCCTGGTACCCGCCGTTGACGCCAGGGCCCGCCGCGTTGCCGGCCTTGACGTCGACGCGCGGCCAGTTGTTGTCGGTGGCCGCTCGCGCAATCGCATCGACGAGCCAGATGTTGTTGTTGTAGACGTCCATCAGGCTCGTGATGACGCCGCCGTCTTCGGGGCGCTCGCTGGAGTAGGCGTACTGGTTGCCGCCCGGTCCGACTTCGACCGTCTGACGCCCGCCCATGTGCTCGACGCCAATCGTCGCCACGATCGACTTCACGCGGTCGGGGTGCATCCGGAAGTAGTCGTACTCCTCCCAGCTGCCCTCGCCGCCCGGCATGAAGTGCCGGCAGTCGAAGTACAAGGCCAGCGTGCGTGCGCGCGACGACCGCGGCACGCGGTTGAAGTACGACATGATGCCGAACAGCCCGAAGGCACCGTTCTCTTCAATCATCGACATGGCGTCGGTGTGCGTGGCGACGAGGATTTGCTCGTCCTGCGGCGTGCCGTAGTTCCTGCCCGGCAGGTACCCGATGAACGCCTTGCCCGTGTCGCGCTGGAAGCGCGCGGTGAGCGTCAACGTGGCCGTCTTGCCCGCCTTCGCATCCGCCAGCACCTTTGCGCCGTTCACGCGATCGAGCGTGAGCGTCGGGCAGTTGATGTACACCGCCCCGTGTCCCGCCCTTCCGTTGGCGGTGTAGACGCTGCGCTGCGTCAACCCCAGCGCCGCGCCCGGCGCCAGGTCGTAGACGACGACGATGCCCGCCGCGCGGGCCTTGAGGCCAATCGACGCGAATCCGCCGAGCTGACTCCAGACAAAGCGGCTGTGATACGAGCTCGTGACGCTCGTCGGCGGCGGCGTGTAGAAAGGATGCCACTTGCCCGGCGAGCGCCACTCGTGGTCGGTCATCGTGTAGGCGTCGAGGAACTGATTGGAATACGGCGGGTTCGGGTACGGCGCCGTCTGGAAGACGAGAATCTTCCCCGACATGTCGGCTGCCGCCGGCGGATTGGCGGGGTCGTAATAGAGCATCTTCGCGGTCATGCCCTCGCGCGGCGTGAAGCCCGACGTCATCCCGTACCCGGCCACGACCGGCACGGGCGTGCCGTCGGTGACGAGCTGCTCGACCGCCACGCCGGAGTTGTGGACGTGCGTGCGCCGATCGGGCCAGTCGTCCACGACGTAGTGATCGTACGGCACGTCGACCGAGTCCAGATCGACCGCGCCAAACTCCGGCGCCCTCGCGATGAGGAAGTCGGCGAACCGCTTCCAGCCGGTGCTGCCCGCGTAGGTCGGGCCGCACTCGGCCTTGAACAGGTGCCAGTCCAGCGCCTGGCGAGGCGTGATCATGAGCTGCGGATTGATCTTGAGGAATCCGGCATTGGACCGGACCCCGGCCGCGCCATTGCTCTGGGCCCACAGCGGTTGTCGAGTCAACACCGTGCCGGCGGCCACGCCTGCCGCGGCCTTGAGAAAAGTCCGCCTCGAGGAACCGGCCGGCCGCTTCCGTGACTTGCTCATTGTGCCTCCCGCTGATGGTGGGCAGGATAGTCCCGAATCGCTTCGGGTGCCACGGTAATCGCCGACCCGCGGCGCCGACCCGCGGCGATGCACGGCAGGATGCGCGCGATCTTCGACGGCTCGTCGACTCGAAACTGGAATAGTGATTGCCCCCGATATTGTCCGCGTCTGCGAGCGTGTCGAACCCGCGGTTGCCGACCGCATTCTCTCTGCGGGCGTGCTTCCATATGACGGGGTCGGCAAGCGCTGGGAACATGGCCGTTCGCATCGCACAGTTCCTGACGATCCATGTGCCGATATGAGACACCGCCTGTCGTCCCACACCAGGCCGAATCTACCCCTAACAGGTTCTCCAGCAGTCAGTTGCTTCGCGAACTCAACGCTGGTCCTCGCCTTGCTCCGCAGGTGGCCGTGGATCGACGTGCGGAGCTGGCTGCCCGAGTCGCCTGAATGCGCACCCTTCCTCGTCACTCACGAGTCGTTGCCTTCGCCGCGCTGGCCATCGGGGCGGGAATGCTCCTTGGGTACGCGGGCTGGCCGCAGCCGCACCGCACCCTGGAATTCTCCGGCCTGATCCTGGCTGCGATTCTGACCTCGACTCTCGCGATACGGCAGTCGACCACGGTGGACCGGGCAACCATGCCGCCGTCCTCCGTCATCGACTTCACCTCGCTGCTGCTCTTCGGAGCTGACGCGGCGACGCTCGTCGCAACGGCTGGGACCATCGCGCACGGGCTCCGGGATTCCGAGCGCTCACATCCGCCTCTCCGAATGCTCTTGAACGCGGCCACCGTCATGGCCGCGACACAGGCGGCGGGCTTCGCGCATCGGGCGCTCGGTGGAACGATCGGCCACTTCGTGTGGCCGTGGCAGGGCGTGCCAATTGCGGCGGCCGTCGTCGCGTATTGCTTCGTCAAGATCGCCGCGGCCGAGGTGATCGTGCCGCTCTTCATGAGGCAGCCGGTCAATCGATCCTGGCCGAAGAGCGCTCTCCGGGCCTGTCCCGACTACTTCATCGGGGCCAGCCTCGGTGTGGGACTCGTTGAAATCATCGACCACCGAATGTGGGAAGTCTTGCCGGCGGCAGCGGTACCGCTGTATTTCGCCTACCAGGCGTACTGCGGCTACGTCAACCGTCTCGAGGGCGAGCACCGCGTCCGGGAGGTCATCGAATCCCTGGATCAGGGCATGTGCGTCGTCGACAGCAACGGCCACGTGACGCTCTGGAACGAGGCCCTCGAACGCATTGTGGGCTGCCCGTGCGAGCGAACGCTGGGCCGATCGCTCGTGGCCGCGGTGCCCGTCCTGGGCAAGACCGATCTCCCGCGAGCCATCAGCGATGTCTTGACGAATCGGAGCCCCCGGACGCTGCATCTTGGGCTGCCTTCCGCTGAAGGCGCGCGGATACTGCAGGTCAAGGTCCTCCCAGTGACCGGTGGCGTGACGCTGCTCTGGCATGACGTCACGGAGCGAACGCACGCCGAACGGGCGCTCAAGCGAAGCGAAGAGCGGTTCGCGCTCGCGGCGGAAGGTGCGACTGACGGGTTGTGGGAGTGGGATCTTCGGAGCCAGGAGTTCTACTTCTCGGGCCGATGGAGGGCGATGATTGGCCTGCCCGCGGACGCCTGCATCGGTCGTCCAGAGGCCTGGATGGACCGTGTCCATCCCGACGACATCGCGAAGCTCAGGGAAGCGCTCGAGGCGCATCTGTCCGGCACGACGGATCACTTTCACCATGAGCACCGGATCCGCCACGAGGACGGCACCTACCGGCGGTTCCTGTGCCGCGGTGTCGCGGTGCGAGGCACAGGCCGGCGTCCGTCTCGCATCGCAGGATCGCTGACCGACACGACGGAGCGAGCGATCGCGCAGGAACGGCTCCGCACGGCCGGGTTCCTCGACCCGCTGACCGGGCTCAGCAACCGCGCGGTCTTCGTGGAGGGGCTCGGGCGGCGGCTCGAAGAGTTCAAAGAACGGCGCGGCGGCGGCCGGTTCGCGGCGCTTTATCTCGACCTCGACCGCTTCAAGGTCGTCAACGACAGCCTCGGCCACCTGGTGGGCGACGAGCTGCTCACCGCGGTGTCGCGGCGGCTCGAGTCGTGCTTGCGGCAAGGAGACGCCCTTGCCCGGCTGGGCGGAGACGAGTTCGCCATTCTCCTGAACGGGCTCGGCGACGAGCATCAGGCCAACGCCATCGCGTTCCGGATTCAGGAAACGCTGAGTGCGCCTTTTTCGATCGGCGGCCGCGAAGTCTTCATCTCGGCCAGTATCGGCATCGCCTTCGGCCTGGCCCAGCACACCAACCCGGACCAGATCATGCACGACGCCGACACCGCCATGTATCACGCCAAGGCGCGTGGCAAGGCGAGGCACGAGCTGTTCGATGCCGACATGAACGCGCGCGTGCGCGACCGCCTCGGCCTCGAGAACGACCTGCGCCACGCCGTCAACAGCAACGACTTCGAGGTGCACTACCAGCCGATCGTGTCCCTCGCGTCGGGGATGTGCGTGGGGTTCGAGTCCCTGGTCCGCTGGACTCGCAACGGTGAGGTGATCTCACCGGTGACGTTCATCCCAATCGCCGAGGAGTTGGGGTTGATCGAGGCGCTGGGCACGTGGGTCCTCCAGCAAGCGTGCACCACGTTCGCGGACTGGCAGCGCCGCTTTCCTGACGGCGGGCTCGACTACATCACCGTCAACGTGTCCAGCCGGCAGCTGATGCAGCAGAACTTCCTGTCCATCGTCGAGCAGGCGGTTCACCAGGCCGGACTGAAGCCGTGCGACCTTCGCCTCGAAATCACCGAGACCGCGTTGATGGACAGCCCCAACGTGGCCGCGGAGCTGCTCCGCGATCTGCGCGACTTCGGCGTGAAAATCTACCTCGACGACTTCGGGACGGGCTATTCGTCGCTCAGTCACCTGCACAAGCTTCCGGTCGACGCGCTCAAGATCGACCGCTCGTTCGTGAGAAGCCTGCTGCTCCCCGATCGTCCGGCCATCGTCGAGAGCATCATGGCGCTGGCGCGGACGCTCAACACCAGCGTGGTCGCCGAGGGCATCGAAGACGACGTGCAGGCGCGCGAGCTGGAGCGCCTTGGGTGCACGCACGCCCAGGGTTACCTCTTTTCGCGTCCGCTGTCGGCCCGGACCGCCGAGGCGCTCCTCATGGCCAACCAGCCGCTTGGCCCAAGGCACGTTCAGCCCCAGGACCCCGTCGCCGCGACCGGGAACGACCCTGAGCCGTACTATTCGTCAGCGCGCTTCCAGTGGCCGGAGGATATCGACGTGCGACACGCCGCCGTCCAAGACGCGACGCAGCGGTGAACAACGACGCGGCTCATTTTGCCGCGCTAATTGCCGCCACCTGGATCGTCTTGGTCTTGGCGTCCAGCGTGCCCGTGACCGTCACCTTTTGTCCCGCGAACTTTTCCGGCATCCGCTGGTTGCTCAGTTCGTAGACGTCCTTGCCGTCATACAGCACGTACGTGGCGCCATGCGCGCTGACGCAGGCATCGGTGCACTCGGCGTCGGTCGGTCCCATTCGCATCGAGGAATGATCGGCCTTGGCGCACACGCTGTCGGTAATGATGCCGGTGAACGTCTGCTTGTCCTGTGCGGCGGCGAGCGCTGCCAGCGCGAGAAGACTCGAGAGCAGAGGCTTCATAGCGCAAATGCGGCCCGAGCCTTCCGACGCGCCTCTGGCGCAGGCGCTCGCGAGGCCGTCCTCCGGCTTTTTCCGGACGTGCCCGGGCCCCAATGATCCCGCTCCGGCACTCTTACTCTCCCGGTACCATGAGGTGCGCCGTCGACGTGCCCGCGTTCATGATCCACACGCCACCCTGCTTGTTGTTGTCGGGCAGTCCGAGTGACTGCGTCGTCGCGAACGGCACGGCGATGGTCATGTGCGGTCGAGCGCGCGCCTGGTCGGGGCCCGACAGGTGGTACCACACCGACCCGAATTCGGGCTTCACGCGGGTTCCGTCCTTTTCCGCCGCATCGAGCATCGCCTGTGTCTTGACCCTGTCGCCCAGCGCCTCGGCCTTCAGATTCTGAGCGGCCCGGTCCAGGTTGGCGACGCTGGTGCACTCAATCGAGAACGGCTGCTGTAGAGGAAAGCCCGACTGGTCGTAGCAGACCATACGGTTCGTGCCCTTCTTCAACGTGTCGTAGGTGAAGTCGGGTTTCCACTTGATGACGGTCGCCGCCTCGCGCAGATTCGCCGGGGCGGCGGCCAGGGCCGTGGCGATGGCGTCGGCCGGCGCCTGCGCCAACGCGGTGGTCGATACCACCACGGTACCGAGAACGATCGTGATCATGCGCGTCATTCTGTGACCTCCAGCATCTGCCTGAACCTTCTCGGGCAGCTGGACTCCGACCAGCGCCCCACACGCCTCAGGCAAGGTTACAACATGCGCACGCTGCATTCCAATTGTCCAATCGTCCAGACGCGGCTATGCGCGCGAGGGGACGCGCTTCCCGCCGAGAACGGTCCCGCTCGGGAAGAGTCTCTGGCTCCCGGCTCGCGTGTTTCCGTAGTTGTCGACGAATTCGAACGACCCTTGACGAAGCTCGAGCACCGCGACGTCGGCCGGCGCGCCGACATTGAGCGTGCCGCGGTCGCGAAACACCTCGAACACGCGCGACGCGTTAACGGTCGCGCGAGCGATCACCTGATCGAGCGGCATGCCGAAATCCAGGAACTTCGACATGACGTTCGGGAAGTCGAAGACCTGCGCTGTGCGTCCCTCGGGCGTCCAGTCGGTGGAGAACGTGTCCGGCCAGAAACCCGCCCGCATGACGCGCTCGACGATGTCCCATCGAAGATGGCCGGTGCGCCCATTACCGAGATCGAACCACACGCCGCGGCGTCTGGCCGCCAGCACTTCGGGCAAGATGCGGCCGTTCTCGTCGACAATGCTGTTCGGCGGCGGCGCGAACATGTGGGTGACGATGTCGCCGGGCTTGAGCAAATCGAAAAGCCTGGGCAGCGGCGAGACCGTCTGCCCCATGTGGATCATCACCGGCAGATTGAAGGATGTGACGACTTCCTGGGCGCGTCTCAGCACCTCGTAATCGTTGGCGCCAGCGACTTCCCGCGACAGGCGCGCCTTGACGCCGGCGATGACGTCGCGGTTCTTCGCGACGGCCTCCCGCGCCGCGCCGACATCGGCGCGGTTGATGTCCATGGTGTCGCCGCCGGGCAGGATGCCGGCGCGCCCGATGTTGACCAGCACCCGGGCCGGCTGCGGCGCCGATTTGGCGATGGCAATCACTTCAGCGATGCGATCCGCTCCCTGCGATCCCGCATCGACAAACCCCGTCACGCCGTCCGCGAGACACAGCGCGGGCCCATCTGTGATGCGGGCGGCATGCGTGTGGATGTCGAGCAGGCCAGGGACGACGATCTTGCCGCGCGCATCAAGTGTTTCCGCGGCTTGGTCTGCGATGTTTGCGATGTTGGCCTCCACGGCCGCAATGCGGCCGCCGGCGATCGCCACGTCGAGGATCGCATCTATCCTGAGCGAGGGGTCGATCACACGCCCGCCCTTGATGATCAGATCGTACCTCGCCGCCGCCGCGAGGAAGTCGGGCACGTGGGCGAACGTCGCCGCCCCCGCGGCGGCTGCACGGACAAACTCGCGCCGGCTCAGCGTGGTCAAAGACTTCATGGGCTCATCTTGGCGCAATGTCGAGAGCCGCGTTCGGATCCCGAACTGACAGGATCGGGAGTCAAGGACGTGGGCCTCGCCATAGCCCTACTACGCGTTCCTGGACTCGAGCGCCGTCGCGATTTGTGAAAGCAGCGCGCGTTCTTCGGCGGAGATTTTCCTCATGCCGAGAATCCCGCCGGAGGCCGCCGCGATCTCTTCACAATAGCCGACGAGAGCGCCAGGGGTCAGACCGGCCTGCGCCGGCGTCGGCGACGTCAGCATCGCGCGAATCAGTCGCGTCGACCGCGCGAACACCTGCGCATCGGGAGAGGTCGTGAGCCACGTCGACAGCTGCCGATCGGCCGCACTCGCTTCGGCAATTCCGCGCGACCGCGCGAGCTTGATGATCAGCTGGCGCTCCGCGTCGCTCACGCCGCCTTCGGCCCACGCCATCTGGATGAGCGGCATCAGCGGCAGGAGGTCGACGGTGTCAATCGTAAATCCCAGCGCCGCCAGCTCCTGGGTCATTTCGGGGTCAGTGAGACCGACTTTGGTGCCCATCTCGCGGTTTGCCTGTTCGGCCAAGGCCGCGCGCCGCATCTTCTCGATGAGCTCCTGATCCCTCTTCCAGAAGTACTCGTCCTCGCGTGAGCGCGCTTCGTTGTCGGCCATGGCAGTTCTCCTCGAATGTCTCTGGTCATCCTAACATCCGCCGCATCTTGAAATAAACCTAGCGATAGGTTATTGTCGCTTCATGACGTGGGGCGAGGTGATCCGGAAGCTCGAGGCGGCCGGCTACGTCGACGTGCGGAGCGGGAAGGGCAGTCACCGGCTGTTCACGCACGCCACGACTGGCAAGGAGATCTGGATCGCGGTCCACACGAAGAAGGATGCCGGCCAGTTGGGCAACCGGATTCTCCGAGAGGCAGGGATTCAATGACGACGTACTACCCGATTGTGATTGAAACCGAAACGAGTGGCGCGGTGAGCGCCTACGTTCCCGGGTTGCCGGTGTTCGCGGCGGCCAACACGCGCTCGAAGGCTGAGCAGGCGATTCGTGAGACCCTGGCCGCGTATCTCGAGGCGCATCCCGACAGCGTGCCGACGAGCGATGTGCGGGTCGCCCGCGTCTCCGACGGTCAGCGGTCGAAAGTGCATATTGTTGGCGTCGGGGCCCTTCTTGGCGCCGGCCGGAGTCGGCGCAAGGCGCGCGCGTCTCAACTGAACGGTCGGCTAGGAGGTCGGCCGCGGAAGACCGCGTGATACCGACCGATCTCTTGACGTGTTCCCCCCTCGGCGGCAAGATTCACCCGGGACCTAAGCTAGAGCACGGCGATATCGAGCTCGCGAAGGCGAGCAGGGTCTCCAATGACCTCGACCCGCGTGACCTTGGCGTTCGCGGCGG
>Ga0209343_10009716_pt1 | contig 11036 bp, 7 predicted proteins | sample RifCSPlowO2_02_FD_184026 | JGI IMG/M metagenome (GOLD analysis project Ga0209343, IMG submission 184026) | Groundwater microbial communities from Rifle, Colorado - Rifle CSP2_plank lowO2_0.2 (SPAdes) (version 2) | ecosystem: Environmental > Aquatic > Deep subsurface > Groundwater | place: Rifle... | reverse complement strand
CTGCGCTTCGAGCTGCCGTACCAGGAACGCGTGTTTCGCACCGGCAAGCAGCTGGGCAATCGCCTGCACGAGACCGGCGTGGACTGGTGGGAGAAGCAGTTGCAGGAATATGAGTCGATGCCGGAGTGGAAGGATTTGAACCAGTTGTGGGACACGCTGCTGGAGAAGAACTACCCGGTCAAGGCGGGCGACTTCCCATTCTGGCTGCTGGGCGCCCGCAGCATGCAATACGCGTGGGGCGGCAACGTCGGCATCCAGATGATCCGCGAGGTGGCGGGCAACGTGGCGGGGCATGACGGGATCCTGATCAACGCCGGCAAGGCCCGGGAGTTGGGCATAGAAGAGAATGACTGGGTGGAGATCAAGTCGCCGGTCGGCGTCGCGCACGGCAAGGCGCGCCTGCGCCAGGGTATCCGGCCGGACGTGGTGGTGATGATCGGCCAGTTCGGGCATTGGAAGACCCCCTATGCGAAGGACTTCAAGACGCCGAGCCTGAATGACCTGGTGCCCATGCATCCGGATTTTCTGGACGGGTCCGGGTCGAGTGTGGATGCCACCAAGGTCAGCGTGCACCGCGTGGAGGTGACCGCATGACGCGTTACGTGATGATCGCGGATCTGAACCGCTGTGTCGGTTGCCAGACCTGCACTGCGGCCTGCAAGCACACCAACGCCACGCCGCCCGGGGTGCAGTGGCGCAAGGTGCTGGACGTGGAGATTGGCGACTATCCCGATGTCAGCCGCTTCTTCATGCCGGTCGGTTGCCAACATTGCGCCGATCCGCCCTGCATGCACGTGTGCCCGAGCACGGCCACCGGCCAGCGCGACGACGGCATCGTCACCATTGATTATGACCTCTGCATCGGTTGCTCCTACTGCGCGGTGGCGTGCCCGTACCAGGCCCGCTACAAGGTGGACAAGCCGACGTACGCCTATGGCGAGACGCCCATGAAGAATGAAGTGGAACGCTTCGACGAGCGCCGCCTCGGGGTGGCGCAGAAGTGCACGTTCTGTTCCGACCGCGTGGATGCCGGGCTGGAGCAGGGCCTGAAGCCGGGCGTGGATCCGGACGCGACGCCAGCCTGTGTCAACTCCTGCATCGCCAATGCGTTGCACTTCGGCGATCTGGAGGATGAGAAGAGCAACGTCTCTGAACTGCTGGCGGGGAACACCTGGTTCCAGATGCATGCGGAGCTGGGCACCGAGCCCGGCTTCTATTACCTGTGGAACAAGGAACCATGATCCGCTTCGGTTCGTACCTGCAGACCAATTGGGACTGGCGCGCCGCCGGCAACTTCATGTTCGGCGGCACCGGCAGCGCCCTGATGCTGATGACCGCGCTGGCCTCCTGGCCGGCGGTCCCGCCGGTCCCGCTGGGGCTGGCGGCACTGGCCTTTGTCGGCCTGGGCCTGTTCCTGGTATGGCTGGAGATCGGTCGGCCGTGGCGATTCCTGCACGTGTTCTTCCATCCCCAGGCGTCGTGGATGACGCGCGAGGGCGCCGTCGCATCCCTGTTGTTTGCCGTGGCGCTCGCCGGCGTTGCGATGCAAAGCGCCGTTGCCATTGCCTGCGCAGGCGCATTGGGCCTGGTGTTTCTCTATTGCCAGGGGAGGATTCTGCGGGCTTCGAAGGGCATACCCGCGTGGCGTGAACCCGCGGTGTTGCCGTTGATAGTCACCACCGGTCTGACCGAGGGGACGGCGATACTGATCATGTTCGCCGTGTGGCTGGAGGCGCTGCGGGACTGGCACATCATTGCGCTGGCAGGACTGCTGCTGTTGCGCGGGATTTTCTGGACCCGTTACCGCGCCGCTTTGGAATGCAGCCAGGCGCCGGCCGGGGCGCAACAGCAATTCCGCGCCATCCATGCGCTCTTTCTGTGGGGTGGTAACGCATTGCCGCTGGTGCTGGTACTGGTTCCATTTGCGGCAAAGCTGGATTGGTTGGTTCCGCTGGCTGCGGCACTGGCACTCGTTGCCGGCTGGCACATGAAGTTCGTTTTGGTGGCCAAGGCCGCCTTCGTGCAGGGCTACGGGGTCGGGGCGCTGCAGCGGGGCCGGCCGACACCGAGAAAGCCGGTGCGGCGCGAGGGCGATCCCTGGCAAGCCTGAACTAAATCAGCCGTTCCTGATTCAAGATCAAAAGGCAGTCCGATCTCACGGTGGCAGACACGCCGTGAATACATCTGACCGCCACGGATGGCGGAAATGCAGATTGCGCAGGAGCAAGCAATCTGCCATGTAGGCTCGGGTGCCGCCTTTCTCGCTGCGCAATCCTGCTCCGCGAGAAAGCCCGGCCCGCACCTCCATGTGCGGGCGTTCGCAGCTTTGCTGCGAACCCCTGCGGCATACGGTACGCCACCGTGAGATCGGACTGCCTGCGCCAGTGCGTGGCACATTTTGGAACAGCTATTCAGTTCAGAGGTTCCTTATCGGTCCGTGACCCCGAGTTCCTGCGCAATTGCCGCGACCAGCGAGTCGTCCACGTCATGGCGATCGGCGGCGCGCCGCAGCGCGTCTTTCGGGATCTCCAGGGGAGGAGGCGTGGCGATGCGGTCGGCGTTCTCCCAACCGCGTTCACGCCGCACCATGAGCCGTAAGACATCCGGCCGCGCGTAATGACCCACTGAATCCAGCAGCGCCTTGATCGCCTTGATCATGTCGGCCTGCAATTCCGCGTAGATTATTTGCGGACCGAATTGCGGCGGGACAATGGGAACGCCGAGCGGCGAGATGATTGAACTGCCGCCGTGGGCGTAGGCGGTATTCATGCGGCCCTTGTACGGAAAATCGTCCGGGATGTCCTTCTCATCAATGTAGCCGCAAGCCGAAAGGACAAAGGTACCGGCTTCAAAGGCATGGGCACGACCGCAAAAATGCCCCCAGAATGCGCCCTCCCGATCCGGTTCCTCCAGTTGCGGGCCGGTATGGATGGCGAACGAACCGGGGAACACCGCGATGTGGATATGCTCGCCTTGCGCAGCCATGGCCGCGCGCACCGTGGTCATCGCATGTTCGCCGCAGATCAGGCCGCCGATGCGGCCGATGTCGGTTTCGAACACCACCAGGTCCCGGGCATCCCCCATGCCCCAGAACATGCGCTCGGTGAAGGTCGGCACCAGCTTGCGGTGACGGCCCAACAAGGTCCCGTCGCGGCCGATGAAGACCAGCGTGTTGTAAATCGTCTCGGACCCGGGTCGGGAATCCAGTTCATTGCAGCCCATGACCACGTGGGTGTTCGCTTCCCGGGCCGCCCGCGCCAGTTGTTCCGTTTCTTCACCCGGGATCTGGATTGCCGCATCGTGAAATCGGACCCGGCCGTCCACCCATTTGCCGACGTCGGAGTCCCAGCCTTCGGTCCAATAGGGGTAACCCGCAAGCCATACCTCCGGGAATACGACGAGTTCAGCGCCATGGGCCGCTGCCTCCTTGATGGCCTCCACCGCGCGGGCGACGCATCCGTTGCGGTCGAAAAACTTGCTGGAGATCTGTGCGATGGCGACCTTGACCTGGCTGCGCCCGCCGAGAATGGGTTGTTTTCCTGACATTTTGACGTGCTCCTGAGATGGGGGTTGGTGGCACCCGTTTTGTGGATACCGTATAGCGGTTCGGCCGCAAAATGTTGCGGGAACACTACATTAGATGTGTAACCGTCACAAACACTTGCAGGATATAATAATTATATGTAATGTAATCCGGCATCGCACAATATGTGCGAATATCGCGCCTTGGTTAGAGGGAACAGAGATTCCCGGCTGAACATTTATCGCGGACGGTTACGCCTCCGCTGGGGGCAAAAACCTATGCTGCCAAGGGGAAGGTCTTTGCACTACGTAATATATTAGGTTGGTTGCAGCGTGCCAGATCGGTGCGTAATATATCAGTGGTTTACACACGTTTGTGTGACTATCGCGCTCAAAAAGAGGGGGACGCCATGATTGATCGCCTGTTCCGGAAGCCTTCGTTTCGCATTTGCGTGGCGGGGAGCTTGCTCATCGCAGAATTCCTGCTGTTGCCGTCAGTGGCCCTCGCCCAGGACGGTGGCGGATTGGAGGAGGTCGTGGTCACGGCCCGCAGGCGCGAGGAATCCCTGCAGGACACGCCGGTCTCCATCACTGCTTTCAGCGGGGCTGCCTTGGAAGCGCGGCACATCGAGCGCCTGGATGGCCTCGCGGCGGCGACGCCAAACCTGATTATCGACCCTTCCGCAAATTTCTCCGGTTCCAGCGCCGCGGCTTCCGTGTTCATACGCGGCATCGGCCAGGTGGACTTTACGTTGACCACCGAACCCGGCGTGGGCATCTACCTGGACGGCGTGTATGTCGCCACTTCCATCGGCAGCATTCTTGATCTTGTGGATGTGGAGCGCGTTGAAGTGCTGCGCGGCCCGCAGGGAACACTGTTCGGACGCAACACCATAGGCGGCGCCATCAGCGTTACCTCCAAGCTGCCTGATGATGAACTGCACGGCAAGTTCAAGGTCACCGGCGGGACCTATGATCGGGCCGATGTGCAGGGCAGCGTCAATATACCGATTTCCGATACATTTTTTGCACAGGCCTCGGCGGCTACATACAACCGGGACGGGTTTGTGGATGCGCCGAACACGCCCGACGGCGATGACCTGGGAGACACCAATCGCGACGCCGCCCGGTTGGCGCTGCGCTGGTTGCCCAACGAACAATTCGAAGCGAATTTCAGCGCCGATTACACGCGGGTGCGTGAAGACGGCGTGCCCCATGTGCACGTAGCCGATTACTCCGGCGTCAGCCTGGCCAACATCGGCGCACTGGCCAATCCGGCGAGCCCGACCTTCCTGCCGCCGCCGGCGCCCCTGCCGCCGCCGAGTTTCATTGATCTGTTCAACATCACCGCCACCGTGCCGCTGGGCGAGCAGGGCGGAATTGCCGGGTTGTTCCCGGGTGTCGTGCCGAACCCGAACTTCGGGCAGGCGCCGGTGGGACCGGCGGATGTCATCGACGTCGAGAATGGTTCCCTGCGCAATTTGAGCACCATGGATCTCAAGTCCAATGCCGATATCTGGGGCGTGGGGTTGAACCTGACCTACGACTTCGGCAACGTGACCGTCAAATCCATCACCAGCTACCGCGATATGGAAGCCAAGACGGGATACGACCACGGCAGTGTCGCGCAGGTATTGGCGCAGTTGATGGACGAATTCGCGACCGAACAATTCGCGGAGGAGTTTCAGATCTCAGGCCTGGCCTTTGACGACCGCCTGACCTGGCTTGCCGGCGTTTATTATTCCACGATCGAGGGCTATAACCTGGACGACGTGGAATTTCCAGTGGGGCGCTTCCTGTCCGGCGCCGAAATCGATAACAGCAGCATAGCGGGCTTCGGCCAGGCGACTTTTAAGGCCACCGACAAGCTGGCCCTGACCGCGGGGTTGCGCTACACGGACGAGACGAAGAAATTCATCATTGGCGACAAGTGCTGGGACCTGCCCAAGGGTCCGGAGACGCTGTTTGACGGGTCGGTGGTCACCTGCGCCCGCATGGATACCGTGATCGATCCGAAACTCGCGAATGCAGGGTTTCTCGGTTTCGTGAATGCGCCGGTGTTCCCTGCGCCGGGTGGGCGTTTCTGCTGCCTGCCCATCTCGGATGCGGAGGGTAACGTGGTCGGGCTGCTGCCCGGTATCGAGAACGGCACGGAAATCCTGCCCGCGGGCACCACAAAGGAGTCCTTCAACGACCTCAACCTGCACTTCAACGTCGCCTACAGCTGGACCGACGATTTCATGACATATTTTGCCTATTCCGAGGGCTTCAAGGGTGGCGGGTTCGCGCAGCGCGTCTTCCCGCCGAAGACCGAAGTGCCGTCTTTCGACCCGGAAACGGCCACGGTCTACGAGATCGGTTTCAAGTGGAATGGGTTCGATGATCGGCTGTTCCTGTCGGCCGCCGGGTTCCACACCGAATACGATGATCTGCAGATTCAGATCAACGACGGCATCGCGCCGGTCACGCGCAATGCCGCGGCGGCGGAAATCGATGGTTTCGAACTGGAAGCCACGATGGCCCCGGCCGCGGGCTGGCTGGTGCAGGGCGGCGTAGGCTACACGGATGCAGGCTATACTGAACTCGATCCGGATGAGAACTTCACCACCGACGTCCGTTCCATCACGCTGGACAACAAGCTGGTGAATGCGCCGGAATGGACCACCACCATGGGCGTGCAGTATGACTATGCCATGGCCAACGACTGGGGCAATCTCATCGGACGGGTGGACTGGTCCTACCGCAGCAAGACGTACAAGGACGCCATGAACTTCCCGGAGATCGCCCAGGACGGCTACCACCTGCTGGATCTGTCCCTGACGTGGATCAGCCAGAACGGTGATTGGGAAGTCAGCGCCTTCGGCAAGAATGTCACCGATGAACGTTATCTGTCGTCGGGTTTTGCCAATGCCCTGACCCAGGGCTGGGGCTCGGGCATCATAGGCCGTCCCGCCGAGTTTGGGCTCAGCGTGGCGTATCTGTTCGGGAACTGAAGCGGCGACCCGGCGGACTCCAAAGACTCGGGTCAGGTAGACAATTGTTTGAACCCTGCCCGTGCACTTTTGTGCCCGGGCAGGGCTCCGGTAACGAAGGCACGCATTACCCCAATCCGGATCGTACGCCGCAATATCAACCATGGCTGGCAGGCACGTGAACTCATGCTGCGGGCCGGTGCATTTCCGCCGCCAGGGCACACTGGGAGGATTTGAGGATGATTGAACCGTACAACGTCGTGGGCTTGATCCCGGTTTTCCGGGGCATCCGCAAGCGCGCCGACATCCAGATAAATATCGATCACATAAAGAGCCTGACCCACGCCGCGCTGTGGCTGACCAGTCTCGACATCCCGGTGAAACTGCTGGCGATCCCGGAAGGAGCCCTGCAGGGTTTCAACGACGAGGCCCTGGACGTGGACCACAAGGAGTTCGCGCACACCTGTGCCATTGATATCCCCGGGCCGGAGACCGACACCCTGGGCGAAATCGCCCGCGCCAATAATGTATTCATCATGGCGCAGGCCAAGGCGCGGCACCCGGATTGGAAGGATCTCTTTTTCAACGTCGGCTTCATTCTCGATCCCCATGGAGAAGTCATCCTTCAGCACCACAAGGTTTCCTCGCTGCTGCCTTGTGAACGCTCCGTGTCGCCCCACGATTTGTGGGACTGGTGGGTGGAGAAGTACGGACGCACATTGCAGGCGTTCTGGCCGGTGGCGGACACCGCCATCGGGCGCATGGGCATCATGATGGCAATGGAGGGCAACTACCCGGAGAACGGACGTGGGCTGGCCATGAATGGCGCCGAAGTGGTGTACCGCGCCTCCATGCCGGCGCCATTCACGCAGAACGACATCTTTGAGATCTCGAACCGGGCCCGCGCGCTGGAAAACAACATGTATATCGTGGCGCCGAATATCAGCTGGTATTACCTGCATGCCGAGGACGCGACGCCGGTGGATGCCGGCGGCGGGCGGTCGATGATCGTGGACTACAAGGGCGCCATTGTCGGCAAGCAGCTCGATACCAACGGTTCCACGTTCGTGTCCGGGGTCATCAACATCGAGGCCCTGCGCCACCACCGCGCCAATGCGCAGGTCAGCAACTGGATGAAGGACATCCGCACGGAAATGGCGCAGCTCATTTACGAAAAGCCCATCTATCCAAAGAACCGGTACCTCAAACAAATGCCCCCCAAGCACGCCGAGTACAAGCGCACGGTCATTGATCGCCAGGTCGCTCTGATGCAGGAACGTGGCATCTGGAAGGCGCCGTCCGGCGGAAAATAATGCGTACTCGGGTCGCCCCCTGGGTGGCCGGATTCGCCACCTTTCCCCGGAATCCAGGCACGACGATGTCCCGGTCACTGAACCCTTACGGCCCGGCACATCGGTAATTCGCATGCACAAGAACCGGCCCAAAGGATTTGTTCCGCCCTACGAGGCCTATGTGTCCGAGTTCGAAATCGGTGTCACAGAAATCGCCAACGCCTATTTCGGGGTTCAGGATCGCGGCGACGCGGTGGAGGCCGAACGCGCGCACGTGGCGCTGACCAAACTGCTCACACTTGCCGATGCGCCGGACTGGGTCGAACGCGGTTGGTGCGAAGAGCCTGTCGGCAGCAAGACCTGGATTTATGCCACCTACTGGCGCAATCCGGCGGGATTCCAGCGCTGGTGGCGCAACCCGGCCGTGCAGAGCTGGTTCCAGGTCAACGCGGCTGCCAAAAGCGCCGTGGGGCGCTGGGCCGAGATCGTATTTCCGCAGACCAAGCTGCTGGATACGCTGCTCGCGCATCCGGAAAAGAATTTCGGGATCGCGAAGCTGGCCAAGGAAAACGTGATTACTCCCTACCATGGCTATTGGGGCGGCATGCGCGATCGCATGGAGGCGCTGGACGAGGACCGGTTGCAAAACGCCGCCGGCGATGCGCTCGGTGCGCAACGGAAGAATCGGGACGGCATCGGGCGCCGCATCTGCGTTGAGATGCCGGCCAATGTCTGTTTCGCCCGTGGCGGCCCGGACTGGACGAATACCGGGGGTGAGGAGCGCGAAGTGTTTCTCGACGATGTATATCCGGCGTTGGTGGCTGGCGCCCGGTACCTTGCCGATAACCCGGAACAGGCAGGTTGCTATTCCTGCCGCTTTGTCCACGAAACCGATTCAGCTGGCGCTGCGCGCGACCAGGTGAACGTGCTTGCTTACTATGTGACATTGCGTAATCTGGAACAGTGGACCGCCAAACACCCGACGCATCTGGCGATCCACGGAAAATTCCTGGCACTGCTGCGCCGCATCGGCAGGATGCCCGAGGTGTTGCTTGACCACGAGATTAGTGTGCTGCCCAGGGGCAAGTTGACAGGTGTTTACGTCAACTGCGATCCGGGCACGGGATTTGCGAGTTTCGGGGCCGAACGCACGGACGTACAGGAGTTCAGGCCCGGAGGTTGACCCGGATCACGGGAGCGGAAGACCGCGTCACTTTTGCGAAATTTGGCGGCAAGAATAACGGAGGACAGGAACATGAAAAATGACGGCAAATTTATCGAACAATACATGGCGCTGGCACTCCAGCCGGTGATGCGCGGCGCACATCAGCGCGCGGACATACAACGCAATCTTGACCATATCGCAGAACTGGCCCGGGCAGCGGTCTGGTTATCCGCCATCGACCTGCCGGTGCGCCTCGTCACCGTGCCTGAGGGCGCGTTGCAGGGATTCACCGACGAAATCTTCGACTGGGATCATGTGGACTACGTCAGGAAGATGGCGATTGATCTGCCGGGCAAGGAGACCGAATTCCTGGGTGACCTAGCCCGTTCGCTGGATACCTTCATCATCGCCCAGGCCAAGGCCAAGCACCCCGAATTTCCGGAGCGCTTTTTCAACTGCGGCTTTGTCATCGATCCGCGCGGCAAATTGATCCATACCCATTACAAGATGCAGGTATTCGCCCGCGAACATTCGACGGTGCCGCATGATGTATGGGATCGCTGGATTGAACTGTATGGTGAGGGGCTGGATGCCTTTTACCCGGTCGTGGATACCGAAATCGGGCGCATCGGTTGCCTGGTGTGTATGGAAGGCAGTTACCCGGAGACGGCGCGCGGCCTGGCCATGAATGGCGCGGAGGTGCTGTACCGCCCAAGCTACCCGGAACCCTATGTGTCCAACGGCCTGTGGGAGGTGCAGAATCGGGCGCGGGCGCTGGATAACACGATGTACGTTGTGGCGCCCAATCCGGCAAGTTACTACCTGACGCCGCAAACCGAGAACCCGCTGGATGTTGTCGGCGGCAACTCCATGATTGTGGATTACCAGGGCCGCGTGATTTCCAATCATCAATCCGGCGGGACCGCGTCCTACGCCGGGGCAATAATCGACATTGAGGCGCTGCGCCAGTATCGCGCCCGCTCGCTGTGGGGCAACTGGCTGAAGGATCTGCGCACCGAGCAGTATCGGCTCATTTACGATCAGCCGATCTATGAAAAGAACCGCTGTCTGACCCGCCCGCCGCTCAAACATGCGGAAAATGACAAGGTAGTACGCGCCGCCACGAGGCGCCTGGTGGACCGCGGGGTGTGGAAATTGCCCGCCTACATGCAGGAAAAGACCGCGGTAAAGAAACCCGAAGTGGAGGATGAGGAAGCGGAGGAATGATCCGCGTCCAAACCGGCTGAATAAGTCAGTTCAGCTGAACTACGCCAGTGTATGGAATGTGGGGGATTGGTTTTTAGCAAATTTGGAGGTCCATCGTGTCACTACCAAAATTGCAGGAGTACTGCACTCCTGAGAACGACAGTGCACTGGTGACGTTGCTGCAGCGGTTCCAGGGCAATGCCCTGATCATCGGCGGCGGAACCTTTGTCCATGGCCTCAGCGCGCGCGGATTGCTGACCGAAGTGGAGGCGCTGATTGACATCCAGCGTCTGGGCTTGAGCTACGTCAAGCCTGGATCGCAGGGACTCGTCATTGGCGCCACCACCACGTTTGCGCAACTGGAGACTCAGGCGAAACTCCTGGATGAACCCCGGCATGGCGCGCTCAAGGATTCACTCCGCTATCCACCGGTGCAGATCAAGAACACCGCCACCTTCGGCGGGTGCGTGGCGGCGTCCTGTCCCTATTTCGACGTGCCGGTCGCCCTGCTGGCCCTGGACGCTTCCGTGCAGGCGCAGGGGCCGGGTGGGCAGCGCCTGATCCGGCTGGAGGAGTTCTTCACGGGGTTGTTTGCAAATGCGCTCCAGCAGGGCGAATTCGTCAAGGAAGTGGTCGTCCCGTCCGCGCCCGCGAAGAGTGCGAGTGCATTTATCAAGCTGGAAACCAACGCCAATGACCTCGCGATCCTGAACGCCGCGGTGTTTGTGACGGTTGACGCCGCCGGCAAATGCAATGCAGCGCGGGTGTTCATCGGGGGTGGTGTGGGAGAGACACCGGTGCGCGCCAGGTCAGCGGAAAGCGCCTTGCGCGGTAACAAGCCGTCTGCGGAATTATGCGCGCAGGCGGGCAAAGCCGCAC
>Ga0209343_10009715_pt1 | contig 11037 bp, 10 predicted proteins | sample RifCSPlowO2_02_FD_184026 | JGI IMG/M metagenome (GOLD analysis project Ga0209343, IMG submission 184026) | Groundwater microbial communities from Rifle, Colorado - Rifle CSP2_plank lowO2_0.2 (SPAdes) (version 2) | ecosystem: Environmental > Aquatic > Deep subsurface > Groundwater | place... | reverse complement strand
TCAACCTTAAACGCATGAGTCTCTGCATGCTCTTCCTCCTCATCTTTGCGTGCTTCGCGATCGTAAATTAGCGCTTTTCCCTGTTGCTGGAGGCAGGATGTCGTGAGCCCTAAAAAGTTGTAAATGCGCCCCATCCATGATGTGTCGCGCCGCGCAAGATAGTCGTTTACTGTAACGATGTGAACGCCAATGCCAAGAAGAGAATTCAAATATGACGGAAGCGTGGCCGCGAGCGTTTTTCCCTCGCCTGTTTTCATCTCCGCGATGTTTCCTTCGTGGAGCGTATAGCCGCCCATAATTTGCGCATCGTAATGGCGTTGCCCCAGTGTACGTTTTGATGCCTCGCGCACTGCGGAAAACGCCTGCGCGCGAATTTGTTCCAGTTGCGCGCGTTTCTCTTCAATAGATGAAAATTGCGCGATTTCCTCTTTCCACTTTAGGGTTAAAGCCGCGATTTCTTCATCGCCTTTCTTTTCAAATTCCGGTTCAAGTTTGTTTACTTCACTCGCGATCTCTTCAAGTTTTTTGATAACTTTGGCATTCGGATCGCCTAAGAATTTTTTTAGGATGGATGACATATTATTTTTGTTGTCTATAAATATTTTCAATAAAATCCTTTATCTCTCGCTCAAATCTTTCTTGGTTGAATCGTTCCGTCAGTTCTTTGATTTTCGCGTAGTTGAATTCTTTGTCCTTGAAATGAACTATCGTATTTGCGAGCGACTCCCAGCACTGCTCATCAAAAAACATTCCAGCGACGCCTTCTTCAACTGTTTCAAGCGCGCCTCCTCCGCGATAAGCAATCACCGGGGTTCCGGCGGCCATTGCTTCAACTGCCGTGATTCCAAAATCCTCTTCCTGCGGATGAATAAGCGCGCGGGCATGCCCTATAATATCATTTTTTCGCTTTACGTCCAGAATTTCGCCTAAAAACTCAATGTTGCTGTTGGCTTTTTTCTTCAGATAGCGCGTCTCCCATCCGCCGCCGATAATTTTCAAAGGCAGGCGCATTTCGTTAAAAGCTTCTATTGCAAGATCAACCCGTTTATATGGACGAAGCCGAGAAACAACAACAAAATAATTTTTCTTTTCAGAGACAAGCGCGTATTTGTCGGTTTCAACAGGAGGATAAATAACCGTTGAGTCGCGGTGATAAAATCGCTTGATGCGCTTAGCCACAAAATTGCTGTTTGCGATAAATTCATCCACGCGCCCGGCCGCTTGAAAATCCCAAAGCCGCATTAAAGTCAAAAGCGGAGGAAGAAATTTTTTGACAATCGCGTTTTTATTATGAAGTTCAACGATATATTCCCATGAGTCGGACCATAAATAACGCGTCGGCGTGTGGCAGTAGCAGATGTGAATCGCGCCGACGTCGGTAATGACGCCTTTTGAAAACGCGGACGAATCCGAAAGCACAACGTCGTATCCTTTTAAGTTCAAGGATTCAACCGCGGTCGGCATGAGAGGCAGAAACCATTTGAAATGTGTCTGTACGAGTCTCTGATCTTGTAAAAATGACCCGGTAATTTTTGTTCCGCTGAAAAATTTTCCGGCAATTGCTGGATCATACAAAATAGTAAAAATCGGAGCGCCCGGAAACATTTCTGTAAATGTCTTAAGCACCTTCTCGGCTCCGCCGATTTGATTTAAGTGATCGTGAACGAGGGCGATGTTCATACAGCTCCTTCCTTCCTCCATAAAACCGCAAACGGCGTTTTAAGAAGAATTGCGATGTCCATTTTCAGGTTCCAATGTTCAACATAGTAAAGATCAAGCCGGGCTTCTTCGTCAAAATCAAGCGCGCTTCTTCCTGAAATCTGCGCGCATCCTGTGATTCCCGGGCGAATGTTCAACAGTTTGCGCTGATACGGTTTATATCTCGTTACCTCTTCCTCTTCGTGCGGACGCGGGCCAACGAGACTCATGGCGCCGATAAGAACATTGTAAAAATTCGGCAGTTCGTCCAGGCTCCATCGCCGCAGAAAACGCCCGGTCGGCGTTATCCTGGGATCATTTTTCATTTTGAATAAAGGCCCGTTTCGTTCATTCATTGGCAGAAGTTTTGGTTTCAATTCTTCCGCGTCTTTTATCATTGAGCGAAATTTATAAAGTTTGAAGGATTTGCCGTTTTCCCCGACGCGCGCAAGTTTTACAAATACCGCGCCATGAGACGTAAATTTAATAAAGAGCGCGATAATGATTCCTGGGATGAAAAATATAAGGAGCGCGAGCGCGCTTAGAAAAATATCCATAATGCGTTTTCGGACTCGCCCCCACCCTTCAAGCGGAGTGCGTTTAATGCTGATAAGAGGAAATCCTACTATCGCTTCCATTTCAATGCGCGGCAAGGCGGCTGAAAAAATGTCTGGCGCGTATCTGAAATCCATATGCCGCGTTTCGCAGAGGACGAGAAATTCATTCACTTTTTCTTTTGAAAAATTCAGGTCAGTGAGGATAACTTCTTCAATTTGATGGTTTGTCAATTTTTGTTCAAGTTGCGAGGCTGTGAATACCCTGCCACAAACTCTATAACCCCATCCGCGATTTCGTGAAAGCGTCTCAATAAAATGGGTTGTGTTTGAGTCCCCGCCGATAACTATCACCGGCTTTGTGCCTATGAGATGCGCGAGAAGTATTTTACGGATGATCCGAACAATGCCCCGCGCGATGATAACGAAAAGTATCGCAAACCCTGAACCTGTAAGAATGATGAACCGCGAGGCATAAAAAAAATCGCGCTTGAAAAAAAGAAATACCACGACTCCAACCATTCCGGCAATTGTCGCGAGGATAATTTTACCGATCTGATCAATAAACACCCGCAGTTGTTTTGGGTTGTAAAGCCCGGCAATCGCAAAAAAAATCACCCAAACTACCGCCATTCCCGCAACAAACACAAGATATTGCCTAAGAGGAAGCTGATAAAATATCGGACTCACAAGCTCAAACTGCCTGATGAAATCTGTGGAACGCAGGCGATACGCAACGATACTTGCGAGGATAAACATTGCGTAATCAAGAGGCGGAAGTATAAGTGTATAAAAAAATTCCGAACGGCGCATATGCCAGATACTATATCGCTCTTTTGTATTTTTCGCAACCTTGCCAAGTATTAAATTTTATGGTATTTTACACCTTGCTTTGACAACTCGAGTAATCGCCCCGCTTCGCTCTTACGAGCTACGTGGGGAGGAAAGTCCGGACTCCTTTTCCGATGAAAATCGGAATGACAATGCTTAGCAGATAACGTCTGCCGCTTCGCGTTAATTAAAGTTAGCGCGTAGTAGGGAAAGTGCCACAGAGACAATACCGCCCACACTAGCTTTAGCGAAGGTGGGTAAGGGTGAAAAGTGTGGTGTAAGAGACCACGGCTTGTATAGGCAACTATACAAGGAGGAAAACCCTAGGCGGAGAAAGCAGGAATGGTACCCCTTGCTAACTTTTTATTGCAATCACATATGCGAGGCAAACGACTGAAATTAAAAGTTAGCGAGGGGAGCCCTGCGCTTGAGCCTGATGGCGACGTCAGGCCTTAGGTAGATGATTACTTAGAAACAGAATCCGGCTTATGAGGTTCCAAGGCAATAAAAATAGCCTAAGAAATTTTCTTGGCTATTTTTTAATTTCACCAATAATTCCAATCATCTCATTCACACGCTTTTCCCACGAGTTCTCTTTTGCATATTCTATCCGTTTTCTGGCGCGATCTTCAGTGTTTTCAGAAAGCGCGCGATCAATCGCTTCGCTGAATTCATCGTAGCTTTTTGCGTAATACAAAAGATCGCTGTCAGACACAAGTTTTTGAGTCGCCACAACAGGAAGCCCTGCGGCAAGGTACTCGTAAAATTTCATCGGATTCATGGAAGTGGTAAGTTCATTTATTTTATGCGGGATAATTGCCACGTCAAAAGTTGAGAGATAATGTTTGAGTTCATTGTTCGGCACAGGCCCTGTAAAAATAACATTTCCGCATGCGCTCACTCTATGCGCTTCCGCGTCCTTCCACACAGGTCCAACAAACACAAATTGCTTATCTTTCTTTGATTTCGCAAGAAAACATACGAGATCAAAATCAACTCTAGACTGGATAGTGCCAACATATCCGATTGTCGTTTTTTTCTTCCGCAAAGGCGCGCGGTCAATGCTTGCCGAATCAACTCCGTTTGGAATCCAGCGCGTATTTTTATGATCATAAAACAGATGATTCTTCAAGTGTTCAGAAACTGTAAAAATGCAGTCAGAATTTTTCGCGATCAGAGAGTAATTGCGCGCTAGAACTTTAATGTATTTGCGGTATGCCGGATGCGCGCGCCAATCGTCCACAGCGTCAAACACAATTATGTCGTTTGGAAGCTCGCTGAAGCAATTAGCGTATAATGGAAAGTACGACCAAATAATGCGCGTCTCGTTTTCGTTTTTATCTGTCGCTCCAAGACGTTTGAGACGACCGCACAAACCGCTCATGCAGTAGGTAGTATACACTTTCAGTTTATCCTTCACGCTATAGAGGATGCCTCCATAATCCTTTGCAATGATGCGATAACTGGTTTTATAAATTTCAAACGATACAAACAAAAATGCGGAGAGTTTTTTCCGCCACTGCAAAGGAAGATATTCAACCATAATCACCTCCCTAACTTCCCGACGTTTCAGCAATTCATTAAGAATGTAGTAGTTTCGGTTTCGCACCCCCCGCCCCCATTCTTTGTAAGAAGACATGGAAAACATCAGAATGCGATATTGCGGAGTTTTCATATCAGTAATCAAATTTTTGTTTTACGCGCTCATATCCATTTTCCCCCATTTTACGCGCCAAAAAAGGATTTTTCATGCATGTTTCAATCGCGCGCGCGATATCTTTCGGATCTAACGGATCAACAAGAAATCCTGTGCGTCCTTCATCAACAGCTTCTGGAATCCCCCCGCTTCTTCCGCCGATCGCGGGTTTTTTAAAAACAGCGGCTTCAAGAAACACAATACCAAACCCTTCAACGTCTCCATCAATATCGCGCGAAGGCATTATAAAAGCGTCGCATGATTTGTAATATCCGAAAATCGCCGGGCGGGAGATTGATCCAAAAAAACGCACAGCATTTTCTATGTTACAGGTTTTAGCTATCTCGCGCAAACGCATTTCATCGTCTCCTTCGCCGATAATCCAGTAACTTATCCTCGGTAAACGCGAAATTGCGCGAATCACCATGTCAAAACCTTTGCGCTTTACAAGGCGCCCGACGCTCAATAGAACAAACGGCGCGTCTTTTGGAATGAGCGGCGAGGAGAGCGAATCTTTTTCAAGCGCCGAAGAACTGACCCGCGGATATTCAACAATGATTTTTCCGCGCGGAATTCCGTAGCGATTTGCGATACTGCCCCGCACATATTCGGAATTTGAGCGCAATTCACCCGCATTTGAAAGAATGACGCGCGTCCAGAAACGTTTCCAAAAAGAAAGTCTGGACAGAACGTCTTTCCCATGCGCGTAAACATTATATGAAATGCCGCAAAAAAATTTCAAAACAAGCGCTAAATAGCCGAGCGGCAGTATATTTCCGACAAGAAGTCTGTTGAATTTTTTTCTCCGATGAAAAAGCTCCGGAAAATAAGAAAGCCATGAAAGAGGAGTTTTTTTATATTCCAAATGAAGAACCATAACCGCGCCCTTCGCGCGTTTCACTGTAACAGCATAATATTCCGCCATGCCGCCGATATCTGGAGGATAATCAAAAGTAACAAGAAGAGATTTCATAGAAGATGCCGCAAAAATTTGAGGTTAATGCCGCGAAAAATAAAAAGCGCGACAAAATATACGACGCATCCGAGAAGGATCAAAAAATACCACTGCGCATATGGAGACAAAAATTCAAGCGCCGCGTACATTATTATTGAAGACAAAATTACTTTTGCCGCGTGCCGCGCGAGTGCGCCTCCAATGACTGCAATACGCTCGCGAATAAAATACGCGTCTGACGCAAAGATCAAAATGTGAGTTGCAAGAAGAGCGACTGCGGCTCCAACTACGCCAAAACTCGGTATTAGAAATATATCCAAACCAATAAGCGCGATTATTCCGAACGCGCGTGAAATGGCCGTGCGCTTTTGGCGATTTATCGCGTTTAAAAGATTCCCTGTCGGGAAGGCGAGAAAAATAAACGGAAGCGAAAAGAGGATAATTTTTGAAGGTATAATCGCTGGAGAATACTCATCCCGAAATAACGCGCGCAAAATCTCGTCTCCAAGCGCAAAAAATCCGACTGAAAGCGGGATGCTGATTGCGAGAAGGTATTCAAAAGTATAACGGAATATAGTCCGCAGTCCTTCTTCTGATTTTTCGTGCAAGTGTGAAAATGCCGGATATATCGCGCCCATAAGCGCGGTTGGCAGTGTTAAAGAAAGCGCTGTAACTATTTTAAGAGGCACGCTATAAAGCCCGACAGCGCGATAATCTGCCGAGAACTGGCGCAAAAGCACAATGTCAATTGTGTTTAAAATTTTCACCACAATCGCAACTGCGGCAAAAGATGGGATGCTTTTAAGAAGAAATTTTACAGTCGCGGAATCATAACAAGGATATATTCGCAGACGAAATTTTTTCAAAAGAACAAAAGATACGAATGCGATATTTATGATTGTGGCGACAAGAAGCGCGTAAATGAGAAAGCGGATATCGCCTGAAAGTTGTATTGAAACAACCCCTATTAAAACAGTAACAAGTTGCGAAATTAAAACCCCAATGCTTTCGTATTGCAATTTTTGCAGGGCGCGGAGAGCTCCGTACAGAAAAAGCGCGATGTTGTCCAACACAACCCAGATAAATGCGAGCGTAATAAGACCGCTCGTGTTTGCGTGGAAAATTCGCGCGCTTCCGATTGTCGCGATTCCAGCAATAATAAAAAGCGGAATTTTAATTGCAAACGCGGCGTTGATATAGCGCATTGCCTCAACTGGTTTTTTTGAGGCTTCGCGCACAAAGACGAGATATAATCCAAGATCGCCGATAATAAAAAAGAGCGTTGCGTACGATAACACGAACTGCAAACGCCCCAAATCTTCGGCTCCGCCGGGAAGATTATTTGAATAATACCAAAAATAAACGCTTGAAATGATCCTCTGAATCACGAGGGCTCCTGTGAAAAAAATACTGTTTCTTGCAATGCTACGCGCGGTGTGCATATTTCGCTATGGTAGCATAAGAGCCCGAGAAAAGACAACTAAACTGAATTCATTCCTGATACAGTATCAGTTACTTTACCAATCACCCTTTCCGATCCTTTTCTTGCTAAAATTTCTTTTAATTTCAGAATTATTCTGTAATACTCTTCCTTTGGAAGGTTTTTCATGATTTCTTCGGCTCTATTTAGATGGCTTATTTCCGGAATCTCATTTCTAACAGCAAAAATCGCGTCATTAAACATTTTCAGTTTTTCCGCATCTGTATAAGGCGTATCTTTCCTAAAATGGATCATAAAATCCTTCACGAAAGCTTCTTTCCATGGTTCTTTTATTTCAGTGCTACGCATTGTTTCTTGGTTCATAGCAATAAAATTACTGCACTACAACGTTGATTTGAAAAATAAACGCTGAAATGCAAAATTAAAACTTTTCTCTTATTCGTAATTAGTAATTCTTAATTCGTAATCATTGAAGCAAAAGTAGAAATTTTATAGAGGTATTTGGCTTGTATAGTACTGTATGCTATCATTCCTAATCTACAAAAGTAGAAATTTTATAGAGGTATTTGGCAATATCATTTTTCCTCTTCACCCATTCATATCTACAAAAGTAGAAATTTTATAGAGGTATTTGGCTAATCAGCAAGAATATATTCAACGATGAATCTACAAAAGTAGAAATTTTATAGAGGTATTTGGCCGCGGCTAATTCGCCTAACGATACCTATCTACAAAAGTAGAAATTTTATAGAGGTATTTGGCTTCATAAAAAGTTCTCTCTAGATGATATCTACAAAAGTAGAAATTTTATAGAGGTATTTGGCTAATGCAACACAGACAGGGAATGTAAATCTACAAAAGTAGAAATTTTATAGAGGTATTTGGCCATTGAAGATAAATTCAAAGAGACACTATCTACAAAAGTAGAAATTTTATAGAGGTATTTGGCAAAAATATGAAGAAATACCAAGAACTGAATCTACAAAAGTAGAAATTTTATAGAGGTATTTGGCTGATGAATGCGAACACCGAAAAGAACGATCTACAAAAGTAGAAATTTTATAGAGGTATTTGGCTTTTTGTTCAGTTCGTCAGAAGTATTATCTACAAAAGTAGAAATTTTATAGAGGTATTTGGCCTCACACACGCTGATGCAGACAACAATCTACAAAAGTAGAAATTTTATAGAGGTATTTGGCGCGAGAGCAGGGATTTGGAACGTAATATCTACAAAAGTAGAAATTTTATAGAGGTATTTGGCATGTTGATGGAAAAACTCCCACAGACATCTACAAAAGTAGAAATTTTATAGAGGTATTTGGCACTGAATGTGCCTATAATAAGCCAAAAAGATGCAAATCTTGCATAAAGCAAAGACGACTTTTTGGCTTATTGTAGGGCTTTGGAAAATATAAAGACCAAGGTTTGGTCAATTTGGTTAATACCTGCATCATAACTTCTACTTTTCTACTTTTTGTGAGTTTTCAAAGATCCGTCAGGCACACCACTTCTTTCTCTTGATGTGCCGCCGCGCCATAACGCCGAACTTTCTTCTTGCACCCTTCGCATAACTGCATTATATATACGCTATCAGTAAGCTCAAATTTTTGCTTATACTTGCATTCTACCTCGCTCACTATATTTTGCAAGACTCGCTGGCTGTTCCGCAACTCAAACACAGAATACTGCATGCGATTCCCAAACTTCTTTAAAAACTTAGAAAACCGCGACCGCTTTTTATCATTTGTTATATCGTACGAAACAATCAGCATAATCGTAAAACCCGGTTATCCGCTTACCTTAAAAAACGGATAATCAGTTGTGTTATTCAAAATGCAATAATAAAAATCCCGCGCATACACAAACAAATCTTCCTTGCGCTCCATAATGCTGTCAAAAAACAGCTCAAGATATTTTTGCTGGTTTTGATACGACAACTGATACTGCCCGCGCGAAACAGTAAAATCTTTTTTATCAATTTGCTTTAAGCGATACGCCTTATAAATTTGTTTATCAATGACGCACCGAAACGGCTCCATCACATCGCACGCCAGCGATTTGCGCTGAAAAAACAGCTTGTGGTATATGCCTTTATAGGTATCAAAGCCGTAGAGCCGCAGAAGCGCGTCGGTGAAATTAAATAAAAACGTGTAGCCAATATCCATAAGCACGTTTGTTATATCTCCCTTTGTGCGCGGGCTTCGCCTAATCCATCCAAATTCTTTAAAGTATTGCTGAAAAAATTCTCGCGTGTGTTGTCCTTCCGTGCCGAGTAATGCTTTGTGATTTTTTACCGCATCAATATTTAACGCCGCTTCTTTATACGCGCTCACTGGCTTTGGCATTTTTTCCACTTTGTTTAAGAGGTGCAGTTGATTATAAGTTTTGTTTTTGACGATATTTTTTGCGATTTCAAAATCGTTTTTCAGGGAGTACTGTTTGGCGCGCAAGAGATAGTTCCCTTCCGCTTCAGCGACAACAGACGCATACACCTCAAAATTCTGTTTCAGCAAGAAAAGCGAAATGCCGTATTCCTTGCAATTTTTAATGAGTTTTGTCGTGATGGAAAAATCGCCGATGATAAACACCGCAAACACCCGCGAGCACGATATTTGGTTTACTGGCTTGTCGTTTTCCAATAAACGAATGTTGTCATTCCAAAACGCGAGCTTTTGTTTCGCGCCCGGTTTTGAAATGAGATACACGATTTGTTTTTCTCTAAAATCTGGAAGTGATAACATACTTAATGACACAGCGGTTTATAAATGCACGCGGCGCATTTTGCCTTGTTTTCTAAAATTGGCATTTCTTCCGCGCGCGCATGCGCCACTTTTTGTACAAGCGCCTCAAATTCTTTCTGTTCTTCTGAAGAAGGAAGCGCAAGAGAATACCGCTTATTATCAGAAAGCGAGTGGAGAAAAAGTTTTTTTACCGGATAGCCCATTTCCGTAAGGCAGAAATAATGAGCATAAAGCTGACACCGATAACCGTCGTAAATTTTGTTTACCTTATTTTTTCGCTCAATAATCGCTTCCTCTTCTATATCATACACGTCAATTTTTCCCATTAAGCAGTATTTTTCCGAATACACCGACATTCCATGCAAATAACGTTTTGCTGTGGAATACGCGCCCTCTTCTATATTTTCGTGCTTAATTTTGCCGATCGTCTGCGCCGCCCGGTGATACAGATTCTGCTTAAAGCCGCTGTAAATCGCATGCAGATAAATTGACCGCGGGCAGAAAATGTAGTCGTTTAAGTGAGTGATGGGGATATAAGATTCCATATTGACAATTAAGCCGTTGCTCTCTAATAAAAAACGCCCACAATATCGTGAGCGTCTATATTATACAAGATTTTACTACTTTGTCAAGGTTGACATTGAAAACTATTACTGGTCGTATACCAGGAGCGTTTTTAGATCCCCCTTTACCGCCTTGCCTTCCGATGCTTCTTGTTCCGCCGCAAGAACGGCTATAACTGCCTCGTCCTCAACAAAACGAACAATCGCTTTGTGAATAACACTTACCTTATTTGTCCCAAAACCATTTTTCACTAAATTGTCCACTGACTTCTCTAAACGAGTAGTGAGTGGTATTGATATAGTAGCCATAGCGCTTACATAATAGCTTGTGCTATTTTAGTGGTCAAGGTTTAGCGCGGTTGTTCCCGCATATTTTCCCCAATCCCGCGCCGCCTCGTCCCATTCGGCGTTGGAGATGAATAAATTAGGCAATTTCTTAAACTCGGGATCCTTTTTTGCGTGTTCTCTTATCTTCTTCAAAATCATTACACCTTTCCGCGCGATGTTATACGCGCCGTTTGCGTCGGCGTTCCATTCTTTTCCTTGAAAGCCTTTTCT
>Ga0209343_10009712_pt1 | contig 11039 bp, 8 predicted proteins | sample RifCSPlowO2_02_FD_184026 | JGI IMG/M metagenome (GOLD analysis project Ga0209343, IMG submission 184026) | Groundwater microbial communities from Rifle, Colorado - Rifle CSP2_plank lowO2_0.2 (SPAdes) (version 2) | ecosystem: Environmental > Aquatic > Deep subsurface > Groundwater | place: Rifle... | reverse complement strand
AGGGAAGTTAGAAGTTAGAAGTTAGAAGGACGAAACGACGAAAGAGCGGAAGGACGGTGTGACCCGTTTCCTTCCGCTCTCCAGATTGCCTGTTATTCTCAAATCCTCAGATTCTCAAATCCTCAGATTCTCAAATCCTCAGATTCTCAAATCCTCAGATTCTCAAATCCTCAAATCCTCAAATCCTAGAACTGGTACCTCACACCAAACAACGCCTGACGCGGGAACCCGCTGCCGCCTCTGAGGGTCGTCGTCTGCAGGAAGGTTGCCGTGAGCCGCCGGTCTCCCGATGGATTGTTCCAGTTCGCACGATCCGTGATGTTGAAGATGTCGAGGAAGAGCTCGAGCGCCCGCTCTCCTCCCATCCGACCGCGCCAGCCTGCCCGGACGTCGACCTGGAAGTAGTCGGGCCCGATCGCGCCATTGCGCCCGCCCTTCGACTCGACATCCTGCATGCCTCTCACGGACGCTGTACTGTTGTAGACGCCCGCGGGGAGCGGATCGTTGAGCTCGCCGTTCTGGTCGGCGTCGATGTTGCTGTTGAAGATCGTGAAGGGCGAGCCGCTCATGTAACGGACTGTGGACGTCAGGATAACCCCACGGGTCTTCGGAATCTCCGTGCGGCCGTTGAGCGTCAGGATGTGCCGGCGGTCCACACTGGAGGGCGCGTCCAACTTGTCCAGGTTGAGATTGGTCAGGACCTGGTACGTGTTCTTGTCGTTCTGATTTTCGGCCGTTCCGCGGGATTTCGACAGCGAGTACGAGATGCGGCCCGACCAGTTGTCGGCGTAGCGCTTCTCGAGCGAGAGGTTCAGCGCGTCGTAGTCGTTGTAGCCCGTGTTCTCCATCACCCAGACCCGCTCGTTATAGACCTCGCCCAGCACGCCAAACGCGTCCACGCGCGTGATCGGTCCTGAGCGGCTCGTGTTCGCCCGCACCATCGGATTGAGATTGCGCGCGAGGAACATGTCCTTGTTGGCCGCATGGATGTAGTCGGCGTTGACCGCCATTGTCGGCGTCAGCTCCAGCGCGTAGCCAATCGTGGCTTGATGCGCCCACGGTTGCCGCCGATCGGGAGAGTCGAAGATCACGACCCCGGCGTTGCGGTAGAGCGCCCCGGGTGGATAGAGCTGGTCGAGCAGCGCGCGGTTGAGGGTCGGTCCGTTGATCAGGAACGGGTTGGTCGGGAGCCGCCCCGCGCTCGGTCCCGGATCCACGGCGTCGTTCGGGAAGTTGACCGCCGAAATCGAGTTGACGAGCTTCCCTTGCTCGATCGTGTCGTCGATCGATCCCAGGATCGTTCGGTTATAGAAGATCCCGTAGCCGCCACGGATCACCGACTTGCCACGATCGTCGAGCGCGTACGTGAGCCCGATTCTGGGCGCGATGTTGTTCCGGTCGACCGGATGGTTCTTGTCACCGGCCGGAAACAGCGGGTTGTCCGTCTCGTTGAGCGGGATGACCTCGAGATCGTAGCGAATCCCGGTGCTCAAGGTCGCTCGTCCGCCAATCTTCCACTTGTCCTGGGCGTACAGTTCGACCGTGTGGTCGTTGATGAACTCCTCGAACTCCCCGATCCGGATGGCCAACCGCTCGGGGTAGGTCCTCGGGTTCGTGGCGTCGAACGACAGATCCGTATTGAACCGGAACGTGCCGTTCTGATTGATCTGAGAGACACGCCGGAGCTCGGTGTAGCTGTACCGGGCCCCGAACTTCACGTCATGGTCCCCCTTCTTGCCGGGGACGAACCAGGAGAAGTTGTCCTCGACCAGCCAGTTGGAATCCCATGGGCCTTGCGCCTCGGTGCTGGCCTGAGCGTCGAAGCTCAAATAGTCGAGCTGAGGTGGGCAGTTGACCTGCAGACCCTCGCGCTCCAAACGCTGGTCGCCGTGGCGAGAACAGAGGTTGCCGTGCCACCAGTGTTCCCAGGTCCTTGCCACGCGCAGGCCGTTGACGCGCGCGTTGCCGAACACGCTGGTCAACGTGCCAACCGCCATCTGATCGATATCGGTTTCGTCCTGGAAAGCCTCCGGCAAATTCTGCGCCCCGACGATGGGAAACTGCGGCGCGGACTCTCCCAGGATCCGGAAGGCCCACGTGTGGGTCGCGTTGATCTGGTGGTCGAAGCGGGCCATCCAGTTCTTGGACGATCGCTCCTCGACGGTCGAAAAGCCCAACTCCGGCCGCGCCGAAAAGACCCGCGTCCGGGTCGGGTTGTCGACTTGCCGTTCGAAGTTGAAGAAGAAGTGCGCCTTGTTCTGGACGACCGGACCGCCGATGGCGCCGCCCCAATCCCGCTTCGTCACGGTTGGTTTTTGAAGGTTCCGCTCTTTGACCAGGAAGTCCTTGGACGTCAGGCGATTGCTGGCGGCGCTCAGGAAGCCCACGCCCCTGAACTGGTTGGTGCCGGCCTTGGTGACGGCGTTGACGATCGCGCCGCTGGCGCGGCCGTACTCGGCGTCGTACATGCTCATGAGGACTTGGAACTCCTGAATCGCCTCGATCGGCGTGCGCAGTTGCGCGCCGGCGCTCGTGCCGAGGGCGTCGTCGGCGTTGTAGCCGCCGTCGATCGAGACGTTGGAGTTCTGCGACGTCTGCCCGCCGGCGATGATCGTGTCGTTGCCCATCTGCGTGGATGGCGTGAACTGAACGCCCGGCAGGAGGGCGACCGCGTTGAAGTAATTGCGGTTCATCGCGGGCAGCTGGTTGAGATCGGCGGTCCCGATGTTGCCGCCCACCCTCGCGCTCGTCGTGTCCACCAGCGGCGACTGGCCCGTGACCGTGATGGTTTCCTCGACCCCCCCGACGGCAAGCGTCAGGTTGATCGTCATGGTCGTTCCGACCTGCAGGATCAGGCCGCTCCGCTCGGCGGTCCGGAAGCCCGTCAGCTGCGCGACCACCTTGTAGCGCCCCGGCACGAGCTGCGACGCGACGTACGTCCCTTCGGCACTGCTCGTGACTTCGCGAAACACGCCGGTCGCTTCGTTGGTGACGACAAGGGCCACGCCGGGCAGGACCGCCCCCTGGTCGTCGGTCACCCTACCGGTGATGTCCGCGGTGCCTTGCTGTGCGAGAAGCGATGGTGCCGCGACGAACATCGACAACACCGCCAAAGCTGCTGCGAGTCGAAACTTACGCATGTGGCGCCCTCCCTTGAAACGATCGTCTCGTGGCTGCTGCGAATAGAGCGCGCGGCAAACCGCCTGCTACAACGTCGCAATTACACTACCTCAGCCAATCGCCGGTCAAGACGTTGCGCGGCATTTTGGCCTCAAAGCTCCTGGTTTGTGTTCCGAGATCCATCGATCTGAATCCAAAGGCGCCTGAGTGCCAAAAAAGGCCTTTCGGGGCCCATCGTGACCAGCTGGCCTCTTCCTGCCTATGACGCGCGTCATACGCGAGCGCCTGGCCGTCGAATGCAGCCAGACTTTCACCACGGGCTGCTAGAGCGAAGGTTCGCCGCGCTGGCCCGCGGGCGTTCACTCGGCGGTTTGAGGCAAAGCGTCGCTACCGGCCAATCGCCACCAACTCCCGGTCCGTCCGGAAGTACCACCGGCCGTCCACCAGCGCCGGCGAAGCCAGCGTCTGCGCGTTCAGCCGGTTCACGTGCAGCAGCTGGAAGGTCGGCCCGGCCTTCAGCACGAACGTTTCACCCTCGTCGTTCGTGAAGAATACCTTGCCGTCGACGCCAACCGGGGACGCCGAAAATCCCTCTCTCGTCGCCACGCCGAGCCGTCCCTGCCACATCAGCTTTCCGGTGGCCGCGTCGAAGGACGTCGCAACGCTCGTCATGTCGTTCACGAGATAGAGCTGGTCGCCCGACAGCAGCGGCGAAGGGACGAAAGGCGAGCCGCGCGGGCTCTCCCAGGCGATGTGCGTGCGCGTCACATCGCCGGTGCCGCCAGGCTTGATCGCCAGCGTCGGGCCCGCGCGCCCCGACGAGCAGAAGACCAGACCGTGACCCACGACGGGCGTGGGGATGACCTCGTACAGATTGCCGCGCGCGCTCCAGAGGGCGCGGCCCGTTTCCGGGTCGTAGGCGTCCACGCTGCTCTGGCTGCTGACGACGATCTCGTCGCGATCGAACGCGCGGATGGCGATCGGGGTGCTCCAGCCCACCGTGCCGCGACGCGGGGTGCGCCAGAGCGGGCGGCCGTCTTTCGCGTTGAGCGCCGTGACGAACCCGCCGGCTGAATGGTCTTGAAACAGGATCAGCTTGTCCTTGTAGAGCAGCGGAGAGCCCGCCGTGCCGTGGTAGTTGTCGAACCGTCCGAGGGAGCGGTGCCAGAGCAGCCGCCCCTCGAGATCGACAGCCATGACGCCGTTGTTGCCGAAGAACGCGAACACGCTCGAGCCGTCGGTTGTCGCCGTGGCCGAGGCGCCGCTGTTCTTCTGGTGGCCGTATTCCCTCGTCCGGTCCGGCACGGCGGTTTCCCAGAGCTTCTGGCCGTCCGATCGCCGGAAGGCCAGCATCGACGCTCGTCCGTCGCCGTACGATGTCGTCAGAAAAATGCGATCGGCCCAGACGATGGGGGAGGAGTGACCGCGGCCGGGCACGGCCGCGCGCCACAGAATGTTTTCCTTGTCGGACCACGTGTCGACGTAGCCGGCGCCGACGCCAAGGCCCTGACCCGACGGCCCGCGCCAGCGCGGCCAATATTTTGCGGCGGCGGCGTCGACGCCGATCATGCGGACGGCCTGGTCGGGAGCGGATTGCGCCGTCAGACCTCCGCCGTTCGGAGCAGCCGCGTCGGCGAGAAAAACGGCGGCGAGGATCAACAATGCGGATGATGCCCGGCTCATAAGGGATGGTCCCAGAAAACCTAAGAGTACACTACAGCCCGTGCGTCTGACCTCGCGCCGGGCATTTCTTGAAGCGGCGCTCGCGGCCGGAGCGTCGACGACGCTTGCTGGCGCGGAGCTTCTGGCCGGCCAGCGCGGCGCTCAGCCGGCCGCCCCGCGCCCGGCGCCGCCCGCTGCGCCACGTCCCGCCGCGCCGCGCCCGGTCGCGCGCCCCGCGCCTACTCCGGCGCCGAAGACGCTGAGGGATCGCTTTCCCGATCTCGCGCGACATTTCCTCTTCGAGTACTACCCCTGGTACACGGCCGACCCGTACCGACATTGGAACGAGGCCGGCCGCCGGCCGCCCGTCGATCTCGCGTCGAACTACATGCCGAAGCTCGGCGCCTACGGATCGAACTCCCTCAGCGTGATGGAACAGCACGCGAAATGGATCAAGGAGGCCGGCGCGGGCGCCATCAACGTGAGCTGGTGGGGGCCAGACAGCGACGCCGACCGCCTCATCCCGCCGCTGATGGACGTGATGAAGGCGCACGACATCAAGGTGGCGTTTCATCTCGAGCCATACCGCGACCACCACGCGCTCGCGTACGCGAGCGACGTCCAGTACTTGATCAGGAAGTACGGCGACGGCCGCAAATGGGACGCCTTCCTGGTGCTGCGCCACGAGGACGGAGGTGTCGGCCCGGTGTTCAAGTCGTTCCGCACGATTCTGCCGCCGACCACGACCGACTGCCACGGTCAAACGTCGAGCGTGCCCGACTACACGGAGAACGCGGCGTGGCGCGACCAGACGGATCGCGTCCGCGCGACATTTTCCAACGAATTCCGCGGCCTCACGCTGCTCGCCGACTCGCTCGACGTGGGACGCACGCGCGCCTGCGGATTCGACGGCATCGCCATCTACGACAACTACGTACGGCCCACCGCCTGGCGCGCGCACGCGGAAGCCTGCACGGCGCGCGATCTGCTGTTTTCGTTCAACGTCAATCCCGGGTTCGACGGCGTGGTCGATCGCCGCGCCGCGGGATCGGATTCCTGCTATACGCCGCCCGTGTTCGAGCCCCCGACGGCGCCGTACGACTGGGCGGTGCCCGTCGATCGCCTCTTCGCATCGCGCGCCAGCGAAAACCGCATCGTCGAGTCGTTCCGGACGACGCTGGCGCTCCAGACCGATCCGGCGCTGGCGAACGCGAAGCGCGGTTTCTTCCTGGTGTACCTGAACTCGTTCAACGAGTGGCACGAGGGGCACCAGTTCGAGCCGATGAAAGACCGGGCTGAACTGACGCCGGAGGAGCTGGCCGTGGGGTATCACAATCCGGACGACGGCGCGTATCGGTTGCACGTGATGAGAAAGCTGCTCGCCGAGGTCCTCGGACTGTAGTGCAGGACTTCAGTCCTGCCTGCGGCGGGCGCGTCGCGCGGGCCTTCAGTCCTGCCGTGCAGTCCAGAGGGCCGCGCGTACAGGTCTGAAGACGATCAGACGGTCGGCTCTCCGAGCCCGCGCGGCAAGAGCTTGCAAAACAGAAATGTACTTCTATCATGTAAGAGTGCTTCGCCGCGAGATTCTGCCAGTCCTTCAACGGCGCTTGGACACCTAGCCGGGGCGAACCCGGCATCGCGCCTAGCGCCCGCCTAGCGCCGGACTGGACGCTTCTTCCGCGTCGCGCGCTTTCGCGCGCTCGCGCGTGCGGCCCGGGCCGCCTTCGCTGGCGGCGCGATGATGCGGTGGATCGTCGAGACCGCCGGCTGACCAGGATCGACCCCCATCGCTTGCAGGATGGGCATCAGCGTCTGGCCGAACTTGTCGAACGCCTTCTGCGAGTCCCACACGTCGAACACCTGCAGCGTACCGCCGGTCACAAAGGCGGCGTGATAGCGGCGTCCTGGTGGATGGCCCGCCCCCGCCTTTTTCAAGCGACTAATGCAATCGTCGTACTGATCGGTCGACATGGAAGCAGGGGTGAAATACAGTCCGAGCGCCATTGCGTTAACCTCCCTTTCCGAGAAGGACGGGATTCTACACCAGCTATCAGCCGTCGGCTATCAGCCAACGTGCTTTGCGCCGGCATGCGGCGCAGGACTCAGTCCAGCCTTCTAACTTCTTACTTCTAACTTCCGACTTCTCTGGATGTAAACTATCTCTCACCTGAGGGAGGATTTATGACGTCTCACGTGCGCACGCGGTTCACGCACATCGCGGTGGCCTTGGTCGCCCTCGGCCTGACCGCCGGCGTCCTGCCGAACGGCAAACCCGAAGACGTCGGCCTGTCGTCCGAACGCCTGCAGCGGATCGGGCAGGTCATCCAGCGCTACATCGACGCGAAGGACCTCGCCGGCGCGGTCACGGTCGTCTCGCGCCGCGGGAAGGTCGCGCATTTCGAGGCGCAAGGCCTGATGGACGTCGAGCGCAACACGCCGATGCGCAAGGACGCGATCTTCCGCATGGCGTCGATGTCGAAGCCCGTCACCGGCGTGGCGATCTTGATGCTGCTCGAGGAGGGCAAAGTCCGGCTGAACGATCCGGTGTCGAAATTCATTCCGGAGTTCAAGGACAGCAAGGTGGCGATCGAGAAGGCGCAGCCGCCCGGCGCCGCGACCGCCGGGGTGGGCCGAGGGCAGACGGCGCGCGTTCCCGAGATCTACACCGTGCCCGCGAACCGCGAGATCACGATTCGCGATCTGATGACGCACACCTCGGGCCTCGAAAGCGGTGGCGCCGGCACGCGCGAAGGCAACCGCATCGCGCCGCGCGACACCTCCAGCACCCTGGCGGCCTACATCCCGAAACTCGGCGCCGTGCCGCTCGACTTTCAGCCGGGCACCGAGTGGCGTTACAGCGCGCTTGCCGGCATCGAAACCCTCGGCCGCATCGTCGAGATCGTCTCGGGCCTGACGTTCGATCAATTTCTGAAGCAGCGTATTTTCGATCCGCTCGGCATCAGGGACACCGCGTTCTATCAGCCGGAAGAAAAAATGCCTCGCGTGGCGGGGCTCTACACGGTGTCGGTGAAGGGTCTCGGCCGGCAGGAGACGCCCGGCTGGCTGGCGACGAGGACGCTCTTCTCGGGCGGCGGCGGCCTGTGGTCGACGGCGGACGACTACATCCAGTTCGCGCAGATGCTGGCCAACGGCGGCGAGCTGAACGGCAAGCGCCTGCTCAGCCCGCGAACCGTGGACCTGATGGCATCGAATCACGTGGGCGATCTCTACGCGCAAGCCGGCGCTGCCAGGCGCGGCCTGGGCTTCGGGTTGACGGTCGACGTGGTGATGGATCAGATCGAGGCCAACCGCCGGACGTCGAATGGATCGTTTGGGTGGGACGGCGCCTTCGGCACGCACTTCTGGGTGGATCGCAAAGAGCAGCTCGCCGGCCTCCTGCTCATCCAGCGCTCGACGTACGCGCAGCTCAATCGCGATTTCGAAAATGCCGTGATGCAGGCGATCGTCGACTGAGAAGCGCTATCACGGAGTCCACGGAGGCGCACACGGAGGCCACAGCTTCAAAGTTTGCGTGACTGCGACCTCCATTGGAGCGCTTTGCGCCGGCGTGTAGCGCAGGACTTTGGTCCTGCCTTCCGCGGCGCGTGCACGCTGAAGACCTATACGCCGAGGCGTCGACGACGGTCATCGCCGGACGCGTTTCTTCGACGGCGTTTCGATCAGCCGCACGAGATGGTCGGTCCGCTCGTTTCGCATCCGGCGAATCGCGTCGACGATGGACTCGCCCGTGTCGACGTGGCCGAGGGCGCGGGCCCGGTCGTAGGCCTGTTGAACGGTCAGTGTCGGATCCATCGGCCGCGCGCGCGGGCCGGACTCACCGCCGACGATCACCCAGTCGATGCCGCTCAGGACTGGGGGAGCCGAAGTAGAGGTAGTACACGACGGCGCCTCTCGAATTTCTCATGGGCATCGGACCTGGAACGTAGGTTAAAGCCGGCGACCGTCTCAGTTCCGAGGCCCAGTTTCCAGCCCCCAGCTTCTCGCTCCTAGCCTCCAGACCTCCAGTCCCCGTACACTGTTCGCTCGTGCCCGTTACCATCGATCAGATTCGCGAGGCCGCAAAGGCCATCGCCGGCGGCGTCATCGAGACGCCCTGCCTGCACTCGCGCACGCTGTCGCAGGTCACCGGCGCGCAGATCTTCCTGAAGTTCGAGAACCATCAGTTCACCGCCTCGTTCAAGGAGCGCGGCGCGCTCAACAAGCTGAGCCGCCTGGACGATCGGCTGCGGCGCGCCGGCGTCATCACGGCCTCGGCCGGCAATCACGCGCAGGGCGTGGCGTATCACGCGCAGCGACTCGGCATTCCGGCGGTGATCGTCATGCCCCGCCACACGCCGGGAGTGAAGATCGAGCACACGCGCGACTACGGGGCGGATGTCATCCTGCACGGAGAGTTGTTCGACGAGGCGAAGCTGCACGCGCTCGAGCTCGCCAGGAAGCGCGGACTGACCTTCGTTCACCCCTACGACGACGAACAGATCATCGCGGGGCAGGGGACGATCGCCCTGGAGATGCTCGGGGCGCAGCCGACGCTCAACGCCCTGGTCGTGCAGATCGGCGGCGGAGGCATGATGGCGGGCATGGCCGTGGCGGCCGCCGCGCTGAAGCCGTCTGTCGAGATGATTGGCGTGCAGACGGAGCGCTTCGCGTCGATGTATTCCGCGGTCAAGGGCGAGCCGGCCGCCTTCGGCGTCTCGACGATTGCCGAAGGCATCGCCGTCAAGACGCCAGGCGCGCTCACCCTGCCGATCATCAAGGAGCGCGTGAGTGACATCCTGCTGGTCGACGAGGGCGACATCGAGCAGGCGATTGTGATGCTGCTCGAGATCGAGAAGACCGTGGTGGAAGGGGCGGGTGCCGCGGGCCTGGCGGCGGTGCTCAAGCACCGCGCGCGTTTTCTCGGCAAACGTGTCGGGCTGGTGCTGTCGGGCGGCAACATCGACCCGCTCATGCTGGCCGGCATCATCGAGCGCGGCATGGTCCGGACGGGACGATTGACGCGGCTCACGATCGAGATGCGCGATCTGCCGGGCGCCCTGGCCCAGGTGACGTCGTGCCTCGGGGAAATGAACGCCAACATCGAACAGATCGCCCACCAGCGCGCCTTCACGAACCTACCCGTGCAGGCCGTCGAGGTGGAGTTCGTGCTCGCCACCCGCAGCCACGATCACGTGCGCCAGATCATCGAGGCCCTGGCACGGATCGGGTTTGTCGCGAGGCTTCAGTAGCTATCCGAGAAACCCTGGAACCTCCAGCACCGCGCGCGACTGCACCAATCCCTCGAACTGCTGGCGAAGTTGGCTGGCGAACTCGGCGTTCCTCACCACCACGCCCGCCTCGACATTCCGCTGCTGGGCCCATTCGGTGAAATTGGCCGACGTCACAAACGCCACCTCGTCATCGATCACGACGACTTTCGCGTGCCAGGTTGCCCGGTCCTGAGGGTGCAATGCAAGAGATCGCGGATCGTAGTAGAGCACTGGCCTCGTGGGCCCGGGCCATTTTCGCCCGAGGTCACTCGCGAACTCGCGGAGAATCTCCGACTCGTGCCGGGTGTCTCGATTCTCGCGACCCACATGGACGAACAACTGAACTCGAAGGCCAGGGGCTTCGGCCATTCGCTCGGCCAGGGACCTGAACACTGTCTCGGGCTGCTGAACGACGAAAGTGCTCACCAGGACAGACCTCGTCGCCGATCTGAACAGCTCGTCAACAACTACGGCGGTATCGCGGCTGTGGGACACGGACGACTCCGGTCCGGTCCAAACCAGCTCGGCGCCGCTCGACAGGCGTGCCTCGACGGCCGAGGCCATGGCATCCAGGTACAGCGCCAGGTGATTGGCCTGGATCCCCTCCTCGCAAAGCCGGGCGAGCTCTCGCGCTTCCGCTTCCGTCACAGACGGCGCGACCCGAAGGACCGCCAATGCGCTGAGAGGCGGCGTCAACTGCCCGCTTCGCAGGGCGGACGCCACGGCTCGGAGCGCGCCGGCGGAAGCGCCCTCGAATGCAAGGCTCACCGATCATGCCTCGTCGAAGAACGCGGCGCCGTCGCCATCCACGGTGGGTACGACCAAGGCGCGATCGAGGAAGTCGTTCCGGCGCTCGCACGAGCTTTCGGCCAGGAGCAGGCAACCATGGCAGGCCGCGCCGTGGAGGAAGCGGTCCTCCCAGCTGTCGGGGCGATGCTGCGCGCACACGGGGTCGTTGGAGCACAGCTGTCCCAACTCGACGGCCTG
>Ga0209343_10009711_pt1 | contig 11040 bp, 9 predicted proteins | sample RifCSPlowO2_02_FD_184026 | JGI IMG/M metagenome (GOLD analysis project Ga0209343, IMG submission 184026) | Groundwater microbial communities from Rifle, Colorado - Rifle CSP2_plank lowO2_0.2 (SPAdes) (version 2) | ecosystem: Environmental > Aquatic > Deep subsurface > Groundwater | place: Rifle... | reverse complement strand
TTTTTCCAGCTCGCCAATGCGCTCATCGAGCTTGCCGAGCGGAATCTGCCTGGAATTCAGCACATGCCCCATTTTGTATTCGTTGTCTTCGCGTACGTCCAGCACCAGCGCATTCTTGTGGTTGATAAGTTGCAAGGCTGCGGGGCAATCCACCTCATTGATGCCGCGAAAGCGATTGCCGAACATCGACCAGAACAGCATGGAACCACTGAACAACGCTATGGCAATCGGAAGAATATTATCACTGACGAACTGCACGCCGGTACTCCTGTTCTTTTTGGAGGGCGAATTTTAACAGAGAGGAAAACCGCTCGGGATTTTTTTCCGCCAATTCGGCGATCTGCCGGCGCGCCTCGGCAAAATTTCCCGGGTAGGACCAGATGGCCTGTTCCAGCATGGCCCTGGCCTCGTTCTGCCGGCCGGCCTGCGCCAGCAGCAGGACTTGGCGGTACACCACCCGGCCTATCGGCACGAAGCGCATCACGCGGGTGTTCAATTCCAGTTTTTCCTTGAGATGCTCGTCTTTCACCTCGATCAGCGAACTCATGAACAGTTCGGCATAAGGCGACAGCAGCGACCCGCGATGTATGTCGACCAGCCCGTCGCGCGTGCGCTCGAACGCACTCTGGTCGGCGGCGGAAACGGGACGGATCTGCAACACCCCCTCCAGTTGGCGGTAGCCGCTACGCAATTGCAGCAGCGTCAGCACGCCCAGCAGCAGGACGGCCATGACGGACATCCGTCCTATGTTGCGCAGCTCAAGCTGATAGCGGGTCTGGTCGAGCATGCCCAGCAACATTGCCGCGACAGCAACGAAATAGGTGTACCAGAGCGGATATTCCAGCATGCTATGGATCGCCAGCACACCCAGCGCGGCACTGCCCCACCAGTGCGCTGCGTCCATCGGCATGCGGCGCAAACCGTACAGCCAAACACCCAGCGCCCCGAACAAGGCCAACAGGCCGAGCATCCCCGCCTCGGCGGCCAATTGAAAAATCACGTTGTGGGCATTGTTGTACAAACCGGTGATATTTCCGGGTTGCAGCGCCGGCAACAACTGAAAGTGATGCCATGCGAACTGGCCGAAGCCAACACCCAGCCAGGGCGATTGCAGGAACATCAACCCCGCTTCGCGCCACAGATAAAGACGTATGCTGCCCGTCGCATCATCGCCAAACAGGCGCTGCATGGTATCAATACGCGCACTCGCACCTTCCATGAAAGGCAATTGCACGAACAGGTGCATCAGGCCAAATCCTGCCAGCAGCAACAATGCATAGCGTAACAATGGCCGCAAGGTCACATCACGCCGCCCCCACCACCAGGCAAGACCGCTCATCATCGCCAGATACAGCCACGAGCTGCGCGAACCGCTCAACGTCATGACCAGCAGCAAGGGCACGGCCAACGCCGCCACATACCCCGCTTTAAGGCGCTGTTGCTGGTGCAACAAGCCGAGCGAGATCAGTCCCAGCGCGATGTAATTGGCGAAATGATTGGGCTGCGCGATGTTGCCGAATACACTGGAGGAAACTTTCATTACCACCACCGGATCCAGCGGTGTATGCCAGCGAAAATGTTGCAGCACACCGAGCAGCGCACTGATCTCCGCGCCGATCAGCAGGAAGACCGACAGCACCTGTGCCAGACGGGGCATGCCAAAGCACTCACGCAGCCTGGCGCCGAGCAGCATCAGCAACGCCGCGAACAGCAGGTACAGGATGTAGAGCAGCGCCTGATCAAAGTATACCATCTTGCCCAGCCCCCATTGCAGCAGCACAACGCAGAGCAGGACGATGGGCAATTGGGCGATGCGCGGGACTTGCGGCTGTTGCCAGTAATCGCGCGCTGCCAGCACGCCAAGCGCCAGTACGCCGAACAGCGCACTCCACCATTCCTGATAGAAGGTGGTCAACGGGTATTGATGGCGATAATGCAGAAAAGGCAAGACCCACATCAACCCGGCCATGGCCAGGCTGATGTGGGACAGGCGTGACGGGTGCAGCACGCTGTTCAGCAGGAACCGCCCATGACGCCGAATCTTGCGAGAATGTTGTTCAGCGGACAGATCCGGGTGAAGCTGCTCTGGAACAGGTTGAAACCAACAAAGGCGGTGAACCACAGAAAGTTCTGGTTCACGAACAGCGAGCTGGCTTCCACACCCAGTGCCAGGGACAGCAGGATAAAGAAACCTGCAACGATACGGACGATGCGTTCTGCATTCATAATTTAAGGCTCCTTATATGGCGGGTGATTTTACATTAGTACGCGGGCAAACTCGGTTTCATTGTTTGCTCACGCGGAAGAATGCGTGGGCACAAAAAACGTGCCCACCCTACAATTTCTTGTACAGCGTGGCGTAGTACAGCACCGGGATCACCACCAATGTCAGCAGGGTGGAGACGAGAATGCCGAATATCAAGGCCAGGGCGAGGCCGTTGAATATCGGGGCGTCCAGAATGAACAGCGCGCCGAGCATCGCCGCCAGCCCGGTCAGGATGATCGGCTTGGCGCGCGCTCCGGCAGCGGCGATCACTGCACTTTGCAAATCCATGCCTTCATTCAATTGCAGGTTGACGAAATCCACTAGAGAATCAATGGGGTCAAACTCTCATGGCACTACCTTAAGCGTAAAAGCACCAGATGCTGCACAAATCGACATACTTCCTTTCCCCAAAAAAAATCGTGGAGAGCTATCGTCCCTTCCCCTTCAAGGGGAAGGCTAGGATGGGGATGGGTTCTTTCGCGGGGGGAACCCCATCCCCACCCCAACCCTCCCCTTGAAGGGGAGGTTGCCATCATTGTGCTTAAGGTAGTGCCATGGGGGTCAAACTCCATTGATCATACGATTGCAGTCCCACACGACCGCGCAAATGTTGACCGTGCCCGTGCCATGACTGATAAAATCTGCGCCGCGCAATACTGGAGGATAGAAGCCATGAGATTCTTCCCGGTCATCTTCACACACAGGACGCTTTTGCCGATCCAGGCATCGATCATGGGTCTGCTATTCTGCACCGCTGCATATTCTGCCTCACCCGACACCCAGGCAGATATCGGCTACACGTTCGATGACAACGTGACGCGCGCTCAGGAGGGTGGGAACAAGCTGACCGACCAATCCTTGAGCGCCAACCTGAGCCAGCCTGCCACATTTCCAATATCAGACCATACGCGCGTCTTGCTGACCGGTACGCTCGGCGCTGAAAAATTCCTGCATTACGACGGATTAAGCCGCCTTACCGGAAGCATTCAGGGTGAGTTCCAGTATCGCAGCTCAGCAGAATTCGGCACGCCTGTGCTGGCGCTGTTCGCAAAGATATCAGCGGAAGAATATCGATCGGACCAGCGCGATGGCTTACGGTATTCGGCGGGAATATCGCTGCGCAAGACCCTGACTGACCGTATCCGGATGTTTGGCGCCGTGGCCCATAACGAACGCACTGGTAACAATGCCGTGTTCGACAACAAGGACAATTCTGCGCGCATCAATCTGGACTACCAACTCAAGGCGTCCGGCACCCTGTATATGGGCGGGGAATACCGCAAGGGGGATATCGTGATTTCGGCGCCGTACTGGAATGTATACGGTTCCGCCTACACACCGGACGACGTTTTTCGGGACTGGCAGTTATACAACTACCGCCTCGACGGCACCACCGCGCTGTACAAACTGGGTTACAACCTCGCGCTTGGCCCGCGCGACTCAATCGATATTTCGTGGAATCGGGCGCAGTCAAAGACCAGTTATGTCTTGTTGCCATCCTGGAACGAATGTTCCGTAAGCTACACCACCAATCAGTATTCACTCGTCTATCTGGTACGGTTCTAGTCTTACTTAAAGGAAATCACCATGCTCAATAATCGCGCCGTGGCGCGCTGTAGGCGTCGTTCTCGAACACGAACGGCGTAGTGCGCCCCACCAGCGCCTCGATCAAGGCCAGCTCCTGATCGGTATGGTTGATGAAGGGCGCATTGCGGACACTCTTCTCCCGCTCCGCATCGCTCGCGATATACAGCGGCCTGTCGTGATGTTTCGATTCGATGGTTGTTTTGCTTCCAGGATCGGCAATTGCCGCAACATCCGCGGTGCCGTAACAAGTGCAGAAGTAAGTCAGCGCCGGGTCCGATTCCACATAAAAACCCGTGCCCCGGATACCAAGAGTAGCGGTGGCGGTGGTGACCCGTATCGGCGTGTCGCGCGATACGGACAGCAGCTTTCCGGTCAATATTCTCAGGCCGGTTATCAACAGCGATGCAGGGGATTTTTCCTCGGTATTCTTTTGTGCAGTCTTTTTCAGTTCGGTCTCGATAACGAGATGGCTGTCGTCGCGCAGGATCATCGCATGGCTGTTGACCACGAAAATGATTTCGCTGTCCTTCGCGGTCTGCACAGTATCGCCGGGAATTATCCGGGTATCCGGCATCGCCTCCTTTCCGTTGACCGTTGCATGTCCGGAAATTCGATAGATGGACTGCCCCGCAGCGAGCCTGGTCGGCCTGCTGCCGAAGATGCCGGCGGCCAGCGCATTGACACCTGGCAGCCCTGCCGAAAGCAGCCCGGCGGCGAGCGCTTGAATCAGCAATCTCCTGCGTGGGTCTTCCGTTTCATCCAAGCGTTTCATAGTCTGGTTAAAGGTTCAGGCTCTCATGGCACTCGGTTAAGGGATTACGGCTCGGTAACGATGGAGCTTACTGCTGTGGCACGATAGCATGTACAGCGGATAGCTTTGCATAGCCATCTGACTAGGCCGTCAAAAAACGACGTCCAAGTCATTGGTTAACGCCTGCGGCTCATCCGCCCTTGACCCATTACGACCAACGATTGCTTAACTGAGCGCCATGAGCGACAGGCTGTATTTGAAAGTACGCGGACTGCCGCGCACTGCCACGAGCACGCTCACCACCCGTAGCTCCGCAAAGGCGTTATCGCCCTGTGCAATGCGTTCGTCCACCAACACTCGCGTTTCCTGTTGGGAATAATGCCAACACCATGGAGGGCTGTCAATCTCTTGGGTATGATTCCTCGCGGCTTGCCGCGACTTTGCTTTTGACTTTGACTTAAACTGGACGGATGAGTGAATATATACATAAGAAACACAATGTAACGGTATTGCTGTACCACATACGAAGATATATGAAGATCATCAACTGGTGCTGTTTTGATACCTCGCGGCTTGCCGCGGGGTAATTCATTTATCTTTTCAGGCCGTGTTTTTCAAGCCGCTCGGGATATATTACTGGAATTTTTTATACAGCGTGGCGTAGTACAGCACCGGGATCACCACCAATGTCAGCAGGGTGGAAACGAGGATGCCGAATATCAGGGACAGCGCAAGACCATTGAAGATCGGGTCATCGAGGATGAACAGCGCGCCGAGCATCGCCGCCAGCCCGGTCAGGACAATCGGCTTGGCGCGCGCGCCGGCAGCGGCGATCACTGCACGTTGCAAATCCATGCCTTCATTCAATTGCAGGTTGACGAAGTCCACCAGCAGGATCGAGTTGCGCACGATGATGCCGGCCAGCGCGATCATGCCGATCATCGAGGTCGCGGTGAACTGCGCGCCGAACAGCGCATGCCCCGGCATCACACCGATGATGGTGAGCGGAATCGGTGCCATGATGACCAGCGGCACGAGGTAAGACTTGAATTGCGCCACCACCAGCAGGTAGATCAGGATCAGCCCGACAGCATAGGCAATACCCATGTCGCGGAAGGTCTCGAAGGTGACCTGCCATTCGCCGTCCCACTTCAGCGCGTAGCCGGAATAGGGATCGGACGGTTGCCGAAAGAAGTATGGTTCCAGCGTACCGCCCTGTTCCAGCGCCATGCCGCCGACCTTGCCGTTGATATCGAACATGCCGTACAGCGGGCTGTCCAGCTCACCCGTCATATCGCCGAACACATACACCACCGGCAGCAAATCCTTGTGATGGATCGGATAATCTCGTTGCGCGGGAATCACGCGCACTACTTCGGACAGCGGAACCAATGTACCTTCCTGGGCAGCGCCGTCGCGGGCGCGCACCTTGAGCTTCAGCACCTCGTCGATCCGGCTGCGCCGCTCCGGCGGCAGGCCGATGCGCAATGGCGGCGCATACTTGGCATTTTCGTCGTGCAGCGAAGCGACATCCTGGCCGGACAACGCCACGCCGATCACGTCCACAATATCGTGCGGTGCGACGCCAAGCAGCGCAGCCTTGCTCTGCAATACATGCAACAACAGTTTCGGCGCGGGTTCGGTAACCGTGTCGTCGATGCCGACAATATCTCCGATCCTGGCGAACTGTTCACGCACCTTGCCCGCCACCTGACGTGCGCCTTCATAATCCGGCCCGTAAATTTCCGCCACGATCGGCGACATTACCGGAGGCCCGGGCGGCACTTCGACGATCTTCACCTTCGCTCCCCGGTTACCCGCGATTTTCTGTATCGGTTCGAGCGCGGCAGTGGCGATTTCGTGACTGCTGCGCTCGCGATGATGCTTGTCGCGCAGATTCACCTGGAGGTCGCCCTGCTCGGCGGCGCTACGCAGATAGTACTGGCGCACCAGGCCGTTGAAATTGATCGGCGAGGCGGAACCGGCATACGCCTGGTAATCGGTCACTTCCGGCACGGTCGCGAGATAGTCGCCAATTTCGTGCAGCACCGCGTTGGTCTGTTCCAGCGCCGTGCCGGTGGGCATGTCCACCACGACCTGGAATTCCGACTTGTTGTCGAACGGCAGCATCTTCAGCACCACCAGCTTCACCACCGCCAACGACGACGCCAGCATCAGCGCGGCGAGAATGCCAAGCCACAGCTTGCGGCGCGCCGGCTTGCCATGCACTCCATTAAGGAACGGACTGAGCCGCTCGCGGAAAAAGCGGTTGATCGCGGTATCGCGTTCAAGTGTTAGAGATTGCTTTTCTCGTTCGCCTCCTCGCCCGCTTGCGGGAGAGGATTGAGGAGAGGGCATCGGGAGAGAGTGACGGACATGATGAGCTCCGGCAAAACGCAGCACCAGCCAGGGCGTGATGACAAACGCCACCACCAGCGAGATCAGCATGCCCATGCTGGCATTGATCGGGATCGGGCTCATGTACGGCCCCATCAGGCCGCTGACGAACGCCATCGGCAACAGCGCGGCAATCACCGTGAAGGTCGCCAGGATGGTCGGGCTGCCCACTTCATCCACCGCCGCAGGAATGATTTCTGACAATGGCCGGGTTGGCGCCATCTCGCGCCGTCTATGTATATTCTCTACGACGACTATGGCGTCGTCGACCAATATCCCGATGGAAAAAATCAGCGCAAACAGCGACACGCGGTTCAGCGTGAAACCCCACGCCCACGAGGCGAACAAGGTCGCCGCCAGCGTCAGCAACACCGCGATGCCGACCACCAATGCCTCGCGCCGCCCCATCGCGAACCATACCAGCGCGACCACGGCGAGCGTGGCAAACAGCAGTTTCTGGATCAGCTTCATCGCCTTGTCATTGGCGGTCTCGCCGTAATTGCGCGTGATGCTGACCTGCACGTCGTCCGGAATAACGCTGCCCTTGAGCTCGTCCACGCGCTGCATCAGCTTGTTGGCGATCTCCACCGCGTTAGCACCCGGTTTCTTGGTAACAGCCACCGTCACGGCGGTGAATTTGCCCCTGGCCTTGATCTGTTTGTCCTCGGCAGCGACACCCGTACCGAACCACACATAACTGTTCGGCTGGTCCGCGCCATCCTGCACCTCGGCGATGTCGCGCAGAAACACCGGCTTGCCGTCAGCCACGCCGATTACCAACTGCCTCACTTCGCTGGCATCGCTCAGAAAACTGCCGGTCTGCACCAATACCTCGCGGTTGCCCTGTACCAGGTTGCCGGCATTCTGCGAGACGTTGGCGGACTGCAGCGCGGCGCGCACGTCCTGCATCGTGAGCTGATGGGCATTCAGGCTTTCCGGGCTCAACAACACGCGCACCATGCGTTGCGTGGCTCCCAGCGTGTTCACTTCCCGTGTGCCGGGCACACGCTTCAGCTCGACCTCGATGGCGTGCGCCACCTGGGTCAGTTCAAGGCCACCACCCGTCGCCTGTTCGCGCCACAGGGTCAACGCGACCACCGGCACATCGTCGATACCCTTGGCCTTGATGATGGGCTGACCCACGCCCAACGTCGGCGGCAGCCAGTCCACATTGGAATTTACGACATCGTAGAGCTTCACCAGCGAGGGGATATGCTCCTCGCCGACCTTGAACTGCACGGTGATGATCGCCATGCCCGGCTGCGATACGGAATAAACGTGATCGACGCCCGCAATCTGCGCCAGCACCTGTTCGGCTGGTGTCGCCACAACCTGCGCCACGTCTCTGGCGGATGCGCCGGGATAGGGGACCAGCACATTCGCCATAGTCACGTTAATCTGCGGCTCTTCCTCGCGCGGCGTCACCAGTACCGCGAACACCCCCAGCAGCACGGCAACCAGCGCCAGCAGCGGAGTCATCTGCGAGCGCAAGAAGTATTTGGCGATACGCCCTGAAATTCCCATGTTTATTCCGATTCCCGGTAGGGTGCGCTATGCGCATCATGGTGCGTGAAACGCACCCCACATGTTCTTATTGCTGCCCGCTGCCAGCGGACAGGATGCCAGCCTTGACCGGATCCAGCGCCACCTTCTCGCCCGGATTCAGTCCCGCCAGCACTTCCACCGCACCATCGGCAACCGCATCGCCAAGCCGCACCTGACGCAATGTCACACTCCCCTTTTCATCCATCACATATACCGCAACCACCTCGCTGCGGCGCAACACGGCGCTTGCAGGAATCACCAGCTTGTCTGCCTTGCCCACCACGAAATGGGCACGCACGAACATGCCGGGATAGATACCCGCTTCATTGGCAGGCAGGTACACGCGCACTTGTGTGCTGTGGGTGCGCGCATCGGCGACCGGCTGCACCGTCACCGAAGCAGCGTCAATCCAGCGTTTCAGCGAGGGGATTTCCACCTTTGCTTCGGGCCGCGTGCCGATATCCGCCAGTCTGTCCTGCGACACACTTGCCACCACGCGCATTTCGGCAGGATCAAAGCCGCTCATCAACGGCTTGCCGGGCATCACCAGTTCGCCGACTTCCACCAGACGCGCGGACACCACCCCGCTATAAGGTGCAATCACCGCCGTATAGCCGTGCGCAAGGCTGGCCTGTCCAGCTCCCGCCTCACTGGCTGCGGCTTGCGCCAATGCCACTTTGTAGTCGGCCTGCGCCTTGTCGAGTGCTGCCTGGCTGATGAATTTTTGCGCAAACAATTGCCGGGCGCGCTCATAAGCCGCCTTGGCGTTCTGCATATTGGCCTGCGCCTGAAATACCTGCGCCTGGCTGCCCTCCAAGGCCTGCAACGCTTCGCGCTCATCAATGCGCAAAATCACCTGGCCCTTTTTGACATGGTCTCCCGCATCAAAATTGACTTCCTTGACGCGGCCGCTGATTTGCGCGGATACGGTGGACCGGCGCACGGCTTCCACCAGACCATCGACACTGTAAGTCTGCGCCACCTCGCGATACTGCGCAGGTGCCACGTCAAGCCGCTCGGCGGCCTGGGCAGTCACAACGCCCGGCAGCAGAAAGCAGAAAATCCAGAATTTTCTCACTGCATTCGCCCTGATGATTTCAACAATATTAGAATATACTAATATTTGCAATAAAAAGCAAACTCTCATGCCGTACAGAATACATCGCGCACCATCCCGACCAGCTTCAGTGTGCGCAAATCGCCGATGCGGTAGAACACCCGGTTCGCATCCTTGCGTGTCGCCAATACACCCTTGTCGCGCAAAATCGCCAGATGCTGCGAGATGTTGCTCTGTGATGTGCCGACCTGCTCAACGATATCCTGCACACTGACCTCCCGGTCGCCAAGAACGCACAGAATCTTCAGCCGCAACGGATGGGCAATCGCCTTGATGGCCTGCGCCGCCAGATGAATGTCTTCCTCTCTGTCAATCAACTTTTTTGCCATGCCCTGCCCCCTGCCAACCCCCGCACCAAGCGCGGCGAAATCGGCTAAAATATACCCTCGCAAAATCACCATCCGCTTATATTCTACATTAATGAATGTTACCCCTGTCTTGCTGCTCATTCTGGACGGCTTCGGTTACCGTGAGGAGGCCGATTTCAACGCCATTCTGGCTGCGCGCAAGCCCAACTGGGACGCACTCTGGCGCGATTATCCGCACACCCTGATTAACGCTTCGGAAAAATTTGTCGGCCTGCCCTCAAAGCAAATGGGTAATTCGGAAGTGGGGCATTTGAACATCGGTTCCGGACGCGTGGTATATCAGGATCTGAGCCGCGTCGATGTGGCAATCGAGGATGGAAGTTTCTTCAGCAACCCGGCTTTGAGCGAGGCGGTTGTGCTGACCACACAGAACGACAGTGCATTGCATATCATGGGGTTACTCTCTCCGGGTGGCGTACACAGCCACGAGAACCACATCTTCGCCATGCTGGAAATGGCGGCGCGCGGGGGGGTGAGAAAGGTCTATCTGCACGCTTTTCTGGACGGACGTGATACCCCCCCAAAGAGCGCAGCTCAATCACTGCAACTGTTGCAGGAGAAATGCGTCTCCCTGGGTGTCGGGCAAATCGCCAGCATTGTCGGCCGCTTTTACGCAATGGATCGTGATAACCGCTGGGAACGCGTGCAACCCGCTTATGAATTACTCACCCGGGGTCGCGCCGAATTCACCGCAACAAATGCGCTAAGCGGACTGGAACAAGCTTATGCGCGCGGCGAATCGGATGAATTCGTCAAACCAACCACGATTATCCCGGTTGGCGCACAAGCTGTCGCCATGCAAGATGGCGACGTGGCGGTTTTCATGAATTTCCGCGCCGATCGTGCCCGTGAACTCACCAGTGCCTTGACCAATGATGCGTTCAGCGAATTCAGCCGCGCCTACCGGCCCAGGCTCGCCAGCTTCGTTACGCTGAGCAGCTATGGTGTAGGCTTCCACTTGCCCTGTGCCTATACTCCCGAACCCATCCGCAACGGCTTCGGCGAATAT
>Ga0209343_10009709_pt1 | contig 11040 bp, 6 predicted proteins | sample RifCSPlowO2_02_FD_184026 | JGI IMG/M metagenome (GOLD analysis project Ga0209343, IMG submission 184026) | Groundwater microbial communities from Rifle, Colorado - Rifle CSP2_plank lowO2_0.2 (SPAdes) (version 2) | ecosystem: Environmental > Aquatic > Deep subsurface > Groundwater | place: Rifle... | reverse complement strand
TGTGAAAGGGCGATGTCCTTGGCCGGGCTAGACGATGGGGACACTAAAGACAGTGATTAGTTATAAGTCGTTAGTTGTTAGCAAAAGACCGACAACTAATAAAATTTTCATTTCTAATTGTTTTTACTAATCACTATTCACTATCCACTAACAACTGTATTAGTGGTGAGCCGCCTGGGATTCGAACCCAGCACACCCGCCTTAAAAGGGCGGTGCTCTACCAAATGAGCTAGCGGCCCATAACAAAAAACAAACCACAGATAAACACGGATATTCACAGATAAAACCTTTTTACTTTTTCTATCTGTGTTTATCTGTATCCATCTGTGGTTAATTTTAAAATAACAAATTCATCTATTCTTGTCAATTTAAAATTCCTCTACACCGAGGCTCAATTTTATGTTTTTTGTCTCCATGCTTTTTAGATTTACCTTCCAATAAGCTAAGATTGCAGAGCCCTGATATGTTCTTTCAAACCCATCTTCCGATTGAGAAACCGTCTCTATTGGGAAATACCATATAGATGCAGCCTCTTCAAAAGACAGTATTACCTGAAAACGATTCCACTCATCCTTCATACCAAAAGACTTTATACCAGCAATTTCCCCCGCACTATTTAATACCAATTTAGCTATCTCCATCTCATGATAACTATCTTTGGATATGTAATGCCTCAATTCATTATCGCCAGCCAGTAAGGTCAGGTTAAACTCTATACCAAACCAGATATCTATATCCCTCTCCCCCATATTCACTATTTCATAATCAGAAATTATTTCTGCCTTTTCTTTAGAAAAACTAAACCTCTTTAAAATAGATATGGGTATGAGCAATTCACCCTCTTTAATATTTCCGGTTTTCTTCATGCTCAGATTAACAATCCCTTTTTTATCTTCTGATATATTTTCAATCGTATAAGGTTTATCAACAAAATTACCAAGCTCAGGATAATTGCCTTTAATAAAACTCTGGATGTTTGCTCCCTCTCCCAGAAAATGGTCAACAAATGACCTTCTCAGATACCAATCGTATATAATTGCATCACCCAAACCCTCTTCTTTTACCTTTACAATATCATGAATAGATTTTGGATTTGCACCCCCATGCTGGACTGCTTTAGCATTCTTTACCTTATGATGATATGCCTCTTCCCGGCGGGTTAGTGTATTTGATAAATTAAACCGTTTTGGCCTGTAGTCAAATTCAAACATTGTGCCGCCATAGTCAGGGTCAAAATATGCATTTATCTTGCGATTACTTATTAACACTTCCTCCATATTATCTTTATCATAATCAACTACCTTACATTCAATCCATTTTCTATTTCCGTGTATCTTTTTATCAATAATATTTTCTGCCTCAATCAGATGCTCATATACTGCATGTCTGAGGTAATTTAGATATAATCCGCCAAAAAGCCCATGCCAGTAAGCACAATTACACTGCCCCCGATAAAGCTCCTTCAATTCTGCTGTCGGGTTCTTACCTTTCTTTCTCTTTATCTTCTCACTTACATAGAGCATTTTTTTATGCATCAGATTGCTCTCACTATATTTGGTTAAGAAATTATCCCAAAGGCCGCCCCTTATAAACGGCTTATATTTATCTCTTATCCCACGGTTTTCAAGGTCTTTAAGCATCTCCTCAAATTTAAATCCTGCCTTTGCAGGCAGAGACCATTCCATCATCTCTTCATAAGATGCCATGGGGAGGTATATCCTTCCTATCGGTGAAAATTTTTCAATATATTCACTGAAGGTCAGCATCTCTATCCATTCCAGATTATCTTCTAATATCTTAAAAAAATTCTTTAGCCAGTTTTCCTCATATACCCACTTATGTGTTCCTGGCCAGACGCCGAACTTCTCTCCATCATCGGCATATGTAACTCCAGTAACATTATACTCAGACATTATTTTCCTAAAATAATCCAATGTCTCGTGGGGGAGTTTAAACGGTATGGCATATCTCAGAAATTTATCTATTGGGAAAACAGATAGGGTATATCCGTATTTCTCCGTAATATAATACCCGAACATATCCTTATGCTCCAAACCTGTATAGAAAAAGTGGGTATCGTCAAGGATTGTATATCTCATACCTGCCTTTGCCATTATTTTTGGTAATGACGGGTCCCAAACTCTTTCTGCCAGCCAGACACCTTTTGCAGTGTAATTAAATTTTTTCTTTATGAATTCTGTCATCATATTTATCTGCCCAATTGCATCATTTTCAGGAAGGACAGAGAGGATGGGCTCATAAAAACCGCCGCTCAAAATCTCAATCTGGTTTTTCTTAAGCATATTCTTTATCTTGTCAAAATACCAGGATGCATTATTTTCAATCCATTCAAGGAGGGAACCTGAGTGATGGATGGAGATGCGGATTTTAGGATGACGCTCTAATATCTCTACAAAAGGAAGATAGCACCTGTTAAACGATTCCTCAAACACATTATCAAAATTCCCAACTGGCTGATGACTATGAATCCCGAAAAGAAAGTTTATTTTTTTCATAAAAATATATCTGACGCAGATAAACCCAAAAACTACATGATATTAAGTTCTAAATCCTAATTTCTAAATTCTAAACAATATCAAAACTCAAAATCCAAATGTTCTAAAGAATTTTGAATTTGGGTCATTTGAATTTGTTTAGGATTTCGGATTTCGGGGCACCCACGAAGTGGGTCGTAGGATTTTTCATGATAAATCCTGTAAATCTGCGTCCTAATTTCATGCCTCTATGCGCTCCACATAATCCCTTCAAAATTCTCATCAGGCACCCTGAATGTTAGATATTTATACCTTGGATATCGGTCTAATTCCAGATTTTCTTTTTTAAACTCCACTAAAAAATTTATAACATCCCCCGCCTCAAGGTCTAAATCTTTAAAAGGCACAGCCAATTCTACAATATTTTTTATTGCTATCGTTTTGATTGATTTAGATAATGAAAAGTTTATTCCATCTTCATTTTTATATAATCTGTATCTCCCATTTTTCTGCTCCATCAGCTTCAAAGCAAAATCAATCTTGAATCTCTTTTTATTGATAAGATGAATGCTGATATCTATACCCTTTGCAAAATCCTCCTCAATCTTACCCTTTGTATCCAGTCTGATAAAAAGGTTGTTAAGGTCAAATCCGTAATAAACAGCAGAGATAATCCCCTCTGAATGATACATTGAGCCTCCTGTCATCTTTTCTTTGCAGTAACCTGCCCCAAGCCATTCAAAATAATTTGTTATTACGCCGTCTATATGGGGGGATATAAATTTTATTGGCTCTTCAGGATGTATCTCCTCCTCAACCCCTATTATTGGAAGTCTTAGATATTCAGGCGGCTCTACATTAAGTATCCTGTAAACCTTTTCAAGATGCGACCTAAAGAGCCTGTCAAACTCCGCATCATTATCACTGGAAAAATCATCCCCATACCACCAGAACCAGTCACTCCCCTCTGCCGCATATATTGCATCCCATGCTGCTTCTGCCTTTTCTCTGCTCACATTGTTATCTTTGAGCATTTCTGTAAGAAATCTCCTTGTCATTCCTATATACTCCCATCCCTTGTTATCCTCATCAGCACCTATCCAGATTTTAAAATTATTATTTATCCACGAGCCTGTATAGAGATTATCTATGACCCTAACCGGTTTATGTCCATCTATATAATCTCCAATCTTGACAGTCTTAAAATTTTCATTTTCCGAGAGTTCCCTGTAAACATGAGAGAGGAATCCCCTCCCCCCATCAGGATAGTACTCCCACGCATTTTCTCCATCAAGAACAATACTCACTATATGGTCATCATTTGAGCCTGACAGATAATTATGAATTGAGCTCAAGTGCGTCATAAAATCATTTTTTGACCTGTCAGGGGGATTCTTGGAATATGTAAAACCGATGAGGTCTGCCAACCCCTTATCCCTGAAGACCATATTTATCTCCGCATCCCTGAAACGGGCTATGTAGGGACGATAGAGCAAATCCCCTTTTTTCTCACCTTCAATTGAATTCAGCAATATTGCCTCATCTGTAGCGACCCACCTTATGCCCTCCTTTTGAAAATACGGTATAAGCTCAGGAGCTACCGAGCCCTCTGAGGGCCACATACCTGAAGGGTTCATTCCGAAAGTCTCTCTATAAAGCGCAACTCCCCTCCTTATCTGTCCCTCTGCATCTTCAGGATAATGAAATCTGTTAGGCAGTTTAGCCCATGGCATACAACGGGTTGCAATGTCCGTATCATAAAGAAGAGGGAGTATGGGATGATAAAATGGGCTTGTAGTCAACTCAACCTGCCCATTATCCTGAAATCTCTTATATGTAGGCAAAAGTTCTTTTAATGTCTTTATCTGACTTTCAAGGACATACCTCTTTTCAGCCTCTGTGAAGTTCCTTCCTTTTTTAATCAATTCTGAAAGCCCTTTATCCTTTTCAACAGACTTATATCCAAACCATGTAAGATTAAACCAGACCTGGAGGTCAAGATACTCCTGTGCAGAGAATATCTTAACAGCAAAATTAATCTCATCCTCTGTCAAATGCCGCATACCCCTCTTTTTTAGAATCTCCCAATATCGGGTGTAAGGCTGTATCATTGTCCCCCAATTGCACATAAAAAAATTATCAAGGATGAATTTTTTATCCTCAAATAATAGGTCATCAGCGGGCTTCATACTCATGTCCCAGAAAATATCTTTTGCCCTGCCATCTGTATAATCATTAATCTGAACAATGAGGGATGGGACAATATTAAATGTCATCTTTACTTCAGGAAACTCCTCAAGGAGGGAAATCATGTCATAATAACCCTTTATTCCGTGTAGGCGAACCCATGGCATTGTATAGACACCTGTTATAGGGTCTTTATACATAGGCTGATGCATATGCCAGAGGAAGGCTATGTGCAAAGGCTTCATAAAGAATCGAGGCTAAGTTCAAGGTTAAGGTTAAGTTTTTCTTAACCTCAGCCTCACCCTTAACCTTTCAGTATCGTTTCTTTCGGAACCACCACTAACCCTGATTCTGTAACATAAAACCTCTTTTTATCTTCTTTAAGATTATATCCTATCTCTGTCCCTGATGGAATATCCACATACTTATCAATAATAGCCCTTTTAATCTTTGCGTGTCTCCCCACATTTACGCCCTCCATAAGGATTGACTCTGTAACATAACTGTAGCTGTTTATCCTGACCTGCGGGGATAGTATAGAGCGATTTATCTGCCCTCCGCTTATTATGCACCCTTCGGATACCATTGAGTCTGTAGCTATACCAACCCTTTCCTTCTCCTTATCTGCAAATACAAATTTTGCAGGGGGGCAGATAGGATAATATGTCCTTATGGGCCATTCACGATTATACAGATTAAATATAGGAGAGACGGCAACCAAATCCATACTTGCCTGCCAGTATGCATCTATACTTCCTACATCCATCCAGTATCCCTTTTCAACCGGTGTCATCCCCGGAACTTTGTTCTTCGCAAAATCGTAGGCGTATAATCTCCTCTTTTTCCAGATACTTGGAATTACATTTCTTCCAAAATCGTGATTTGAATCTTTCCTTTTGGAATCAGATATAACCTCCTCTATCAAAGTATCAGTGTTGAATATATAATTTCCCATTGATACCAGTGCTATATTGGATCTATTAGGTATTGGCTTTGGATTCTTAGGCTTCTCTTCAAATCCCCTGATTCGCCAATCCTTGTCAACTTCTATAACACCGAAGGAGCTTGCCTCTTTTATCGGCTTCGGTATGACAGAGACAGTAAGTTCCGCCTTCTTTCTTATATGGTAGTCCAACATCTGCCTGACATCCATTTTATATATATGGTCGCCGCCAAATACACAGACATACTGTGGGTTTACATCTCTAATCAGGTTAAGGTTTTGATAAATAGCGTCCGCTGTCCCTCTATACCAATCTTTTCCTGTCCTCATCTGGGCGGGGACAGAGTCTATATACTGGTCAAGCTTAGGAGATAGTCTCCATGCAAGGGATAAGTGACGGCTTAAGGATTCTGATTTAAACTGTGTGAGAATTTTTATCTGAAAAAAACCTGAGTTTATAAAATTACTTAAGACAAAGTCTATAATCCTGTAGCAACCTCCAAAAGGTACTGCTGGCTTTGCCCTCTCCTTTGTTAACGGATAGAGCCTCGTCCCCTCACCACCTGCCAATATCATTACAAATACTTTTTGCATAAAAATAAGTTATAAGTGCAATGCAATGAGCAATGAGTAAAAACAATAAACGATACTAATTGCTCATTGCTCGTTACTCATTGCTAAATTTCATGGCACCAGTGTAACATAATAGTTATATCTCCCTCTCTGAATCAACAGTAAAACACTGCTTCCCTTTCTTGCCGAAATTATTGCCTTTTTAAAATCCTTTATATTCTCAATCCTTGCCTGATTTATCTGCCTCAGCACATCTCCAGCCTCTATACCTATTTTTCCGGCAGCGCCCTCCTTTTCCACTTTTAAAATCAGTACACCTGAGTTTGTAAAAAGCTGAAACTTCTTTACCGCCTTATTTGTTATCTCATCTACAGATATACCGAGCCATTCAAGTGCAATCTCATCTGATAGTTCTTCAGGGATTGTTTGAGCTGTTACATTAGCTATAATCTTTTCTCCATCCCTGAAAACAGAAATACTTATTTTATCATTATGTCCGTAGCCATAAATCAAATCATAGTAATCATCTATTGTCCTTATCGGTTTATCCCCAATTAAGATTATTATATCCCCTCTTTTTAATCCTGCTTTGGCCGATGGTCCGCCTTTAAATATCTTTGATATTATAACCCCTTTTGTATTTGAGTAGCCAAAAGACTTTGCTATTTGAGGCGTTAACTCCTGGACAAATATGCCGAGCCACGTCTCATGGACTTCTCCGTATCTGATGAGGTCATTAACTATCCTCTTTGCCCTGTCTATAGGTATAGCGAAGCCTATTCCTTCCGCCTTCTGGTAAATGGCAGTATTTATCCCAATAACTTCGCCATTTATATTCAAGAGTGGACCACCGCTATTCCCTGGATTTACAGACGCATCAATTTGTATGAAATCAGAGTATATTCTGCCATCCTCACCCTTTATATTTCTGTTTACAGCACTTACTATACCTGTAGTAACTGTATGTGAGAGTCCAAATGGGTTGCCTATGGCAATTACACTCTCTCCTATCATAATATCAGCAGATGCGCCCATCTGTGCAAACGGCAGCGGATTATCAGAATCTATTTTTATAATTGCAAGGTCGGAACGGGAGTCAGCCCCAACAAGCTGTGCATCAAACTCCCTGTTGTCACTCAATGCAACCTTTATTGTTGAAGCCCTTGATATGACATGCTCGTTTGTAAGTATATAGCCTTTTTGATTTATAATAACCCCTGAACCGAGACTCTGTCTTTTATAATTATAATCCTGCGATGGGAAAAAGTCCTGAAAAAACTGGTCAAAGAACTCATCTCCAAAACCCGAGAATGGATTAACCCTTTGGCTGACAACCTCTTCGGTATTTATATTAACAACAGCAGGGCTTACCCTTTCAACTGCAACAACAACAGGAGTTCTTCTTTCCTGGGCATGGACTGAATGCAGAATACAGAATACAGAAGTCAGAATACAGAATATTGAAGTTTTTATTCTGACTTCTAACTTCTGACTTCTGACTTCTGTTTTTTTACTCCTTCGGTAGTGTAAAGCCAATATATCTCGTACTCTTGCCATCTTTTATCAAAAGAGTTACAACATCGCCGCCCTTTATATCTTTCACTACCTTTTTGTAATCCTCAATATCTTTTATCTCTTTCCTGTTTATCTCTATTATTACCAACCCCCGCCTTACGCCTGCTCCATAAGCAGGACTCGAAGGGTCAATATTTGTTATAATCACTCCCTCAGTAGTATCAAAATTAAACTGCTGGGCAATTTCAGGTGTTATATTCTGAACGGAAAGCCCCATGTTCTCTTCCGCCTTTGCCTCAACCACTTCTTTTTCTTCCTTCAATATACCAATGGTTACAGCAAATTTTTTCCTCGCCCCATCTCTTATAATAACTATCTCAGACTTGGTATCAGGCTTTGTAGCAGCAACCAATTTTGGAAGGTCCTCCACACTCTTTATCTTCTTACCTTCAAACTCTACAACCACATCCCCCCTCTTAATTCCTGCTTTGTCTGCTGGACTACCTTTAACCACATCCCCAACAAGTGCACCCTCACTCTCGGCAAGATTAAAGGACTTTGCTATCTCCGGCGTAACCTTCTGAATCATTACACCAAGCCATCCCCTGGTAACCACACCCTTTTCTTTTAATTCCTTTATAATAGGTTTTACCACATTGATTGGTATTGCAAATCCAATACCTATATTCCCTTGTGTACCGCCCGCAGTAAAGATTGCTGTATTTATACCGATTACCTCACCTTTTGTATTTATAAGGGGGCCTCCGCTGTTCCCAGGATTAATTGATGCATCAGTCTGGATGAAATCATCATAAGGCCCTGCCCCGATAACCCTCCCCTTTGCACTTACTATACCTGCCGTTACACTCTGCCCTACACCAAAGGGATTTCCGATGGCAACTACCCACTCTCCCACTTCAAGCATATCGGAGTCTCCTATCCTGACTATCGGAAGCTCCTCTTTTGAATCTACCTTGATAAGTGCAATATCTGTCTTCTGGTCTATCCCTATAATCTTTGCATCATACTCCTTGCCGTTTCCAAGTGTAACTTTTATCTTATCCGCCCTCTCAATCACATGATTATTCGTAAGGATATAGCCTTCCTTATCTATAATGAAACCTGAACCGAGGCTCTGTCTCGGAATCTCCTGAGGCGGGGTCTCTCCGAAGAACCTATCAAAGAAATCCTTAAATGGATCCTCCTCACCGAAAGGAAAAGGTGTAGGACTCCTGAATCCCCTTCTCTGCTGATGTTTTACCATCTGTGTTGTATTGATATTTACAACTGCAGGTTTCTCCTCTTTAACAATATCTACAAACGAACTGCCGACTGGTATTTGTGAAACACTGCTGGCAACAGCCTTTAAGGGTTCTGCTACCCACTCATCTGGCTTATAACCTGTTTTTCCGTCGATATAACCTGAGATATACCTCGCCAGGACTATGCTTGTTGTTAAGACAACTATTGCCAGTGTTACCCTTGACAAAGACTTTAAAAAAGTGCTTTTCATTTCTTTCCTCCATAAAAAAAGTTATTTTTAAAAACAGTATATCATACGGTGTTTTGAGATTGCAAAAATATTTTTAAGGTATCAATCTTATGTGTAGTTTCATACGAAAATAGAAATTTCAAATCTCAAATTCCAATCTCCAAATAAGTTCCAATTACCAAAATTCTAACATCCAAACATGGCTTATTGGAATTTGGATATTGCTGCTTGGAATTTATTTGAGATTTGGTGCTTGGTTATTGGAATTTTCATCCCCCTTTGTGAGCCGAAGGCTCGTGAGTGTTTCACCCGAAAAGGAGCGATGCCTGAAACGAGTAGAAGATTCAAAGAATTTTCTTGCTGTAATAAAGTCTTACCTTAAACAAAATAGAATAGTTTTATAAAAAAGTAATGAATCCGCAACGGTATTAAAAATTGCAAGAAATGAGTAAAATGGTTTACAATATGTTTAATATGTAAAAATCTATTAACCCAAAAAATGCAATTGGACGCAGATGAACGCAGAAACTACTTGATTATAAAAAGAAATTTATCTTTCTTATTTGAATAAAAATATTCAAGGTTTATCTGCGTCCATCTTTAATAAATCTGCGAAAATCTGCGTTCTAATTTTTTAAAGCATTATTTGGGTGAAAGAGAAACTGTTTGATGAGGAAAGCGAAGAACAAATAGTTATGGAAATATTTGTGGAGTTGTTCGGAGTGGATGCATAACCTTTAATCAATCCACCCAGTAAGAGACCGTAGGTCTTACTGGGTTTATCTGAGCTTTGTTTTTGGAGTCCTTTGAAAGATGGGGATAGATATATTACAACACAAAAAGAGATATTATCCCTTCGGTCAGCACCTTAAGGAGGTATTCGGTGAGAAGGTCTTAAAGATTTCTGTTGATGCTGGATTTAGCTGTCCTAACAGAGATGGGAAGGCAGGTAAAAATGGATGTATCTATTGCAGTGAAGGGAGTCATTACCTTCCAGAAGAGCAAAGGAATCTGCCTGTAAGGGAGCAATTGATTTCTTCTATTTCAAGGATAAGAGAAAAATTAGATGTTAATAAATTTATAGCCTATTTTCAGGCATACTCAAATACCTACTCACCAATAAGTAATCTCAAAAAACTTTATGATGAGGCTTTAAGTGTCGATGGGATTATTGGGCTTTCAATCGGGACAAGACCTGATTGTCTCTCTGATAAGACACTTGACCTACTTGAGGAGTATGCAGAAAAGACCTATCTGTGGGTTGAGATTGGGTTGCAATCAATCCATAACAAAACCCTTAAATTTATAAACAGAGGACATACATTTGAACAGTTTATGGATGCTGTTGAGAGGGCAAAGGGGAGAGGTTTTAAAATATGCACCCATGTTATTTTAGGATTGCCCGGAGAGTCATACGATAGCATTATGGAGACCGCAAAAGCAGTGGGAGAGCTTGGAATAGACGGAATAAAACTTCACCACCTCCATGTCCTCAAAGGGACGCCTTTAGAAAAAATTTATCTCAATAAAGGATTTAATCTCCTTGATGAAGACAGTTATGTAAATTTAGTGTGTGATTTTCTTGAATACCTCCCACATGATATAATTATCCAAAGGCTGGTTGGTGATGCACCAAATGACAGACTGGTTGCCCCTCTCTGGTCATTAAGCAAATCAGATATAATCAGAGCTATAGACAAGGAGATGGAGAGGAGAGGGTCGTATCAAGGGGCAAGAACAAAAACTTAATGAAACCACGGATTAACACAGAAAATTTATTTCAATCTTTTTATCAGCGTAAATCTTCTTTTTCCGCGTTCATCTGCGTTCAATAG
>Ga0209343_10009707_pt1 | contig 11040 bp, 9 predicted proteins | sample RifCSPlowO2_02_FD_184026 | JGI IMG/M metagenome (GOLD analysis project Ga0209343, IMG submission 184026) | Groundwater microbial communities from Rifle, Colorado - Rifle CSP2_plank lowO2_0.2 (SPAdes) (version 2) | ecosystem: Environmental > Aquatic > Deep subsurface > Groundwater | place: Rifle... | reverse complement strand
TCGGCGTTGGTCGGGTTCTTCACGCTCATGAAGTAGTTCCAGGCGGCCAGGTGGCCCACCAGCGGCTTGGTGTCCACACCACGCAGCTCTTCTTCACCCACCGAGAAAGCGACCACCGGAACGTCCTTGGCCGACAGGCCGGCGTTGCCCAGTTCCTTGTAGAACGGCACGTTGGAGTCGCCGTTGATGGTGGAGACCACAGCCGTCTTCTTGCCCGCAGCGGCGAACTTCTTGATGTTGGCGATGATGGTCTGGTAGTCGGAGTGACCGAAGGGGGTGTACTCCTCCATGATGTCCTCGTCCTTCACGCCCTTGGCTTTCAGGAAGGCGCGCAGGATCTTGTTGGTCGTGCGGGGGTACACGTAGTCGGTGCCCAGCAGCACCCAGCGCTTGGCCGAGCCGCCGTCCTTGCTCATCAGGTATTCCACCGCGGGAATGGCCTGCTGGTTGGGCGCAGCACCGGTGTAGAACACGTTCTTGGACAGCTCTTCGCCTTCGTACTGCACCGGGTAGAACAACAGGTTGTTCTTCTCTTCGAACACCGGCAGCACCGACTTGCGCGAGACCGAGGTCCAGCAGCCGAACACGGCGGCGACCTTGTCCTGGTCGATCAGCTGCTTGGCCTTTTCGGCGAACAGCGGCCAGTTGGAAGCGGGGTCGACCACCACGGGCTCCAGCTTCTTGCCCATCACGCCACCCTTGGCGTTGATCTCGTCGATGGCCATCAGGGCCACGTCTTTCAGCACGGTTTCCGAAATGGCCATCGTGCCCGACAGGCTGTGCAGCACACCGACCTTGATGGTGTCGGCAGCGTGGGCGGAAAGACCAAACGCGCCCAGGGCGGTTGCGACCGTCAGGGCTTTGAGGGTGAATCGACGTTGCATCATGAAGACTTCTCCAGGTTCGAAAACTTCCGTTGAGGGGGTGACTCTTGCCGCCGTTGTCTCCCTTGTTCGGGCGTTTCACAGCGGACAGACGGATGCTAGGGAGAACCCGGATCGGCGTATGTACGCCGGGTGGCGTATGTGGGGCGTATGGACGCCTCAGCCCCCGTGCTGCGGCTGCAGCAGCGGCACGCGGTTGATCGCCATGGCGGCGGCGGCGGTGCGGGTTTCCACGCCGAGCTTGGCGTAGATGCGCTCCAGGTGTTTCTTCACCGTGGCGGGGCTCGATCCGAGGATGTCGCCGATGTCGCGGTTGATCTTGCCTTTGGCCACCCAGTACAGCACCTCGGCTTCGCGCGCGGTGAGGCCAAAGGCCTGACCCATGGCTTCGAGCACGCTGGCGTCCGACGTTTCCTGCATCACGATCAGCCAGTCGCCGCCCTCGCCCGGCGCTTCGATGGCATCGGAACCGTCCTGGTCGCCCACGCGCTGGTGCAGCCGGAAGGTGAGGCGGCGCGGGCCGTGGTCGAGCGTGAGGCGCGGCGGCTCGCGCTGGGCCTGCGCTTCACCCAGGTGGCGGCGCAGCCACTGCAGCACCACGGCAGGGGTCTCGGGTGCGGTGGTGCCGCAGTAGCGCTGCAGCAGGTCGCGCGCCAGCGGGGTCTGCCACATCAGGCGGCCGTCGCGCTCGCGCACGGTGATCGTGGCGTAGCCGAAGGCGTCGAGCGCGTAGCGCGCCTGGCTGCGCTCGACCGCCCCCTGGCGCACGTGGCGCGCGGTGCGCAGGTGCACACCCATGCGCGCCATCACCTCGCGCGGCTTGATGGGCTTGGTCACGTAGTCCGCGCCCCCGGCGTCGAGCGCGGCCACCAGGTGCTCGGTCTCGGTGAGGCCGGTCATGAAGATGATCGGAATGGCGGCCGTGGCCGGGTCGGCCTTGAGTCGGCGGGCGACCTCGAAGCCGTTGATGCCGGGCATCACCGCGTCGAGCAGGATCACATCGGGCAGGGCCTGACGCGCACGGCGGATGGCGGACTCGCCATCAAGTGCGACCAGCACGGTGTAGCCGGCTTCGTCGAGCGCGTCGTGCAGCGGGGCGACGTTGTCGGGCACGTCGTCCACGATCAGCACCACCAGCGCGTCTGGCGGCGGCAGCTGCGCCGACAGGCGCTCTGGGAAGGGGGTATCGGTGCTCATGGAAGCGTGGCGCTTTGTTGCAGACGTTGCTCAATGGCCTCGAAACGGAACTCGCGCGCCAGCGTGCGCAGGCCCTGCGCAAAGTCGGCCTGCTCGGGGCGCTGGCGCACCCAGTCGTCGAGCCAGTTGACGATGCCCTTGTAGTAACCCAGTCGCACCAGCTCCAGCAGCGGCGCCAGCTCGGCCGCGCTGCTGGCCGCCGGTGCCTGGGGCGCATGCGCCCGCTGCCCAGTCTGCACTGCACCCTCCGCAGTGACCCACTGAAGGCCCAGGCGCTGCCCCAGCCAGGCCAGCAGGTCGTCGCGCCGCACCGGCTTGACGAAGAAGTCCTGCGGGCTGTGGCCCAGGTCGTTGTCCAGGCCCTTGTCGAAGGCGTTGGCCGAGACGATGGCCAGCGGCACCCCACCCCAGCCGCGGGCGCGCAGGCGGCGCAGGGTTTCCCAGCCATCGATGCCGGGCATGGCGAGGTCCATGAAGATGGCGTGGGGTGCGCCCTCGCCCGCCGGATTCAGCGCGTCGAGCATGGCCAGCGCGTCGTGGCCGCTGGTGGCGAGCAGCACCTCGAAGCCCAGCGGCTGAAGCCAGCGCGCAATCAGTTCGCGGTCGCTCTCTTCGTTGTCCACCACCAGCACGCGCCGGCGCTCGCCCTCGTAGGCGGTGATCGAAGGCGCCACCGCCTCGCGCCGCACCACGGCACCGTGCAGCTCGGGCAGGAACAGGCGCACGCTGAACACCGTGCCTTCGCCCAGGGTGCTGCGCACCGTCATCTCGCCGCCCATGAGGTCGGTCAGCATTTTTGCGATGGTCAGGCCCAGACCGGTGCCGGTGCTGCCCGTACCGGTCGCGGCAGCGGCCTCGGCCTGGCCGCGCGCGAAGGGTTCGAACACCCGGTCGAGTTCCTGCGCGGCCATGCCAGGGCCGGTGTCGTGCACCTCGAACACGGCCATCTCGCGCGCGTGCGCCACACGCAGCCGCACCTCGCCCTGGCGCGTGAACTTCACCGCGTTGCCCAGCAGGTTGATGAGGATCTGGCGCAGACGCTTCTCGTCGGCGCGCACGGCGTCGGGCAGGCGGCTGCCGCTTTCGAACGTGAAGCGCAGGCCCTTGGCCGCGGCCTGCAGCTCGAACATGCTCGCCACCTCCTGCATGGCGTCGGCAAAGGCCATGGGTTTCACATCGAGCTTGAGCTTGCCGGACTCGATGCGCGCGATGTCCAGCGTGCCTTCGATCAGCGACAGCAGGTGTTCGCCGCCGCGGTGGATGACCTTGATGGCCTGCGCGCGGTGCGGCGCGATGTCGTCGTCTTCCTGCAGCAGCTGGGCGTAACCGAGGATGCTGTTGAGCGGCGTGCGCAGCTCGTGGCTGATGGTGCTGATGTAGCGGCTCTTGGCCTGGTTGGCCAGGTCGGCGGCCTGGCGCGCGCGCTGCAGCTGTTGATCGGTCTGGCGGTGCGACTCGATCTCGTGCATGAGCAGGCGCGTCTGGCGGTTCGACTCTTCCTGCGCCACCTCGCGGCTCTTGTGCGCCAGCACCAGCCACCAGGCCACCGTGGCGGCGATCAGCAGCAGCACGGCATAGACCCGCAGGAAACCGGTCCGCAGCGCGGCGTCGAGCAGGCTCGCGTCGGCCACGGCTTCGAGCCCCTGCCCCAGGCCCTGCACCTGCTGCCGGTACAAGAGCCCGAGCACCGCCGCGAGCACCGGCGCCACCACCAGCATCAGCAACAGGTAATGCGCCAGGCCCGCTTCGAGGTAAGGCCACATGCGCTGCGGCAGCACCGTGCGCAAGGCGCCCTGCCACTGTTCGGACAGGCGCGCGTGGGGTTTGCAGAGGTCGCCGCAGCGCGCATCGAGCGTGCAGCAGAGCGAACAGATGTGGCCTTGATACGCTGGGCAGTGCGCCATGTCGGGCGCTTCGTACTCACGCTCGCAAATCACGCAGCGCTGGAGTGAAGTCACACCTGAGGCGGCGACTGTGCATCCCCGCATGGCCCCCTCTCCCTCTGGGAGAGGGCTGGGGTGAGGGCAGGCGCCACCACAACCCGACACCTCCGCAGCGCGAGCAATGTAATACCGCCCCCGTGTCGCCCAAGCGATCAGCGGCGAAGCGATCAACGCCGTCACCATCGCGATCACCGCCGAAAACGCCTCCGCCGTGTCACCCATCAGCCCCATGTGGGCCGCGATCGACAGCGCCGAAGCCAGGCCCATGGCACCCACGCCCACGGGGTTGATGTCGTACAGGTGAGCGCGTTTGAACTCGATGCCCGGCGGGCTCCAGCCCAGCGGTTTGTTGATCACCAGGTCGGCCACCACGGCCATGATCCAGGCGATGGCCAGGTTGCTGTAGAGCCCCAGCACCTCGCCCAGCGCGCGGAACACGTTCATCTCCATCAGCATGAAGGCGATCAGGGTGTTGAACACCACCCAGACCACGCGGCCCGGGTGGCTGTGCGTGAGGCGCGAGAAGAAGTTGCTCCAGGCCAGCGAGCCGGCATAGGCGTTGGTGACGTTGATCTTGAGCTGCGACACCACCACGAACAGCGCCGTCGCCACCACCGCCCAGCCGTAGTTCGGGAACACGTACTCGTAGGCCGCGAGGTACATCTGGTTCGGGTCCACGGCGCGGTCGGGCGGCACCATGTGGCTGATGGCCAGGTAGGCGAGCAGCGCGCCGCCCAGCATCTTGAGCACCCCCAGGATCACCCAGCCCGGCCCACCGGCCAGCACGCCGGCCCACCAGCGCCAGGCCTTGCCATTTTCGGGCGCCGGCATGAAGCGCAGGTAGTCGGCCTGCTCGCCCATCTGCGTGATAAGCGCGATGCCGACCGTGAGAGCGGCACCAAACAGGTGCCAATCGAAGACCGCGCCCGCACCAGACTCGCCACCGTAATGCACCACATTGGAGAATGCACCAGGATCGAGCATCCACACCGCCACGAAGGGCACCAGCATCATCACCAGCCACAGCGGCTGGGTCCAGACCTGGAAGCGGCTGATGACCGAAACCCCGTAGGTCACCAGCGGGATCACCACCAGCGCGCAGATCAGATAGCCCCAGGCCGGTGGGATGTCCAGCGCCAGCTCCAGCGCGTAGGCCATGACCGCAGCTTCGAGCGCGAAGAAGATGAAGGTGAACGAGGCGTAGATCAGCGAGGTGATGGTCGAGCCGATGTAGCCAAAGCCAGCGCCGCGCGTGAGCAGGTCCATGTCCACGCCGTAGCGCGCGGCGTAGATGCTGATGGGCAGGCCGGCCAGGAAGATGATCAGTCCTGTGACCAGGATGGCCCAGAACGCATTGACAAAGCCGTACTGCACCAGCAGCGTGGCGCCCACCGCTTCCAGGATCAGGAACGAGGCGGCACCAAACGCCGTGTTGGCCACGCGCCATTCGCTCCACTTGCGAAAGCGCTGCGGTGTGTAGCGCAGCGCGTAGTCTTCCATCGTCTCGCTGCCGACCCAGCTGTTGTAGTCGCGGCGCACCTTGATGATGCGTTGTGGCGCCGGGTCATTGCCCCCACTCTCCGCCGCTGCGCGGGTCGCTGCCCCCCGCGGGGGCTGATCCACCTTGGGGCGGCCCGGCGGTGGATCGATGGGGGCAGTGATGGCGGGCTCGGAATTCACCCGGGGCTTTGTGCAGCTTTCATGCCACGGCTGTTTGCATCACTGGCTTCTGCGAAACTGCAACGCCCATCACCGGTCGGACACCTTCAGCATGCGACAACTCTCCCCCCAGGGTCAGCAGACCCTCAACGACATCGCCCAGCGCCACGGCTTCAGTTTTGAAGCCACGCTCTCCATGCTCGAATCCGTGATCAACGGCAACGGCAGCATGGCCCAGTTCAACCACCCCGAATTCAGCGGTTCGGGCCAGTGGATGCGCGGCGGCATGACCATGGTGTCGGACATGTTCAACAACTACCTGAAGGGCCGGGTCGACAACCTGTGCAGCGAGCTGTCCAACCTGATCGCCAACCAGCCCGACCTGCTGCGCAGCGGCAGCTTTCAAAGCCAGAGCCAGGGCGGCAGCCACCACAACCAGATCCAGGCCAACCATGCTGGCGACGGGCAGAGCCAAAGCGACAACGGCTTCGGCGCCAACAGCCTGTTTGTGCCGCCCGCACCCGGCACCAGCGGCGACTGGTGGCCGGCCGACCTGCGCTGGCCCAACAGCACCGGCGCCCAGAACAACGTGCGCTACGCCTATTTCGCGCAGGCGCGGCGCCTGGCGATAGAAGTCCATGGCTCGGTCACGGTGTACGACACGATGGACCACCAGATCGGCGGTTTTTCGCAGCAGCAATCCGCCGGCGGCACGCTGTCGTTCTCCAGCCAGTACGGCCTGATCGACGTGGCCAGCCTGCCCGTGGTCTCGCGCGACGGCATGGCCGTGCCAGCCCAGGCGCCGCTGTCAGGCGGCTTCCAGCCCAACAACCCACCCGACACCGGTTCGCCAGACATCTTTGCCGCCATCGAACGCCTGGCCGGCCTGCACGCCAAAGGCCTGCTGACCGACACCGAATTCAGCACCAAGAAGGCCGAGCTGCTGGCCCGCCTTTGAGGGGAAGGGCACGGAATTTGCTCGACAGCATCATCAAACGAACGCCGAACGCCCCATGGAACTCACCCCCCGAGAGAAAGACAAGCTGCTGATCTTCACCGCCGCCCTGCTGGCCGAGCGGCGCAAGGCGCGTGGCCTGAAGCTCAACTACCCCGAGGCCGTGGCCCTGATCAGCGCCGCGGTGATGGAAGGCGCCCGCGACGGCAAGACCGTGGCCCAGCTCATGAGCGAAGGCCGCAACGTGCTCACGCGCGCCGACGTGATGGAGGGCATTGCCGAAATGATCCCGGACATTCAGGTGGAGGCCACGTTCCCGGATGGCACCAAGCTGGTGACGGTGCACGATCCGATCGTTTAACTCCCCGCGCCGCAGTATTTGACCCACCCCTGCCGCGCTGCGCGCGCCCCCCTCAAGGGGGCGATGCGAGTGGACCGGCGAAGCCGGTTCCACCGCATCCTTGAACCAGACACTTCCCTCGACTGTTATCTCTTCTGGAGTACTCGATGAAATCTCAATCACTGCTCGCGATCGCCGCCTTGACCGCCCTGCCCGCCTTCGCCCACGACGGACACGGCCTGTTTGGCAGCCACTGGCACCCCACCGACGCGCTGGGTTTTGTGGCGGTGGCTGGCCTGATCGCGCTGGCGGTCTGGCTGTCGAAGAAGTGAGGGGCGGCCATGATCCCCGGTGAATACTTGGTGGACGCGGGCGAACACGCCCTCAACCCCGGCCGCCGCACGCTCACCCTGGTGGTGCAGAACACCGCCAACCGGCCGGTGCAGGTGGGCTCGCATTACCACTTTGCAGAAACCAACGCCGCGCTGAGCTTCGACCGCGTCGCCGCGAAAGGCATGCGCCTGAACATCGCGGCCGGCACCGCGGTGCGCTTCGAGCCCGGACAACAACGCACGGTGGAGCTGGTGGACTTTGCGGGCGACCGCGTCGTCATCGGCTTTCGCGGGCTGGTGCAAGGCAAAGCATGACGCCCCCACGTTCATCACTGCTTGTATTCACTGCCCCCCGAGGGGGCGCGCGCCTGCCTTGGGGCGGCCCGGCGGCTGGCGCCGTTTAAGAGAACACAGAAAGAGCTGAGATCATGGCAAGTATTCCTCGCAGCGCCTACGCCGACATGTTCGGCCCCACGGTGGGCGACCGTGTCCGCCTGGCCGACACCGGCCTGATCGTGGAAGTGGAAAAAGACTTCACCCTGGCTGCGGGCGGCTACGGCGAAGAAGCCAAGTTCGGCGGTGGCAAGACCATCCGCGACGGCATGGCGCAATCGCAAAGAACCCGTGCCGAGGGCGCGGTGGACACGGTACTGACCAACGCGCTCATCATCGACCACTGGGGCATCGTCAAGGCCGACATTGGCTTGAAGGGCGGGCACATCGTGGCCATCGGGAAATCGGGCAACCCCGACACCATGCCCGGCGTGGACATCGTCATCGGCCCGGGCACCGAGGTCATCAGCTGCGAGGGCAGCATCGTCACCGCCGGCGGCATCGACAGCCACATCCACTTCATCTGCCCGCAGCAGATCGACGAGGCCCTGGCCTCGGGCGTGACCACCATGCTCGGCGGCGGCACCGGCCCTGCCACCGGTACCTTCGCCACCACCTGCACACCCGGCCCCTGGCACATCGAACGCATGCTGCAGGCGGCCGACGGCTTCGCCATGAACCTGGGCTTTCTGGGCAAGGGCAACGCCAGCCAGCCGGCGCCGCTGCGCGAGCAGATCGACGCCGGCGTGATCGGCCTGAAGCTGCACGAAGACTGGGGCACCACGCCCAGCGCCATCAGCAACTGCCTGGATGTGGCCGAAGAAACCGACACCCAGGTGGCGATCCACAGCGACACGCTCAACGAATCGGGCTTCGTGGAAGACACGATTGCGGCCACCAAAGGCCGCACGCTCTGCGCCTTCCACACCGAAGGCGCGGGCGGCGGCCACGCGCCCGACATCATCCGCGTGGTCGGCGAGGCCAACTTCCTGCCCTCCTCGACCAACCCGACCATGCCCTACACCGTCAACACGCTCGACGAACACGTCGACATGCTGATGGTCTGCCACCACCTGGACGCGTCGATTCCGGAAGACCTGGCCTTCGCCGAAAGCCGCATCCGCCGCGAGACGATTGCGGCCGAGGACATCCTGCACGACATGGGCGCGATCAGCATCATGAGCAGCGACAGCCAGGCCATGGGCCGCGTCGGCGAGGTGGTGATCCGCACCTGGCAGACGGCCGACAAGATGAAGAGCCAGCGCGGCACGCTGCCCGAAGACAGTTCACGCAACGACAACTTCCGCGTCAAGCGCTACATCGCCAAATACACCATCAACCCGGCCATCGCGCACGGCATGTCGCACATCGTGGGTTCGCTCGAAGTCGGCAAGTGGGCCGACCTCGTGGTCTGGAAACCCGCCTTCTTCGGCGTCAAGCCCGCCCTGGTCTTGAAGGGCGGCAGCATCGCGCTGGCCGCCATGGGCGACCCGAACGCCTCGATACCGACACCTCAGCCGGTGCACTACCGGCCGCAGTTCGGCGCTTTCGGCAGCGCACTCGCGAAAGGCAGCCTCACTTTCGTTTCGCAGGCCGGCCTGCGCGCGGGCGTGGGCGAGCGCTACGGCCTGCAGAAAGCCACCGTGGCGGTGCAGAACTGCCGCAGCGTCACCAAGACGAGCATGGTGCACAACAGCTACCTGCCGAAGATGGAGATCGACCCGCAGCGCTACACCGTGCGCGCCGACGGCGTGCTGCTGACCTGCGAGCCCGCCAGCAAACTTCCGATGGCTCAGCGATACTTCCTGTTCTAGAACTTTATCGCTCGTATTTTTATGCTTCAAGCTTCCAAGCTCATCCCGCAAGGCCAGGGTCTCGCCCCGGTGCTGGTGCGCCGCGCCGCGCACCTGGAGCTGGACTGGGATGTGCGCCAGAAAAGCCGTTTCGACGCCACCGCCTCCAACGGGCGAACGGTGGGCGTGTTCTTGCCGCGCGGCAGCGTGGTGCGCGGCGGTGACGTGCTGATCACGCAGGACGGCTCACTCATCCGCGTGGTCGCCGCGCCGCAAACCGTGCTGAAGATCACCGCCTGCACCGCGCACGATCACCACCACGAACACAGCGGCGCCTTCGACCTCATGCGCGCCGCCTACCACCTGGGCAACCGCCACGTGCCCATCGAACTGCAACCCGACCACCTCAAGATCGAACCCGACCACGTGCTGGCCGACATGCTGCGGGCCATGCACCTGACCGTGACCGAGGTGCGCGAACCGTTCGAACCCGAGGGCGGCGCCTACGGGCAGCAGCACGCCGGCGGGCACGGCCATGCCCATGGCGACCAGACCCATACCCATGGTCACGACCACCATGCGCACGGGCACGACCACGCCGCTGGACATGGACACGGCTGAGGCCGGCGCCGGCTCGTCACCGCGCTCGGCCGCGGGTTTGCTGCAGATCCTGTGGCTGGCCTCACCGGCCTTGCCGGTGGGCGGTTTCTCCTACTCCGAAGGTCTGGAAGCCGCGGTCGACGCGGGCCTGGTGAGCGACGAGGCCAGCGCAGCCCGATGGCTCATCGACCAGTTGCACCTGGGCCTGGCCAGGACCGACCTGGCCGTGGTGGCCCAGGCCATCCCCGCCTGGCGCGCCGACGATCTGGCCCGCATCCAGGCACTCAACGCCTGGGTGCTGCAAACCCGCGAAACGTCGGAGTTCCGCCTGCAGACCGAACAGATGGGCCGCTCACTGCTGGAGTGGGCGCGCAATCTGGGCGAGCTCGGCGCGGGCGTGTTTCAGCGCCTGCAGTCGGCCGGGCTCAACCCCGCCAGCTACCCCGTGGCCATGGCCTGTGCCGCCGCCAGCACCGATGCCAGCGTGCGCGACAGCGTCATCGGATTCGCCTTCGGCTGGGCCGAAAACATGGTGCAGGCGGCCATCAAATCCGTGCCGCTGGGCCAGAGCGCGGGCCAGCGCATGCTGGCGCGGCTGGCGCGCGAGATCCCCATCGCGGTGGACCACGCGCTCGGATTGACCGACGACACGCGCCAAGCCTTCACGCCCCTGCTCGCCATCCATTCGGCGCGCCACGAAGTCCAATACTCCAGACTCTTCCGGTCCTGATTTCCCCGTTCGGCCTGAGCCCGTCGAAGCCCCCACCAAGGTACATCCCATGAGCGCCCTGCACCACATCCCGAACCGCATCAAACACCTGCCCCCGCTGCGCGTGGGCATTGGCGGCCCGGTCGGCTCCGGCAAGACCACGTTGCTCGAAATGCTCTGCAAGGCGATGCGCGATCAGTACGATCTGATCGCCATCACCAACGACATCTACACCAAGGAAGACCAGCGCCTGCTGACCGTCAGCGGCGCACTGCCGGCGAACCGCATCATGGGT
>Ga0209343_10009702_pt1 | contig 11046 bp, 16 predicted proteins | sample RifCSPlowO2_02_FD_184026 | JGI IMG/M metagenome (GOLD analysis project Ga0209343, IMG submission 184026) | Groundwater microbial communities from Rifle, Colorado - Rifle CSP2_plank lowO2_0.2 (SPAdes) (version 2) | ecosystem: Environmental > Aquatic > Deep subsurface > Groundwater | place... | reverse complement strand
TGCGCCCGATTCCAGTCTCGACAGCTCGAACAGGGCCGCGATCAACTGCTCGAGACGCTCGCACTGCCGGCATGCCGTTTCCAGATATTGCCGGCGCGAGTCCTCCGATAGCCGCGCGCCCTTGAGGAGCACCGTTTCGAGATAACCGCGCATCGAGGCGAGCGGGGTGCGCAAATCGTGCGAGACGTTGGCGATCAGCTCGCGCCGCAACGCATCGCCCGCCTTGAGTACCTGTAACTGCCGTTCAATCCGGCGTGCCATGTCCGCGAATTGACGATCGAGTACGGCGATCTCGTTTCCCGAGGCGTCGCTATCCGTGCGCTCGTCTTGGGCGATCCCGGCCCGGGTGGACCAATCTTGCATGCGCTGCGCCAGCCGTCGCAGCGGAAGCGTAAGCGCGCGAAACAGCCCGGCGCCCACCGCGAACATCGTCGTCAACGCGGCGGCGGCAATCGTCAGCCCGATTTGCAGCGTATAGCTCTCGCGGACCGCGGCGGCCACCGACTCGAAACGCCCGCTCCCGAGCACGACGTACAAATAACCCGCGAGCGCGCCTTCAAACCTGACCGGAGCGACCGAGAACACGCGCCGATGGTTCCGATCCGTCGGATCGTCCCCGTACAGCGGCCGCGCATCGTTTTCGGAGAGGAATTGCCGAACCGGCGCGAGATCGATCGCACGGCTCGCGAGACGCCGCTCGGGCACGAGGGTGGCGAGGATTCGGCCGTCGGGGGTCAGCAAATAGACTTCGGCGGAAGGATTCACCGTCATGACGCGATTCGCCAGCTCGCTCAGCGCCGCCCGATTCACGCCATCGCGGTCGAGGAGCGCCATCTGGTCGGTCACGTACATGGCGATGCCCGCATTCAGGCGCTGGGACACCTCGGCGTGATAGCGTTCGGTAATCTGGGTCAACAGACCGACGAGGACCGCGGCGAGTAGAACGAGCAGCGCGCCGAACGTCAGCGTGAGACGGGTGTACAGGCGCACGGCGACTCTCACCCCGACGCGAAACGGTAGCCCACGCCCCAGATCGTCAACAGATAGCGCGGTGCGACCGGCGACGGCTCGATCTTGGCGCGGAGCCGATTGATGTGCGAACTGACCGTGTGTTCGTATGCCTCGTGCTGCAGGCCCCATACCTGGTCGAGCAGCTGCGCCCGGGTATACACCCGCCCCGGATGTCGCGCGAAATGCACCAACAGATCGAATTCCCGCGCCGTGAGCTCGACCGGCCTGCCGCCGCAGCGCACGGTCCGCCGGTCGATGTCGATCTCGATCTCCCCGACACGGAGTACTCTCAGGTTCGGCGTTGCGCCCGCTGCGAGATGACGGACACGGCGCAGTATCGCCTTGACCCGAGCGATGAACTCGATAACGCTGAAAGGCTTGGTGAGATAGTCGTCCGCACCGGTCTCGAGGCCGAGAACCCTGTCCATTTCCATCGACCGGGCGGTCAGCATGAGGATGGGGGTGTACTTACCTTCGAGGCGCACGCGGCGGCACACCTCCAATCCATCGATGCCGGGCAGCCGCAAATCGAGAACGAGAAGATCCCAGCTTCGCCCGAGCGCCTGATCGAGACCCGCGACGCCGTCGTTGCAAACGGCGACGTCGAGCCCCAGATCCTGCAGATGCAGGCGGATCAGCTCGGCGATGTCGTGATCGTCCTCGATAACCAAAACCCTTCCGGACATGGCGCACACCGGTTGACACCCGTGAATATTATGATCGAATTATTCACGAAATCCTCACGCGGGGTAATGTGCGAAATGAGCGCGTAGCAAAAGCGACTGAGGTTCCAAAGTAGCGCGCTGCTCATGCGGCTCCTGGCGTGACGGGAAACCTCTTCATGGACCTCGCGGTATTGCTGGTCGGCTTCGGCTTGTTCGGTTTCATCGAGCCGTGCTCCATCGGCCCGACGCTCATTTTCATCATAAAGAGGGGACATCCGGTCGCCACGACGGCCCCGGCGATGCGCGCCTGCTGCGGAACGCTTGACATTGGGCCTGACTCCAAGGTTTAGACTAGATTCTTTATCATGAGCGTGATTCAACAAGGATTTATCAACCCGTTCAGGAACAAGGCCGGAGCCGTCGTAGTCGTGGCTCCGCTGTCTCTTGTAACGGGCTTCCTGGCGCTGATGGTGCAAGCCACTGTGGCGAGCCGCCAGCAGATCGCGAGCATGGAGGCGCACGTGCGCACGCTCATCGAGCTGCGCGAAGCGGGCGCATCCGGCACCGGCGGCTACGGCGGCGACAAGCCGATCGGCGAGGAGCATTTTTCAACCGACACGCTCGAAGCGGTCCGGAAGATACCGGGCGCCCGGAATCTCGCGCGCGTCGACGAGTATGTCGACGAGCCAGAGGTCGACCCGTCGAAGAAGAACGCCACCGACGGCAGCGCTTCGGCAACGAACGACGTTGCCGCCCGCAATGTCAAAGAAGCGTTGCAGACCAAAAGGTGAGTGCAGCCATGCTGACGATCGGCAAGGTGGCGGAAAGAGCGCAAGTGACCGCCGACAGCATCCGCTTCTACGAGCGCGAAGGCCTGATCCGGCCCGCCGGGAAGTCGGAATCGGGCTATCGCCTGTATACCGAGGAAGCGATCCGGCGCATCGAGTTCATCAAGCAGGCGCAGGAATGCGGATTCTCGCTCGCCGACATCCGTGAGCTGCTCGAGTTGCGAAGCACGGACAGCGCCTGCTGCGACGACATTTATCGTGTGTCGGTGGAGAAGAAGCTACAGCTCGAACGCAAGATCAAAGCCCTCAACGCCATGTCGCAGGCGCTTACCCGGCTCATCGACATGTGCTCCCATGACAGGAAATCTCTCGATGAATGTCCGATTCTGGGCGCGCTGGAAGCGGGCCTCGCAAAGCAACCCGGCAAAAGCCCGAAGAATCAATCGACAGGAAGGTCCAAATGAAACTCCTTGTCGAGGCGTTTTCCGCGCCCGGCTGCTCGAAATGCGCGCAGACTCGTGAAGCGCTCAAGTCTGCCGCCGAGTCGCTTGGCAAAGACCGCGTCACGTGGCGCGACGTGAATGTGCTCGAAGAAATCGACTACGCGGTCGAACTGGGCGTGATGACCCCGCCATCGATCGCAATCAATGGCGAGCTTGTATTCCCCGCCTTGCCGAAACCAGAGCGGTTGCGCGCGGAGCTGGCGCGGCGCCTTGACCGCGCCGCTGCGAATTCCTCCATCGAGCGCTAAGGCGTCGCGGAACGGATATCGAGACGCTGCGAAGCACGCTCGAGCAGGCGAGCGTCACCTCCATGGCGGATGGAACCACCCGCGCAAGGACATTCGTCTTGTACTACGGTATCCCGTGGGTTGATGAATGCGAAGCCGCTTTCGGCGAGCTCTCACGTGCTCTCGGCGACGAGAATTTGCGATCCGTGTTTCTTGTTTAGCGCTTCGAGCCGCGCCGCCATATTCATCCGCTCCCGACGACGCTCATAGAACGGTCTGGGCGTGATATCGGCGGGTTGATCGTCGCCTGGCTGCCCGACCCGCATCGTGAAACTCCGGAAGTAGCGCTCCTTTACGGTTCGTTCGTCGCGTGATCGCCGATCACCTTACTAATTCCCGACGCGGCGACCGCTGCATCACGTATCGCTCTGACGCTCCTGCCCGATCACCAACCGCTCCTGCGAGACGAAGCGATACGGCGGAATAACAAGATTGGTCGGCGCGGGCGAGCCCTTATACACACGGCCCGCGAGATCCAACTTGGAGCCATGGCAGGGGCAGTAGAACCCTCCCGGCCAGTCAGGCTGCAGGGAGCCGGGCTCGGGCGCATAGCTGGGGATGCAGCCGAGATGCGTGCAAAGCGACACTGTGACAAATAAATCGGGCCTGATCGAACGTCCCGAGTTGCGCGCGTACTCGGGTTGCTGCGAAGCGACCGCGGAGTCCGGATCGCTCAGCGCGCCGCGCACCGATTGAAGACGCGCCAGCATGTCCGGCGTGCGCCGCAGCAGCCAGACCGGCTTGCCGCGCCATTCCACGGTCGCAAGTGCCCCCGGCACTAACGCAGAGACGTCGGCTTCCACCGGGGCTCCCTGCGCACGCGCGCGCTCGCTCGGCAAGAAACTGGCGACAAACGGAATGCTGGCGGCGGCGAGCGCGAGGCCTCCGGTGGCGGCGGTCGCCTGCAGCAGCACTTCGCGGCGCCGGGGGTCGGGGGGATCGAAGGAATGTTCGGTGGATTTCATGACCGTCCTCCCGAATCAGCGCCGAACGTCAGCGCGAGCCGCCATGCGAGCAACGGCAAAATCAACCATTGCGCGATCGGGGATAGTCCGATTTCGGCGCCGAATAAAGGCAACACCGGCATCAGCTCCGAGTACGCCCAGCCTTGCCGCGCCACCGTATTCAGCCACTCGCTGAAAACGGTATAGGCCGTGCCGGCAAGCGCCGTCACGAGCGCGATGCGGATGAAGCGCCAGTGCTCGACCCCGGCTGCGCCCGTCGCGATCAGCCCGAGCGCAAGCGCCGCCGCGCCGATCATCACGTCGCCCAGCGTGCAATGCGCCACCGCGAATACAATGAACGCCAGTGAAGGTTCGCGCCACAGCGTATAGAGCGGCAGATGCGCTATCTCCCATGCAAGATTGAGCGCCGCAAACAGCGGAAGGTAGCGCAGGCCGATCAGCCGCCACGCGGCGCGGTCCGCATACCAGCGGCACGATGGCGGCGCGCTGATCATCCGATGCGTCCCAGCACTGGAAACGTTTCCAGCAGCCAGAAGCCAAACGCCGTCAACCGGCCAGTCACCATCGCCAGCCCCATCGCGATCATGATTGCCCCGGCCGCGATCTGCAGCCCGCGCCCGATCCGGCGCAGCGCTTTGAGCCTGCCGACCGCCGCTCCCGCAAAGACGGCCGTGAGCAGGAAGGGAACGCCGAGCCCCAACGAGTAGGCCGAGAGCAGCGCGACGCCGCCAGAAACGGCGCTTTGCGCGGCGCTCATCGTGAGAATCGCGCCGAGCACCGGACCGATGCACGGCGTCCAGCCGAAACCGAACGCAAGTCCGAGCACGAGCGCGGCGGCCGGGCGGCCACCGCGCAGTCGCGGATGAAACCGGACGTCGCGGTAGAACCAGGGGAGCCGATGCGCCAGACCAAGCATGACGAGCCCGAACACGATGACGATCACGCCGCCGACGATGTTTGCTTCGTAACGGTATTGCAGGAGCAACCGACCCAGCGCCGAGGCGCTCGCGCCGAGCGCGATGAAGACCGCACTGAAGCCCGCGACGAAAAACATGCTCAGCGTCACTGCGGAAATCCGCGCCTGCGCATCCGGCCGCGTTCGGGCGCCGTGCAGCGATTCGCCCCCAACATACGAAACGTACGCGGGCACCAGCGGCAGCACGCATGGCGAAAGAAACGAGACAACGCCTGCGGCGAACGCGGTTGCCAGCCCGATCACGGTCGCTTCGATTAGCGGGCCCCGATCATCACGCGGGCGCGTCCGGAGCCAGCGCCCTGGTTTTGTCGGCAGTGTTCGCCGTGGCAATTGCCGCTGTCACGATCGCCGGGGGAACAACTTCTTTCGGAGGAACAGACACCGCAGCGGTGCTGCCGCTTGCCTCCTTCTTGCCAATGCGGCTCGCGCAGATGCCAAGTGCGCACATCGCCGCGCACGGCAACAGGGCGAGGATGAACGTCGATACGCCGAGAACGACGAGAGAATCCCAGCCGAGCACCAGCCCGGACCCCACGCCGGCCACCGCGAGCACCGTGAGCGCCGTTCCCTGGCTGATCCTTCCGCCGAGGGTAAGAATCGGGTTACAGCCTTGCGCTGAACTCCTGACTTGCGTTGCGTTCAGTCGTTCCATTTGAGATCTCCTTTGTATGCTAAGAATTCGAAAAGAGGCAATTACGCATCATGCCGCCGTCCTCGTGCTCGAGGTTATGGCAGTGGTACATGAAAAGACCGGGGACCGTCGGGGCGATCCGGATACGCACCCGCTCGCCGGGGAAAATCGCAAAGGTGTCCTTGAACCCGGCGTGGAGCATGCCTTCGCGCAGGTCAGCGGGCACCGCGCCGGCGCTGCGCTCGATGACGTGGAAGCGAACGCCGTGGACGTGAATCGGGTGAGGCATCGGCATCCCCTGTCCGTCGTTTTCGAAAGTCCACACCGATGCCTCGCCCAAGGGGAGCCGCTCGTCGTCCGCGACGGCCGTCATGTCCTCGGTGTCGAAACGCCGGCCGTTGAGAAAGCCGCGCATGTGGCGAAATGCGAGCTGCGTACGCAATTCGCGCTTGCCCTCCGGCGCGCGGGGTTCGGGTTCGGGAAGCGAGAACACCTGAGCGGGTGAGCGCGCGCCCGGCGAAACGGTGAAGCGCGCGACATGCAGCTTCTCGCCCTGCGACGGTCCCATCATTCCGCGCATCATCATCCCACCCATCATCCCACCCATCATTCCACCGCCCATCATCCCACCCATCATTCCATCACCGCCCATCATGTCCGTGCCAGCGAACGCTTTGCTCACAAAGGCGACCTCGGCGCCGTCGCGCCGCGCACCGAAGTCCTCAAGCAGCTCGATGCGCTCGAAGGGAAAGAGCGTCACGTAGGGCAGCTCCTGCACGCCTTCGGCGCGGCTGAAGAGCCCGCCGTCGGAGGCGATGACGCGCAGCGGCCGGCCGTCGGACCAGGCGAGCTTGTAGATGCGCGCGTTGGATACGTTCGCGATCCGCAGCCGGTAGGGGCGGGGCGCGACTTTGAACGCGGCGTCGTCGATGCCGTTCACCAGCACCCGGTCGCCGAGCACTCCGTTCATGTCGTCCATCATGCCGCGCTTGAAGATCAACTGGTTGTCCTCGCCGATGCGGCGGTCCTGCAGGACGAGCTGCAGCTCGTGCTCCGGCGCCGGCAGCCCCATGTCCTGCTCGCGCGGCTCGCGCACGATGAGCAATCCGGCGAGGCCGTAGTAGGTCTGCCGCCCGGTAACGCGGTGCGGATGCGGGTGATAGAGATACGTTCCCGCCCGATTGCGCACGGTGAATTCCACCGCGTAGCGCTCGCCCGAGGGCACCGCCTGGTGCGGATGACCATCGGCCGTGTCAGGAACGATCATGCCGTGCCAATGAATCACGCTCGGGCCGCCGCTGCGGTTTTCGAACTCGATGCGCACACGCTCGCCGCGGCGCAGATCGAGCGTCGGACCGAGATTCCCCGGCGAGCGGCGTAGCGCGTCGCGCCGGCCGCGCAGCACTTCGCCCGTGTAGCGCAGTGCGTGGGTTTCGGGCCCCGGCCGTATCGCCATCCTGACGGGCTCGGCGACGAGCTTCAGCACCAGATCCGCGTCCGCCGCGCCAAAGGCCGTGCGCAGCACCGTCGGCATCGCGAGCACGCCACCGCCGGCGGCGAGGGTCTTCAGAACGTTGCGTCGTGTCCACATGTCGGATCTCCTTCCACGATGAATCGGTTCGAAGTCAGGGTTTCGCACCCGGGCCCAAATAATGCGTGATCGCGCGTACCGCATCCGGGGCGTCCCATTCGCGCGGCCCGACGACGCGCCACAGCTCGCGCCCGTCCCGATCGGCGAGCACCGTCAGCGGAATTCCCACGCTACCCATTTTGCCGAGCGCGTCCCCGTTCTGATCCACGTAGATCCTAAGGGCGCGCAGATCGAGTTCCTCGTAGAAACGCTTCACGGCGGCGATGCCGCCCTGATCGATCGAGAGCGCGACCACCTCAAAACCCGGCCCGCCGAGCGCCGACTGGAGCCGGTCGAGCGCCGGCATCTCTTTTCGGCAGGGGACGCACCACGTCGCCCAGAGGTTGAGCAGGATCACGCGCCCCCGGAAGTCCGCGAGGGAGCGCTGCTTGCCGGCGCCATCGATGAAACGAAGATCGGGCAGCGGCCGCGCGGATCCGGCCCGCCCGGCTTCAGGCGCTCCGCCCGTTGCGGCGATATGCGGAATCGAAGCACCGTCGGCGCCCTTGCCGGACGATGTCAACTCGCGATACACGGCGCCCGCCGAAATCCCGACGATGACAACGGCGAGGAGCGCGAATGCCGCTTTCGTCATCGATCAGCACCGTGCTCCGCCTTGCGCAGGACCGGCACGACGACGGTTTCGCGGGCCGTGCGCCCGTCTCTAAAGCGGAGCGTCAGCGTGATCCGGACGTTTTCGCCGACTTTCAACGGACGCCGAAGATCCACCAGCATTACATGGCGCCCGCCCGGAGCAAAAGACTCGCTCCGCCCGGCGGGTAGTTCTACCTGCTCGAGTTGACGCATCCGCATGACATCGTTCACCGATGTCATCCGATGCATCTCGGCTCTCAAAGAAGCGTCCGTTTCGATCTCGACCAGGGAAGCATCTTGCTCGCTGCGCAGCCGCATATAGGCCGCGCCGACGCTCTGGCCCGGCACCGTCGCCGACACCCATGCACCCGACACCCTAAGAGTCCCGCTTGCAGTGACGCCCGCGCTTGCGCCAAGCGCCAGGCACCCCAACAGGACGCCGAGCGTCAATGCCGCGATCACCGATCTCATTTGCCTTCACCACGCACGGCGATCTGCTTCCAGCTGCGCGCGCTGTCGCGGCTCAGGTAGACATTGCGGCCGAAGGTTGCGATCGCGTATTCGCCGCGCGCGCGCGGGTTCTGGGTGATGTAGGCGACCGCGTCACGGTCGAGCGGCGGCAACTCGATTTGCACCGGCAATCCGCCCGAGACGGGCATGCGCGCGAGGCGCGCGCGGCCGTCGAACGTGCCGTACCATAGCTGCTTGCCATCGAGGTCGAAGAACACCGCGAGCCCTTCCGCGCCGGCCACCAGCGGCGCAAAACGCTCGCCCGAATCGCGCGACAGGAAAATCCCCTTTGAGGTCGCCGCCGCCACCGAGGCCGGATCGTCCGGATGCGCCGCAAGCGCTCGCGGCTCCCCGTCCAGCCGCGCCGCGGCCGCGTGCTTCCACGCGCCGCCTTCGTTCAGCGTATGGTGCAGGCCGGGCTGCTTCATGCGGGAACTGGGTTGCGGATTCCAGACGTAGATCGCATTCGTGTTCCAGCCGGTCGCGAGCAGGTGGAAATCGGTCTCGCCTTCGAGCCCGAGCTTGTCCCAGCTCCTGCCGCCGTCCTTGCTGCGAATGACGCCGAAGGGATTGACCATCCCGGATCCCGGCGCCGGATGGCCGCTGCTGTAGAGGTGTTTCGCGGTCGCGGAGAACCCCATGTAGTCGTGCTGCGGCCCCGGCGCCTTCGACCATTTGCCGTTCTCGTACACCGCGAGGCCATGATGGCTCGGCAGCATCAACTGCCCGCCATCGGCACTGTACGAAAGCCCGTGCACGTGGGTCAGGGTGACCGCGGGCTGCGCCAGCGCGGCCGTTGGCGTGGCTGCCGCGGCGAGAAAAAGCGCGAGATATCGGATCCGGTTCCAGCGATGCATGTCAAGCTCCTTTGCGTGAAGTCGTCAGCGCTTCTTCGCGGCGGCGGCGTCGAGCAGCGCGCGCACATGCTCGAGCGGCATGGCACCGCTGTAGCGCTCGCCGTTCTCGAGAAACCACGTCGGCGTCGAGTTGGCGCCGAGCCGGCGGCCCAGCTCGACCAGCTTTTCGACCGGCGTATCGCAGCCCGCCGCCGCCGCGGGTTGGATATCCCGGAGCATGAGATCGTTCCAGGCCTTGGCGCGGTCCTTCGAGCACCAGACCGACTTGGTCTGGGTCACAGACTCCGGTTTGATCACCGGATACAGGAAGATATGCACCGTGATGTCATCGAGTCTCGCGAGGTCCTTTTCGAAACGCTTGCAATACGGGCAGTTGGGATCAGAAAACACCGCGATCTTTCGCCGCCCGGTGCCCCGCGTGGTGGTCACGGCCCACTCGAAGGGCAGCGAAGTCCACTCCACCGCGTTCAGCCGCCGCATGCGCTCTTCGGTCAGGTTCTGTCCGGTCTTGGCGTCGATAATCTCGCCGGCCACGATAAACAACGCCGCCTCGTCCACGTACAGGATCCGTGGGCCTTGCGCACCGCGAACGACGGCCTCAAAAAATCCGCTGGCAGGCACGCGGAGCACGCTTTCAATGCGCCCCTCGGCACCCAGCTTGGATTGCATCATCCGGCGCACCGCGGCTTCGTCCGCGACCGCCGGTGCGGCAAGTGCAAGAGCAATCACCGTCGCGATAGCGCGCTTCATTGGGAGCCCCCGCCTCGTAGGCTGACTCTTACCGGCCGCAGCGGCATTACCCGCACCAGCCAGCGCAAGAGCAAGAAGAGATGCCGCGACCGTTATACCGAGAACACGGCGTGCGATGGCTCTGGTCATGCGGCGGACTCCTTTAGCAGAATGCGCAGATCCCGAACCACGGAATCCGCGTTCATCTCCGGTTTAATGAAAAGACGCATTCGTCCATGGCGGTCAAGGGCGTACACCGGACCGGAGTGATCAACCGTGTAGAACCCCGACTCGCCCGGTTGCTGCGCCTGGAAATACACCTTGAACTCCTTGGCCGCGCTCGCCGTCTGCTGCTCTGTGCCGTAGAGGCCGAGAAACGCCGGGTAAAACGCGGGAACGTACTGCGCCAGCACCTTCGGCGTGTCGCGCTTTGGGTCCACCGTCACGAACACGCCCTGAACGTGATCCGCGTCGGCGCCAAGCAGCCGCATGCCCTCCCCCAGTTTCGCCATGGTCGTCGGGCACATGTCGGGGCAGTTCGTGTAGCCGAAGAAAAGCAGCACCACCTTGCCGCGGAAATCGGCGAGCGTGCGCCGCTTTCCGGTGAAGTCAGTCAACTCGAAATCTCTGCCCCAGTCCACGCCGGTGATATCAACCGCCTCGAATCCCGGCGGCGCGGCGCCCGGCCGCAACGTCACGTTCGCAACGAACGCTCCGACAAGAAGTGCCGCTGCGACGACCGCGAACAAAAGGGGAGGGCGAACGCTCATCGCGGCCTTGTGTTACGCGTCATCTCGGCGCGCGCGGCGAGCACCTCGTTCGCGCGCCAGTGGCTCTTGATGTAGGCGAGCGCGGCCCAGATCTCGTCATCGGAGAGCTTGCCGCCGAACGCGGGCATGT
>Ga0209343_10009699_pt1 | contig 11048 bp, 10 predicted proteins | sample RifCSPlowO2_02_FD_184026 | JGI IMG/M metagenome (GOLD analysis project Ga0209343, IMG submission 184026) | Groundwater microbial communities from Rifle, Colorado - Rifle CSP2_plank lowO2_0.2 (SPAdes) (version 2) | ecosystem: Environmental > Aquatic > Deep subsurface > Groundwater | place... | reverse complement strand
CCCCCCGATGGCCACTTAATATTCCTCCAGGCAAGACGGCCGGATTATGACGACTCGAGGTTGATGGCGATACGGGCGGCGGCCTCCTTGAGGCGACAGCTCTTGCCCTCGAACTCCGGCATCGCGCAGCGGTACAGGATGGTTGTGGCCTTGGAGGCGTCGCCGAGGTAACGGTCCCAGTCCTGCACCACGCGATTGGAGGTGACCACCACCGAGCGGCGCAACTTGTAGCGCTGGTGCACGATGTCCTGCAGCACTTCGGCCGCGTGCTCGGAGATGCGCCGGGCCAGGAAGAGATCGTCGAGCACCAGTAGATCGGGCTCGACCCAGTCCTTTAGCAGGCCAGCACGTTCGCTGGCATTGCCCAGTGCGCAGCGGGCGAAATCGGCGTCGGCCTCCAGGTAACGCACATCGTGGCCAGCCAGCGTGGCCTGGTAAGCCAGCGTCTTGGCGATGTGGCTCTTGCTGGTGCCGGGCATGCCCACGATCAGCGCATTGGCGCCGTCGGCGGTGAACTTGAGGGTGTGCAGCTCAAAGAAGGCCGCGCGCGGCAGCTTGGGGTTGAAGCGCCAGTCGAAGTCGGCCAGGCCGACCTTCTCGTCCAGGCCCCAGCGTTTGTTGCGGCGCTCCATCAGGCGTGTGCGACGGCGGTCCAGCTCGTCCTGCAGCATGGCCGCGAAGGTTCGAAGGAAAGGATCCTGGGCCTGCATCAGCCTGTGGGGGCAGTGTCTGGGCCATGCCCGAGAGGCGCAGCTCGCGCAGCGCACGTTCGATCTCGATCATGCTCATGCCCGCCTCCCTTGTGCGCTGGCGGCCGTGGCGGCAGAGACGGTCACAGCGTGGGCAAACTGATCGCCATATTCGTGGGCTTCGCGGACGGGCGCATGCTGCTGGGTCAGCGCCGCTGTCGGCACTCCTGAGCCAGGCTGTCCGGCAGCGTCCATGGCGTTGACCGCCTGGGCAAAGATGCGCTCGATCAGGGCCAGCACACGCTTGTAGCTGTAGAGGCCCTGCTCCAAGGCTTGGCCGCAGGCGGCGTTGACGCAGTTGGGCCGGGTAACGCCGATGTAGGGAGTTTGAGGTGGCCATAAGTGGGGAAATTTGGGTGGCCGCCGGGGCGCATCCCTCCCCATGCATATTTTTTGAATCCACCGTCGAACCTCCAAAAACAACTCACCAAAGATCATCCGCAAGCGTTGACCCTCTCAAGTTGCTGTATCGCATCAACATCCGATGGCTTTTGTGACCCGTGATTTTCATGATCGCCGTTTCCGTCAGCTTCGTTCTCTCGAAAAGACGACTAGTGGCCTCATGACGCAAGTCGTGAAAAACCAGGTTCTGGCATCCGGCTTGATGAAAGATGCTGTTGAACAACTTCGACAAATAGTCTGAAGTAGCAGCGAGTGACTTTGTATCGCCATCCCAAAACGGGAACACCCTCTGCGTTGGTTCAGCTCCTTTGAATTTCTTCAAGTGGTTTGTCAGCTCCGCGAGCGCCACCGAAGACATGGGCACCTGTCGTTTGCTACCGTTTTTGGTCTTGTCCAGGAAGATCGTTCTTTTAGGAGTTTCGATCTGACCCAGCGTGAGTGTGTAGATTTCACGCATCCGCATCGCCGACTCAACAGCCACGACGAACATTGTTCTCAGAGCTTCTTTGTTTTTCAACTTCAGCGGTCTTTGCTTTCTCGCCAAGACGCCATGCTCGATCACAGACAGGATCTTTTCGTACTCATCTTTTTCGAGGCGGCGGTCCCGCTCAACGTCTTCTCTTTTGACCCCTGCCAAGGCCACATCGGTCTTTGTGTACTGCGCGTATCCATCAGGCAGTGTCCGAAGTGGGTGATCAGGCATGACCAGGTAACCCTTACGCATACCCCAATCCGAACAGCGGGCCAGTGCGCCGACTTTGGATCTGATCGTAGCAGGAGCCAACTTCTCAACACGCTTCATCTCGGAGACCCAGTCGTCCACCCAGTTGGCGTTGATGGAGGTCAGTGGAGCATCCCCTCTTGTCGCAAGAATAGTTCCGAGTGCAGACCTGTCTTTGGGCGAGGGATGCGCGTCACGTTCGTACAGGCCAACCAGTTGATCAATGGTGAGTGGCCTGTTTGGTGACTTGAACTCGCTGGGGACAATGCCACGGTCCAAAAGCGCGTCAAGGCGAGCGGCGAAGACATCCCCCTCCGCTTCGTCTGCGAAAGTCATGTAGATGGGTTTGTCCAGAACGCCTGCGCGCTTGAACACATACTGCCAGCCGTTTGTCCGTCGGATCTTTCCAGCCACAAATGCACCTCCTATTGGACCAATACTACGCCGTTTTCGCGAATAGCATGGTTGGTTGAGGCGTTCTTTTGGTTGGTTGAGGCGTCTTTTGGCGTCTGTTTTGGTTGTTTCTTGGGCAAGAAAAAAGGGCTTAGATTTCTCTAAGCCCTTGATTTTATTCAGTATTCTTTGGTGGGTGCTGACGGGGTCGAACCGCCGACCTACGCCGTGTAAAGGCGCCGCTCTGCCAACTGAGCTAAGCACCCCACCGGAAAACCGGGATGGCGCTTCAGTTCAGCGCATCCTTCAATGCCTTGCCCGGGCGGAACTTCGGCACCTTGGCGGACTTGATCTTGATCTCTTCGCCGGTGCGCGGGTTGCGGCCCTTGCGCGCCGGACGCTTGGTCACGGCAAACGAACCGAAGCCCACCAGAGAAACGGTGCCGCCCTTCTTCAGGGTGGTGCGGATGGCGGTGATGGTGGAGTCCAGTGCACGCGTGGCAGCCGCCTTGGAAATATCGGCGTGCTTGGCGATGTGTTCGACGAGTTCTGTTTTGTTCACAAATAGCCCCTCTTGAAGTGATTGAAATTTCTTGTGGACCGTTCAGCCGCCCTGTTCAGAAGCCTGTCTGACGACGCACTGACCGTATCGCTCGTGTTCGCAATGGCCGGGCAACGAGGTCCAACCGGTGCCCGTGGATTAGACCCATGGGTCAAGTTCCCTGTCAACACATCAGCCTGCGCGAGCGGCGGCCGGCTGAACGAAAGCGCAGATTCTATGCGCTTTGTCAGAGGTCAATCGGTTCGTTCGTGAAATTTGGCACGCATGCCGGAACGGTCACACACCGTTTCAACCGCGCAGTGCGTTTTCGATCGCTCGCCCCACATCGGCGGTGCTCGCGGAGCCCCCCAGATCGGGTGTGCGCGGGCCCCCGCTGCCGGGCTGCAACACCGCTTCAATGGCCTGCATCACCGCGTCGTGTGCCGCGCGGTAGCCCAGGTGGTCGAGCATCATGGCACCGCACCAGATCTGGCCAATCGGGTTGGCGATCCCTTTGCCGGCGATGTCGGGCGCCGAGCCGTGCACCGGTTCGAACAGCGAAGGGTGCTGGCGCGTCGGGTTGAGGTTGGCACTGGGCGCGATGCCGATGGTGCCGGTGCAGGCCGGCCCCAGGTCGGACAGGATGTCACCGAACAGGTTGCTGCCCACCACAACGTCGAAGAAGTCGGGGCGCTGCACGAAGTGCGCGGTGAGGATGTCGATATGGAACTTGTCGACCTTCACGTCCGGGTACTGTTTGGCCATCTCAACCACACGCTCGTCCCAGTAGGGCATGGTGATCGCGATGCCGTTGGACTTGGTCGCGCTGGTCAGGTGCTTCTTCGGCCGCGAACGCGCCACTTCGAAGGCGTGGCGCAGCACGCGGTCCACACCGATGCGGGACATCACCGTTTCCTGCACCACGATCTCGCGCTCGGTGCCGGCGTACATGCGCCCACCGATACTGGAGTATTCGCCCTCGGTGTTCTCGCGCACGATCACCATGTCGATCTCGCCGGGCTGGCGCGGGCTGCCGTCGCGGCGCACCACCGGCGCGGTCACGCCGGGCATCAACCGGGCGGGACGGATGTTGACGTACTGGTCGAACTCGCGGCGGAAAATCAGCAGCGAGCCCCAGAGCGAGACGTGGTCTGGCACCTTGTCGGGCCAGCCCACGGCGCCGAAGTAGATGGCGTCGTGCCCGCCGATCTGCGCCTTCCAGTCGTCGGGCAACATCTGGCCGTGCTTCTCGTGGTAGTCGCAGCTCGAAAAATCGAAGTGGTCAAACTGCAGCGGGATGTTGAATTTCGAGGCCGCGGCTTCCATCACGCGGATGCCTTCGGGCATGACTTCGGTACCGATACCGTCGCCGGCGATGACCGCGATGCGGTGGGTAGTGCTCATGGGTGTCTCCTGAGGGTCAATGGGTGAAAAAATCGAGGGCCTCGGCGACCACCCGTTCGGGCAGTTCCTCGGCGATGTAGTGACCGCACGGCAGGGCCTGGCCCGACACCCGGTCGGCGCGCTCGCGCCAGAGCGAGAGCACGTCGAAGCAGCGCCCCACCGTGCCGTGTTCGCCCCAGAACACGCGCAGCGGCTGCGCCAGGCGACGGCCAGCGGCCACGTCCGCACGGTCGTGTTCCAGGTCGATGCCCGCACTGGCGCGGTAGTCCTCGCAAATCGAGATGGCGGTGCCGGGCAGCGCGGCGCAGCGCTGGTATTCGGCGAGCGCCACCGGATCGAACGGCGCCAGGCCTGCGTGGCGGCTGCCCATCACGCTGCGCACATAACGCGCCGGGTCAGATTCGATCAGGGCTTCGGGCAACGGCGGCGGCTGGATCAGGAAAAACCAGTGCCAGTAGGCGCGCGCGAAGTCCTCGGAGGTCTGGGCGTACATGGCGAGCGTGGGCGCGATGTCAAGCAGCATCAGGCGCTGCACCGCCTGCGGGTGATCGGCCGCCAGCCGGTGCGCCACGCGGGCACCGCGGTCGTGGGCCAGCACGCCGAAACGGTCGAAACCGTGCTGCGCCATCACGGCCAGTGCGTCGAGCGCCATCTCGCGCTTGCTGTGCGCGGTGTGCGCTGCGTCGGGTGCAGGGCGGGACGAGTCGCCGTAACCGCGCAGGTCCATCAGCACCACAGTGAAACGTTCGGTCAGCGCGAGAGCCACCCGATGCCACATGGCCTGGGTCTGCGGATGGCCGTGCAACAGCAGCAGCGGTGGCCCCTCGCCGGCCACGCGCGTGTGCAGGCGAACGCATTCGCGGAGCACGGTGCAGGTCTGAAAACTTGTGAACATGGCCGCAAGCTTAATCCGCCAAGCAGCAATAATCCGGCAATTGATTAATTCTTGAAAGGAAACAATTGGACCGTCCCGATCTCGAACTGGTGCTCGCGGTGCGCCAGCACGGCAGCCTGGTGATGGCCGCGCGGGCCCTGCGGGTGGCACCTTCGGCCGTCACCAAACGCCTGGCCGCGCTGGAGGCCCGGCTCGGCCTGCGCCTGTTCCAGCGCACCACCCGCCGCGTCAGCCCCACGGCCGAAGGCGAAACCCTGTGTGAGCGCGCCAGCGAGCTGCTGCGCGGGTTCGACGCACTGGAAGCCGAACTGCGCGAGCGCCAGACCGAACCGGCCGGGCCGATCCGGCTCGCCGCCACCTTCGGTTTTGGCCGCCTGTGGCTGGGGCCGGCGCTGGCCGACTTCCAGGCCCGGCACCCAGCGGTGGCGGTCCAGCTGCAGCTGACCGAACAGCTGCCCGATCTGGCGGTGGACGGTTTTGATGGCGCCATCTGGCTGTGGAACGCCCCGGGGCACCGCGCGGCCGAATGGGTGTCGCGCCGGCTCGCCGCCAACCAGCGGGTGCTGGTGGCGGCCCCCGCCTACCTGCAGGCCCATGGCGAGCCGCGTTCGCTGACCGACCTGGCGGCCCACGCCTGCCTGGTGGTGCGCGAAAACGGTGGTGGACCGGAACAGCGGTTTGACCACTGGCGGTTGCAGCGCGAGGGCGAGCCCGAGGTGCAGCACACGCCGGTGCGCGGACCGCTCTCCAGCAACTCGGGGGAAATGGTGCGCGACTGGTGCCTGGCCGGTCACGGCATCATGCTGCGCAGCCTGTGGGACATCGCGCCGCAACTGGAAAGCGGTGCGCTGGTGCGGGTGCTGCGCGACCACGCCATGCCCGACGCCGACATCCACTGGCTCGCGCCCTACCGCGCGCAGGTGCCGAGGCGCATCCGCTTGCTGGTGGACTTTCTCGCCGATCGGTTCAAGGACGAACCGTGGCGCAGGCTCAGCGCGCCGGCCGCACCACCAGGCTCACGCCGAAAGCGGTGAGCGCGGTGCCCGCCAGCGTCACGGAGGTGATCGGCTCGGCAAACAGCAGCCAGGCGATCAGCGCCGTGCACGGTGGCACCAGGTACATCAGGCTGGTGACCGAGGCCGCCGCGCCGCGCTGGATCAGCATGTACAGCAACGAACTGCCGCCCAGCGTCAGCCCCAGCACCGACCAGGCCATGGCGCCGGCCAGCTCGGCGTTCCAGCGCATGGTCTCGCTCTCCATCAAGGCCAGCGGCAGCGTGACCAGCAGCGCTGCCAACAGCTGCACGGTGTTCGCGCTGCGCACGTCGCAAGGCATCACGAATCGCTTCTGGTACAGCGTGCCGGCGGTGATGGCGAACAGCGCCATCACGGCGAACGAGAGGTTGAGCCAGGTGGCCTGGTCGCCCGGCCCACCGGCGCCGAACTTGCGCGAGACCACCAGCACCAGACCGGCAAAGCCCAGCAGCAGGCCGACCCACTGGCGGCGCGACACATGTTGCCCGCCCACGCTGGTGAGCCAGATCGCGGTGAGCACCGGCTGGATGCCGACGATCAGCGACGACAGGCCCGAACCCATGCCCGCCTTCACCGCAGCCCACACGCCGCCCAGGTAGCCCGCGTGCATCAGCACACCGGTCACCGCCAGATGCAAAGCCTGGCGCCGGTCGGACGGCCACTTCACACCCGCGAGCACGATCCAGGGCAGGAAACAGAGGATGGACAGTGCGTAGCGCACCGCCAGGAATTTCATGGGCGGTGCGTGCGGCATGCCGTAGCGCGCAACGATGAAGCCCGTGCTCCAGATCAGCACGAACACCCAGGGCATGGCGCGCAGCCATGCGTTGTCTCGGTTCGCTGGCGTCATCAGCGCGAGCGGGCCCGGATTTCGGGCAAGGCCTTCTGCAGGTAATACACCATGGACCAAATCGTCAGCACCGCCGAGATCCAGATCAGCCAGGTGCCCCACAGGTGGGTGTCGATCACGCCGAACAGATGGCCGTTGTACAGCAGGAAAGGGATCGCGGTCATCTGCACCGCCGTCTTGAGTTTGCCCACCATGTGCACCGCCACGCTCTTGGTGGCACCGATGATGGCCATCCATTCGCGCAGCGACGAAATGGCGATCTCGCGGCCGATGATGATGAGGGCCACGAACACGTCGGCACGTTCCAGATGCACCAGCACCAGCAGGCTGGCACAGACCAGGAACTTGTCGGCCACCGGGTCGAGGAATGCGCCAAAAGCCGAGGTCTGGTTGAGCCGGCGAGCCAGGTAGCCGTCGGCCCAGTCGGTGGCGGCAAACACCACGAACATCACCGTCGCGATCAGGTTCTGTTCTTTGGCACTCATGCCTTCCAGATAGAACACCCCAATGATCAGCGGGATGGCGACGATGCGCGCCCAGGTCAGCAAGGTGGGAAGGTTGAAAAACATGGAGGGATTATGGAGGGATGTCCGGGCCGACCGAAAAAGACCGGCGGGCCAGAGCATGCAGTGAAGGGTCAAGGCCGGCAATGGTTACATTTGTACACTGCTTCAAACACCGGCCAAAGCCAAACCAGGGGTTCACCACCGCCCCCCGATCCCGGGGACCTCGTGATCCACGCAGTTTTTCCTGCAAAAGCCTTTCCACCAGCCCACCGGTTTTTCCATGAGCAGCCACGAGCCAGACCGCGTTGCGGGCCCGCGCCACTACACCTTGCGTTTCACGCTGGTGGCCGCCTTCGCCGGCGTCACGCTGCTGGTCGGGTTGATCATCAGCGCCGCCACGACCCATCTGGTGGGGGGCTTCGTGAACGACGAATTCCGGCTGCGGCTGGCCGACCTGGCGGCCGTCGCCGCCAGCCAGATCGATGTGCCGGCGCACCACCGTTTGCAGCAGGCGGCCGATCAGGACAGCCCGGCGTACACGGCGCTGCGCCAGCAATTGCGCGATATCCGCGATCGCGGCACGCACATCCGGTTCGTCTACACCATGCGCCAGCGGCCCGACGGACAGGTCGTGTTCGTGGTCGACGGCGAAGAAGACCCCGCGGCATTCAGCCCCCTGGGTGGTGTCTACACCGACGTCGCGCCGGAGCTGCTCAGTGCGTTCGCGGCCCGTCCCGGTTCACCCGCGTCTTTTGTGACGACCCGGTTCTACACCGACGCCTGGGGCACCTGGATGTCGGCTTTTGCCCCCCTGTACCTGCCCGATGGACGCCTCGACGCGGTGCTCGGCATGGACATCTCCGCGCACCGCGTCCTGGCGCAGGAGCGGCAGCACCAGATCGTGATCTGGGCGGTGTGCGCTGCGTTGATCCTGCTCTTCATGCCCGTGGCCTACGTCATCGCCCAGCGCCTGCGCCGCCCCTTGTCGCAACTCGAAGCCGAGATGATGAAGGTCAAGCAGTTCGATCTCGACAGCGCGTCGACCATCCGCTCCCGCATCATCGAAATCAACGGCATGGTGCAGCAGCTGGAGAACATGAAGTCGGGCCTGCGCTCGTTCCAGAAATACGTGCCCGCCGACCTGGTGCGCCGGCTGATGGCCCGGGGTGTGGATGCCGAGCTGGGCGGCACGCAGCAGGACCTGACGATTTTCATGTCGGATGTGGAAGGGTTCACCGCCATGGCCGAACGCCTCGCACCGGCCGATCTGGTGCACCACCTGGGCGAGTACCTGACCGCCGTGACGGGCAGCCTGCTCGAAACCGGGGCCACAGTCGACCAGTACATCGGCGACGCGATCCTGGCGTTCTGGAACGCGCCGGAGCCCACGGCGGACCACGCGCTGCGCGCCTGCCGGGCGGCGCTCGACAGCCAGACACAGACCGCCGGGCTGAACCGGAAGTGGGCCGCCGAAGGGCGGAACGTGGTTTTCAGGACGCGCATCGGCATCAACACGGGTGAAGCGATCGTGGGCAACATCGGCTCGGTCGACCGCATGAGCTACACCATCATCGGCGACCAGGTCAATCTGGTGAGCCGGCTGGAAGCCGCGAACAAGTTCTACGGCACGTCCATCCTGCTGTCGGAAAACACCTTCCAGCAGGTCCACACCGTGTTCGCCACCCGCCTGGTGGATCAGGTGATCGCCTACGGCAAGACCGTGCCGATCCGGGTCTACGAGCTGCTCGGTGAACACGGCCAGCTGCCGGCCGGGCTGGAGGCCATAGCGCGCAGGTACGAAGCGGCGTTCGGACACTACGGCCGCCGCGAGTTCGCGCAGGCCGCTGGGCTGCTGGAAACCAACCTGAGCGGCGACCTCGCCGACCCACCGTCCCGGGTCCTGCTCGACCGCTGCCGGAGGTTCATGATCCAGCCACCCGCGGCCGACTGGGACGGCAGTTTCGTGCTCACGAGCAAATAAAGCGCCGCCTTCGCGCGGTGTCAGTGCAGTGCGCGGTAGATCGCGTCGGCCAGTTCGGTGGAAATGCCTTCGACCGTGCAGAGGTCGTCCAAGCTGGCCGAGGCCACGCCGCGCACACCGCCAAATCGTTGCAGCAGGCGGGCACGCTTCTTCGGCCCGACGCCCAGGATGTCTTCGAGCCGGCTGCCGCCGGTACGCACCTTCGCGCGCTGGGCGCGCATGCCGGTGATGGCGAAACGGTGGGCCTCGTCGCGGATCTGGGCGACCAGCATCAGCGCCGCCGAATCGTGGCCCAGGTAGATCTTTTCGCGGCCGTCGGCGAACACCAGCTCTTCGAGTCCCACCTTGCGACCCTCGCCTTTTTCCACACCCACGATGAGCGAGAGGTCCAGGCCGAGCTGCTGGAACACTTCGCGCGCCATGCTGACCTGGCCCTTGCCGCCATCGATCAGCACCAGATCGGGCATGCGCGGCCCGGTGGGCAGGCCGGAGGTGGCGTCGGTGGCGCCTTCGGCTGCGGGTTCTGAAGCGTCCGTCGTCTCGGCGGGCGCAGCCGTTTCTTCGGATTCCGCACGCAGCGCCTCGGCGATCTTGCCGTAGCGACGCAGCAGCACCTGGCGCATGGCGGCGTAGTCGTCGCCGGGCGTGATGCCGTCGATGTTGTAGCGCCGGTACTGCGCGTTCTGCATCTTGTGTGTTTCGAAAACCACGCAAGACGCCTGGGTGGATTCGCCCGCCGTGTGCGAGATGTCGAAACACTCGATGCGCAGCTCGTCCAGGTTGTCGTCCGGCAGCGCCAGCGCCTCGGCCAGCGCGCGCGTGCGGGCCTGCTGCGAGCCCTCTTCGGCGAGCAGGCGAGCGAGCGCGATGTCGGCGTTCTTCTGCGCCATCTCCAGCCAGATGCGGCGGTGCTCGCGCGGCTGGTGCACGGCGTTGATCTTGGCGCCGATCTGCTCGGTCAGCGCATCCAGCAGTGGCTTGCCCACCGGATGGCTGGTCACCAGGGTGTGCGGCATCGCAATGCCCAGGTAGTGCTGGGCGATGAAGGCTTCGAGCACCTGCACCGCCACGCGCTCGACCGGGTCGGCGCTGTGACTGCCCTCTTCCGCCATCAGGCTGTCGATCTGGGTGGCGTCTTCCACATGGGCCGGGAAATACGGCCGGTCGCCGAGGTGGCGGCCGCCGCGGATCATGGCCAGGTTCACGCAGGCGCGACCACCCTGCACTTTCACGGCGAGCACGTCCACGTCCTTGTCGGACACGTTGTCCACCGCCTGCTGGTGCAGCACCTTGGACAGCGCGCTCATCTGGTTGCGGATCTCGGCCGCCTGCTCGAATTCGAGCTTTTCGGCGTGCGCCATCATGCGCGCCTCCAGCTCGTCCAGCACGGCCTGGGTTTCGCCGCGCAGGAAGCGTTCCGCCGCGGCCACGTCGCGGCCATAAGCCTCACTGTCCACCAGGTCCACGCAGGGCCCGCTGCAGCGCTTGATCTGGTACAGCAGGCAGGGCCGGGTGCGGTTGGCGAACACCGTGTCTTCGCAGGTGCGCAGCCGGAACACCTTCTGCAGCAGC
>Ga0209343_10009697_pt1 | contig 11049 bp, 9 predicted proteins | sample RifCSPlowO2_02_FD_184026 | JGI IMG/M metagenome (GOLD analysis project Ga0209343, IMG submission 184026) | Groundwater microbial communities from Rifle, Colorado - Rifle CSP2_plank lowO2_0.2 (SPAdes) (version 2) | ecosystem: Environmental > Aquatic > Deep subsurface > Groundwater | place: Rifle... | reverse complement strand
GTGCGCCAATATATCAATCGTTGCATAAGTATATGCACTAGTAGACAGCGTTGGCAGCATACTGGGTGTCAGGAAGCTGAAAGAAGGAGAGGACAAGATCGGTTGACCTTTGGATTGAGAGCAGAATCGAAAACAGAGCCGCCTTGAACTCATCCTTAGTCGCCACGAATAGCTTGGCGAGTCTTGCCTTAGCGTGATTCCAGACTTGTTCGTCCGGATTGAGCTCTGGCGAGTATTTGGGCAGGCTTCCTAGAGTGACCTGTCCGCGAGTCTGCTTGATGTAGCGCTGGACAACCCCGCCCTTGTGGTAGCTGGCGTTGTCCGCGATGACGATCAGAGGGCGGCCAACATCGGCATGGAGCTTCTTGAGAAAGTTCACAAAACGGATGCCGTCCATTCTGCCGGTGAAGCTGCTGAACTTCATGTCTCCACGCGGGCTGACTGCGCTGATGAGCCGGATGCTGAAGCGGTCGCCGCTGTCCTCGACCGCCGGCGTCTCCCCGATCTTACCCCAGGTCGTTCCTCGATGTGCGTCGGAGCGCACCGAGGCCTCATCGACAAAGTAGATCGCCGCCCCCAGACGACGCGCTTTGGCCCGCAAGCCGGGAAACGTCTCATCCAGGTACTGCTTCATCTTTTCGGGATCGCGCTTGTAGCTCCTGTAAATCGGTCGCTGCGGGCTCAGCCCCAAATGCTTGAGCAGGCGGCTCACTCCACTCTTGCTCATTTCCACGCCGTGCTCCTTCTTTAACAATCGCCGCACGATCGCCAGCGTCCACAGGCAATACGGCAATTGATATTGCCGCGGGTCGCCCAGCGTAATTGCATGGTACAGCCATTGCAGCACTTTCGCCTCGGCCTTTCGCGGCCGCCCGCTCTTGTGGCGGTCTTGCAAGGCATGCACGCCTCCATGCCGGTAGCGAGCTATCCAATTGAACAGCGTTCTTCGTGGAATCTTCATGACTCGAGCCACATCTGAAGCTACCTCCCCTTGGCTCAGGGCTTCCACTGCCATGCGGCGTTTCTCATAACGGACTTGCGCTCTAACACTAACCGGCTTCATCTTTGTTGCTTTCCTTGGCATAAGTAGACACTACACCAACTACTACAGAATAGCAAGTACTTTTGCAACGATTGATAGAAAGTGAAATGAGGACCCGTAGAGTCTGTTTGCGCATACTCGCCTCGATTGGTTAGATTTTCTCAGCTGTCATGGAGTTTGTTCAATCGAGTCGGAATGCAGCAGGTATCATGCCAAAAGAAGCGTGAACCTAGACTTTGGGATCCTAATTAGAAAGAAAAGGGAACGGTTTCGAATTGTCGTATTGGATAACGAAAATATGTCATTCGAGACTCATTGTCAGGTCTCACGCTCAGAAGAAGTATTGGGCTGCTTTCGGGACATAAGGTTTCGAGAACGCCACAAGTTTGAGCATTTATGTACCATGCCAGCCATAATTCTCCTTAAAACCCTTGATTCCCAATTCGAGGTGACATGAAGGCCATTTCAGAATGTCATAAGATTCTTACCTTCCGTCATTCCCGCGCAAGCGGGAATGACGTCGGGGTCTTGCCCCATAATGGTTCAATCGGGAACGCAATCCGCACGCCCTACCAGGCCATTCAACCTTCCGGTTCGCACAAAAATCCGTCAAGAGCCAAAAATATCTTCCTATTTCTCCGAACTTGGCGTGCTTTGCCTGCCTGCGTCGCTCGCAGACAGGCGACTTCGCGCGAGTCATCGTTTTTCCGATTCCTTAATCCAAAAATCAACCGAAAATTTCAAATATCTTTGGTTAGTAATTATCTCTGCTTTCATTATTTGCTATTATCTCTGGCTTGAATCGTTCTTCAATCATGATTCTCTGCCATAGTTCCAGGTTTATCAGTCCCCACAATATTTCAGTATGATCCCCCCCTCTGTCTCTATGATCTTGTACCAGCCGCCGCACACCACGGCTATCCAGGTAACCACGCTGTAATGATCGAGGTTCAAGCAGCATGTCCATGAATCGACCAAGCCCGGCTGGATTCCTTAGCCATGCTGTAAGGGGAACTTGGAATCCCATTTTTCGACGATAGACGATTTCCCTAGGCAGTCGTCGGATGGCGAGCCGCTTCACCAGATACTTTGTTTCCCCCCATCGCAACTTGAGCGAGGAAGGCACCGTTGCCGCAAATTCTATCAAGCGGTGGTCGAGAAACGGAACGCGAGCTTCCAAACCGGCAGCCATGCTCGTTTTGTCAAGCCGCATGAGCAATGCCTGAAGATAATTGCGTTGATCCTGCTCTAGCATCCTGGCTACCAAATCTCCGTTGAGCGGCAAGCCCGGCCAGCGCTCTGTGCTGATTGGTGAATCGTGTAATCGCAATATAGGTTTCAGCTCGTCGTCGGTAACCCATCGAGCAGCTTCCATGACATTACCCAGGGGGCCCAATTGCAGAGCAGCTCTTGCCTTCCCAAACCTCCGACCTAACTGAGAGGGAAGCCAGCGGATCACGTTTCGTGCCATCCACTGCCCACTGTTGCCCAAAAGCTGGAGAGCCGCACCGCTCCTGTAGCGGGGGTATCCAGCGAACAGCTCATCTGATCCTTCACCCGTAAGAACGACCGTGACGAACTGCTTGGCAAGCTTGCTGAGGAGATATAACTGTACTGTATGGGGATGGCTAAGGGGCTCGTCATGGTGCCAGATCGTCCGAGGGAGGTTCTCGGCATACGCCTCATCGTCTACCACCACGGACCTGTGATGTGTCCGGTACTTTCGAGCCACGATCTCAGCGTAAGGACGCTCATCGAGACGCGGATCACTAAAACCCACCGAAAAGGTGTTTAAATTAGTGGAGACTTCTTCGGCCACATAGGATGTAATGAGGCTAGAATCGATGCCGCCGCTATTAAAAACTCCAACTGGGACATCAGCCACTAATTGCATCTTCGTGGCTTCGTGCAAAAGCTGGTCCGACTGCTCGATATAATCCTTCTTTGCACGGTTCTCATCCCGTGAGATACGAGGCAAACGCCAGTATGTGGTTGTCGTCTCACCCGCTCCGTGAATAGCCATCATCTGACCAGGACCGAGTAGCTCAACACCTTTAAACATGGTCTTGTTTCCGGCCAGTTGACGATAAGCCAAATATTCCGGAATGGCTTCCGTGTTGACGTCGCGCTGGATATCAGGATGGACCATGAGGGCTTTGATTTCGGAGGCGGCGGCCACAAAGTTTTTACCACTCCAGATATATAGCGGCTTAACCCCCATCCGGTCTCGGACAAGGAAGAGCTTGCGGTTTTGCGAATCCCACAGGGCGAAGGCAAAAATGCCATTTAATCGCTCAACAAACCGTTCACCCATGAACGCATATAATGCCAGAATGACCTCTGTATCGGAGCGGGTCTTAAACCGATACCCTCCAGACGACATCTCATCGCGAAGCTGTAAGAAATTGTAAATTTCTCCATTGAAAACGAGCCAGAAGCTACCGCTTGCGTCACACATCGGTTGATGTGCCGACGACGATAGATCGATAATGCTTAAACGCCGATGCGCCAAGCCAACATTCCCATGAAGGTAGAGGCCAGCGTCGTCAGGGCCTCGATGGATCATGGCATCGCGCATGGCCAACAGAACCTGCTGGTCGACGGCGTTCTCTTCTTTATGATAGAGGGCAACGATTCCGCACATCGTCAACGGTCTTTCAGGTTACGGAGGCGGGTCTGTATAGATCGCCTATGAGATTGCTGTCGGGGAGTGCTCGCGGAGCCCATTTCCAAACTTCGAAATCACCAGTCGACGCTTTCCTGCCCCCGACAGTGGGATCTTAGGAACCCACGCAAACTTAACCTTTAAAGAGCCGCCGGTGGCGTCCCCGATTTGGGTTTTTAATACTCGCTCGTATTCTCGTTGATCACAGTTGGGCTTTGCGACTAATTTGGCGACGATGTTCCCTTCTTCGTCTTGGATAATCTGGTATTGGTGAATCTCCTGGAGATTCTTAAATGCAACGACAAAAAAGTGTGGCAGCAAAGCCGAACCGTTTGGTGCATAGACTATGTCGTACACCCGGCCTTGGATCGACTGCAATGTGGAATGAGCACGGCCACAGCGACACGGTTTGCCGTCGCCTGCCACGGCGGTATCCCCAAGGTCATAGCGAATCAATGGCATGGCATAGTTATCGAGTTGGGTGACCACGATTCTCCCTATCTCGCCCGGACGAGCCGGCCTGCCAGCGGTAATAATCTCCACAATCGAATTTTCCATATGAACGTGGTATTGCTCACGATATTCACACTGAGATGCCAAGTGCATTCCCTCACCCCCAGCGCCGTAGTAATCCGTCACGCCAATGCCGAATTGTCTTTCGATCAGTTCTCGGTAGCTGGGGAAAAGGGTGTCACCCGTCGCCGTGATGGCCGTCACTCCCGGGTTCGTCATACCTTTGAGATGCATATACCGCGTTAACGCGAAGAGAGACGAGGAAAAACCATTGAGGTGGGTGATCTTTTTGGACCTCAGACGCTCTATGATGCGCTCCGAGTTGAGGTTATCCGCGTTATAAGTCAAATAACAGCAGCGAAACAGCAGATCCTGCAGCTTCTTCTTGCATGCCAGACGCGGATTCAAATTGATAGTCAGGTAGGGATCCCCGATATTGTAACCGGTCCAGCGCCAGATCCGAAAGCGCAATGCCCAAAACCAGCTTTCCTGTTCCATGGAGCGAATGAAGGTCATCGGCATCCCCGTAGAACCGCTCGTCTTAGAGCGGATAACTCTCCCTCGATACGCTTCCACTGGGAACTGCTCGTCTGATTTTCTCAGGTCATCTTTCGTCACTAGAGGGAGTCCCTTCAGCATCGGATACGCCGAATCGATTGATCTCTCGCCAGCGGCTGCTTCCCAGAATCGGCTATAGAAAGGCACATGCTCACGTGTGAACTCGAGCAGCGCTTCCAGCTTCGCCTTTTGCAACTCCTGCAACTCCTGCAACGAAAAGCCTTCGGATTGCTCGAGAAACCGTAGTATCGCAGCAATTCGCGTCCCGTTCATCCGGTCCAAAAGAGGGAATAGATAAGATCGAAAGAAGGGAGAATATACACTTGTAAGTGGCATTTACCTGTGCCCTTCTTGATCTTCGACTCGCAAAATCGTCCTTGAAGTAGCATTCTGGTCATCAAGAAGAACAGTCACCTGTCCACGATGGACCAGCTCGTAGAGTCTTTCGTGCTCTCGTACCATGTGCTCCACGCTGTATCGAGACCGGACTTTTTGTAAGGCTTTGTCAGCAAATTGTTGACCTAAGGAAGGCTCTCTGAGTACTCTGGTAATAGCTTGCGCCAACGAATCGGAATCTCCGGGTGGCACGAGAAGCCCTTCCTCTCCATACGCCACCACTTCAGGAACGCCTCCGACCCTGGTCGCAACCAAAGGGACCCCAGAGGCCATGGCCTCAAGAAGAACAAGCGGCAATCCCTCCCAGAGCGAACTGATCACGAAGACATCCATAGCTTGGAGTAATTCCGGAACGTCGTTTCGTGAGCCCAGAAAATGAACCGAGCGATTCAGCTTTAACGTGTTTTTGAGAGTTTGTAGTGTAAGCGACAGTTCGCCTTCACCGACGATGATGAGATGCGCTTCAGGGTCGATCTTTTTAACCTGCGCAAACGCCTTTAATAAGTAAGCGTATCCCTTTTCTATGGCCAGCCGGCCAATCGCACCGATAATCTTACTCTTAATGGGGAGGTTCAATTTCTCACGGATTGGTTCCTTCGGTGAGCGTTTATTAAAGAGCTGCAGATCAATCCCATTCGGGATGGTAAGCAATTTCCGTTGCAGGTTTCTGTACCGTTCACCCATGATTCGTGAGGCGTTTTGAGACACGCCAATCACACACGTTGCTGCGGAAAACAAAAAAGGATAGCCCAATCGTTGGAGGACGTTGTCTTCGCGATCGCAGTGAAGTGTAACGATCTTGGATAGGCCTAGAATGCCCCTTGCGGCAATCATACTGTGTAGAGTAGCGCCAAAAAGATGAGCATGCAGAATCTCGATCCTCTCGCGCTTCAAACATTTATGCAGCTGCAATGCCAGGTTCACATCGAACTTGGGAAACTTGCGCCTCAGCAACCGAACGGGGACGTCTGCTTGTCTAATCACGTCCGCAACCGGTCCCTCTTTGAACGTGTAGACGACTGGTTGGAAACGAGTACGGTCAAGGTTCGTCGTCAAATATCTAACGACTTGTTGGGCGCCGCACGATGTCAGATCATCGATGCAGTGCGCGAGGCGAATTGGCTTCACAGGGTCTATCCACCTGTCACGGACGACGTTCTATTAAAGTGGGGCGGAAACTCTGCCAATGCTCACCCACGCGGCGCCAAAGGAGAACTTAACCTGCTCCGATGCGGTCTTAGCTGGAATAAAGTTGCCAGAGTCTTTTTTTCTCCGCATGTTCTATCCCTTAAGTGACATTTTGGACTACGCTGCAGGGCTAAGTCGAAATAGGAACTCCCTAGCTTCGGTATGAAGATTCAACGATCTAAGGCTTCGCAGTAAATGTTGTGTATTTTCTCAAATGACTTTTCACTCTTGAATTTTCTGTCTATTAACATGCGCCCATTTTGCACTAATCGTTTCCTCGTTGTCTCATCTCTAAGTAATTGCAGGATGGCATCTGATAATTGGCACACGTTTTCTGATGGAACAAGTAGGCCTGTTTTTTGATGTTCAATAATCTCTGGCGTGCCGCCAACCGCTGTTGCGACAACCGATACACCACTTGCCAAGGCTTCTAGAACAATCGTTGGTAAACCCTCTTCGAGAGAAGGCAGTACCAGTATGTCGAGCGTTGATAAAACACGGGCAATATCTTCTCTAACACCGACAAAACTAACTTGATTCTCAAGTTGGCGTCTTTTGACCAGTTCTTGTAGATATGAAGCCTCGCTTCCATCCCCGACAATGACGAGCCTGCAATCATTCATTTCTTTGCTGACAACATAAATCGCCTCGATCAAGTACCGCACCCCTTTTTCGGGATGCAGGCGCCCCACGTAGCCAATCACCTTTCCACTGGATTGCGTGGGACGCACCGACCGAAGCTCTGAATCATCTATACAACGTGGTCGGAATTTAACGGTATCGACCCCGGAATAAACAGTCCTTACCTTGGCTGCTGGAATATGTTTCCGAGCAAGAAGACTGTTTTTTACCGCCTCCGAATTTGCCAAAAACAAGTCGCATGACTGTGTTGCGAACTTGTCGAGAAAAGGAGACATTCGCGTGTCTCTATAATTAATGCCGCGCTCTGAATTAATGAGGACAAATCGCCGCTGACAAAATTTCTTGGCGAGCCGTGTCTCAAGATTTGCACGTAATAAGAATGAGTGAACGAGGTCGATCTTGTTTTTGCAGATAACGCGTCTGAGCCTGAGAATACTTCTACAGACCTCAAGAATCCTTGGTCGTTCCCGTTCGTTGAAACAGATCACGGAGATTCCCGCCTTCTCGAGTCGCTCCGCAATGACGCCGCCTTCTCGGATGCAACAAACCTGCACATGAAAACCTTGGCTGCGCATCCACACGGCTAACCGGTAGAGATTTTGCTCTGACCCTCCGATTCCAGAACTCGTGATCACATACAGTATGCTTTTTCCTCTATTCGAATCGGCACGCATCCGTTTCATCCACTTTGGAAACTTTGGATATCTGTACTCGTTGATGCTTACCATCGACTAAATCCTTAAACATCGTTTCAGTTCTAAAGGCGATCATATCCCACGTATATGTTTTTTCGATAAGTATCCGACTCGCATTTCCGCTTGCTGCTACCAATTCCGGATTTCGAAGCAAATAATTGATCATCCGTCGTAAATCACGAATGTCACCAGTTCGAAATGTAAAACCGTGACCTTCTACAAGTTCTAAATTTTCCGGAATATCACTCGTCAAGACACAGTTCCCATAGGCCATCGCCTCGAGTAATGAAATGGAAAGTCCTTCAATGGTGGATGGTAGGACATAGAGATACGCGTTGCTAAACAGTTCCTCTAAGATTTGAGCAGTCTGGAAACCTAGGAACAAAATACGATCGCTTTCATCTTTCTTCAGCGCCTCAACGTAAAAGCTCGCATAGGTTGAGCCACCTACAAGAACCAATTTTAACTCAGTATCCAACCCCTTGAATGCCTCAATCAGATCGTGACAGCCTTTTTCCGGGGTCAAACGCCCAACATAAAGGATGTAGTTCTTTCGTCCTAATCCAAATCTCGAAATATGATCCGGGGAAGCAGCAGGCTTCAGGGTGACCCCGTTAGGGATATATATGGTTTCGACGCCATAACGATGAGCAAAATAGTCATGCAGTTGCCGTGACACCACGGCGGTCGCAGACGGGCACCGGACGGAAGCCCACTCACAGGCTCTCAAGTACCCTCTGGCAAGAGCACCCCATTTCTCCCTTTCCCCGTCGAGCCCTCTCACCGAAACCACGGTTTTCATCCCTGCCAATCGAGGTAGCACCGCCAAAGGGGAAGACCCCAGCGCATGAAATTGCACGATGTCGTAGCGGCGGAAAAGAGCATCGACCGCGCAGAGCGCCGAATGCACGATCGTTTCGAGGTGCTTGCTGCGCACTGTCGACAATCGCTTGACCTGCATCCCGCGATAGGTTTGTATCTGAGGGGTAAAGTAGGACCGACAATAGACCGTCACGTCGTGGCCGAGTTGAACCAGCCGGCTGCCAACCTCCTCGTAGTAGGTTTCAATCCCGCTGTATTTGCCGACAACGCCCCGTGCACCTATGAAGGCAATCTTCATTCTATCTATCCCTCACTCGGTTCAGGCCTATCGTCTCGCTTGCATTCGTATTCGACCGGCTTCGCCCATCCAGACAGGGCGGAGCGGCTGCCGTGGAAGCGCAGCCGCAGCTGCAAGGAGGGTTTTCATCCATCGATGTGGTTTTGGTTTATAGAGTATACTCTGGACTGCGCCCCATTACTAAAGAGAAAAACTGAGACTTTGAGCGGGATGTGATCGGGTCCATAAGTGGGCAGGCTAGGCCCGCGAGAAGGAGTCGATCGCTGGGACAACAACGACGGAAGTTTGAAACAAGGTTAAAGATCGGACTCGTTCGGGAAGTGGACTCTGGGCTGTTGTCGCTAAGCACCGCTAGCGGCAAGTACCAGATCTCCGCCAGGGGCCCAATTTAATCTGTAATATCAGACCCGGCCCAAACTCAATGGGTTATTTTGGAAACAAAGAATTCATGTTTTCCTGTAGGTACTTTGGTGAAATTTTCAACATACTGGTAACGGATAGACATATTCGTTCCTAAATACTTTTTAACCGTACAGGTCAATTGATCTTCTGAGTTTTTGCTCCACATTTCTTCTTTCCGTTTGAAGTATATCTTTATAAAATTCCTTTCAACCTGTTCGATTTGGTACTGGATAATCCACGGATAGTCTTTAAAGGTATGCGGAAAGAACAAGGTGGGAATTTTTTTACCATTTTTCAATAACACCATACTGGCTTTGCGACCATCGACCGACATCAAACGTCGGGAAGGCAAGCCACAGCGGCAATGGTACTGTTCGAGAGTCCCGATATCACCAATTTGATAACGAATTAATGGCATTAAGTAATTATTCAGTTTGGTGACAGTTATATTACCGGTGGTAGTTGGTTGATCATTATCATCTAGAATCTCTACAAATACATTATCTTCATTTAAATGGTATCCTTCTTGCTGTTTACACTCGCAACCTATGGCGCCTATCTCTCTTGATCCATATTGTGCGTAAACTTTGCAGCCTAACCAATGCTCCATTCTCACTCTTTCCCAGCTGAAAAATGGCTCCGCACAGACCATAACACTTTTGACTGCTGCTAGCGGCTGTCCGCTTTCCTCGATACAGTTAACCAGCTCGATGAGTGCACTTTTGTATCCCATCAAATAATCTGCTGGTTTCTTGCGCAGACGAACAAGCGTTTTCTGGTAATCAGCGGTTTTAAATGCGAATACATTCGTTGTCCTCTCATTGAGCAATAGCCACTTTAGAGTTTCGACAAATTGACCGCCAATATCTATGGACGCGCCCCACAATCTGTGGACACTGTCACCTCCTTTCCAACCAATCCTCTCATATTGCCGTTTTTGTGCGAGATATCCCATATTATAATCAAGCTTATCAATCAGCACCCTAATTGGCTTCCCTGTGGATCCACCAGTTGCAATCTCTCTGACCCTTTTGAATTTAGACCTATCATCAGATGTAATCGCAGGGTAATTTTTACGGATAAGATCTTTGGTCAATATCGGCCATTTTTTCAATTCATCTAGTAAATCATTGGAACATAGGTCGATTTCATATTTAGAAACGCATTGACGATAATATTCACAATGATTGGCGGCATATTGTAATAAACGCTTAAGTTTTGTGTTCTGAATATTTATCAAATTTTCCCTAGTGCAGTGATCCAGAGACATGGTCTCTAAAAAGAGGCTTGGATAAATACCCTTACTGTAAACATTTATAGGAAAAGTAACGTACCGATTGATAAAACTTTTAGTCTTCACAGGTAATTAACTTTTCCAACTCAAACCGTTTGACTTCTCCTGGCTACCAATCGTGCTTTTCCGGGCTATCTTCCGAGAGCAAGCTTGAAGTCGAACAAAGCCCCGGCGTAGTTTCCCACCCCGATCCGACGAATCCGATAAGGATTGGTGCAGTTCAAGTTCACCCCCCGTTGTGTGGTAGTCGCATATGTGTAGCTGACTTGTTGCAAGAACCGCAGATCCGCCTCGGTGAAGTCCACTGCCCTCCCATTTGGGAACGCAAAGCCTTGCACTTCGCGCCCGATCTCCTTTTCAATCCGTTGCTTTGACGCAAGCACTTCATGCTCGGCCCTTTCACGGGAAATACGCGACAGGATGGGGTGACATAGGGTATGTGAACCGATTTCGATGCCATTGCGGGCAAGCTCACGCACACCCTTCCAGTCGAGCATTCGGGAGGACGTCGTTGAGGGGAACCCAGCCAGTTGT
>Ga0209343_10009696_pt1 | contig 11049 bp, 5 predicted proteins | sample RifCSPlowO2_02_FD_184026 | JGI IMG/M metagenome (GOLD analysis project Ga0209343, IMG submission 184026) | Groundwater microbial communities from Rifle, Colorado - Rifle CSP2_plank lowO2_0.2 (SPAdes) (version 2) | ecosystem: Environmental > Aquatic > Deep subsurface > Groundwater | place: Rifle... | reverse complement strand
CTGCTGGCGCTCGCGTTCAGCGTGATCAACGTGAGCGCGTCGCCGCTCTTCATGCGGGGCGTGACCTGGACCTACTGGGGCTGGGCGCCGGCGACCGGCGTGCTCTACACGCCGTTCTTCCTCTACTTCAACTTCTTTCTCATCTACGGTCTCACGCACCTGGTGCGGGCCTACAAGGACGTCGATTCGAGCTTCAGGCGGAACCGCGCGACGCTGATCCTCCTGGGCACGCTGGTGAGCCTCGCCGGAGGCGTGATCGACTTCGCGCGCTTCATCCTCGCTCGATTCGTGCCCGCGGCGGACCTCGTGTATCCGATGGGCATCCCGGCGAACATGGTGTTCGCCCTGATGCTGGGCACGTCGATCGTGCGCTACCGGCTGTTCGACGTGAACGTCGCGGTCAAGAAGAGCGCGATCTACCTCCTCGTGTGGGGCGTGCTGACCTCGATCCTCGCGGCGGCCGAGCGGTACGCCAACTGGGAGAACGTCAATCCGCTCTGGGTCATCCTCCCGCTGGGGTTCCTCGTCACGCTGTTGATGAGCCCGCTGGGGCATCGATTCGAGGACCAGCTCGAGCGGCTGATGTTCAGCCGTCGCCGCGGCTGTTACGAGACGTTGCTGGACCTGTCGAAGCGGATGAGCACGATTCTCGACTTCGGACGTCTGATGGAGACCCTCGTGCACGGCCTCGTCCGTGGCGTCCCGCTGACGCACTGTGTGCTCATGATCTACGACAAGGAGCAGAGTGCTTTCGTCGTCTACCGCGAGGAGACCAACCTCGGCGAGGGCGCGGGTGTCACCGCGATCCCGGTGGACAGCGCCGTCGTCCGGTGGCTCAACCACACGGGTCGCCTGCTGGTCAAGGAAGAGGCGAGGCTGAATCCGGCGATCGCCGAGTACTTCGAGACCGCCGAGGCCGAGCTGGAGGAGATCAGGGCCGCGCTGATCGTGCCGCTCAAGATCGAGAACAAGCTCACCGGCATCCTCCTCGTGGGTGAGAAGCTCTCCGGCGACATCTTCGACGACCCGGAGCTCGAGGTGCTCGCGGTGCTCGCGAACCAGGTTGCGATCTCCCTCGAGAACGCGCGGCTGTACGAGGAGCTCGCCAGTTCCAACGCCCAGCTCATGCAGGCGAGCCGCCTGAAGTCGCAGTTCCTCGCCAGCATGTCGCACGAGCTCCGCACACCGCTCAACTCCATCATCGGCTTTTCGAAGGTCCTGCTCAACCGGCTCGACGGCGACTTGACCGAGCGGCAGGAAACGTACATCCGCTCCGTGCACAACAGTGGCGCGCACCTGTTGCAGCTCATCAACGGGATCCTGGACTTCTCCCGCATCGAGGCCGGCAAGCTCGAAATGATGCCCGAGGAGCTCGATCTGCACGATGTGATCGACGAGTGCATCGAATCGTCGGTCCCGCTCGCTCGCGGAAAGCCGCTGAAGATCGAGAAGAGCGTTCCTTTGGAGCTGCCGGGCGTGGTCGCCGACCGGACGAAGGTGAAGCAGATCCTGCTCAATCTGCTGTCGAACGCGATCAAGTTCACGACCGAGGGGAGAATCCTCGTCTCGGTGGGCGCCGAGCCGGACGTCGTGCACCTGAGCGTGGCGGACACGGGCATCGGCATCCGGAACGAGGATCTGGCGCGCCTGTTCGAGCCGTTCCAGCAGCTGGACCACCCGGTCGCGCGCGGCGCGGGCGGCACGGGACTGGGACTGGCCATCAGCAAGAAGTTCGTGGAGCTCCACGGCGGGCGGATCTGGGCGGAGAGCCGCGAGAACCAGGGGTCCACCTTCCATTTCACACTGCCGCTGAACTGAGAGGACAGGAGTCGTATGCCGGCTCGTGCGACGGACCAGAAACCGAAGATCCTCTACGTCGAGGACAATCGGGAGAACCGGATGCTCGTCCGCGCGGTCCTGGAGGCCGCGGGGTATACGATCGTCGAGGCCGAGGACGGCCTGGCGGGCATCGAGGCGGCGGTCCGTGAGCAGCCGGCCCTGATCCTGCTCGACATCAACCTCCCCGGCGTCGACGGCTACGAGATCGTCGCGATCCTCAAGTCGTTCCCGAACCTCGCGTCCACCCCCGTCATCGCGGTCACCGCCTATGCGATGCAGGGGGACCGACAGCGGACCCTCGTGGCCGGCTGCGACGGCTACATCCAGAAGCCGATCGACGTCGACACGTTCCCACGGCAAGTCGCCGAATTTCTGGCGGGCAAGCGCGAGCGCATCGAGGGCCGGGAAGAGGGCGTCTACCTTCGCGAGCTCAACCAGCGTCTGGTCTACCGGCTGCTCAACCAAGTCGAGGAACTGAAGCGCCTCAACCAGCACTTCGTGCGACGCGCCGGGCAGCTCGCCGACTTGCACCACGCCGTGCAGGACATCACCTCGGAGCTCGGCGTGGAGGAGATGCTCGTGCGGCTGTTGCGTGGCGTCTCGCGGGCCATCGGGACGACGAGCCTGGTGGTCGAGCTCGACGGGCCGGCGAGGGTGCGCGTCGCGGTGGAGGGCGAGGCGGCGGGCCAGCCGCGCAGCGTGCTCGCCGGCACGGGGATCGAGCCGACGGACGACATGGCCGAGGTCGAGTGGAGCCTTCCCCTCACGGTGCGCGACCGCCGCCTCGGCACCATGGTCGCCCGGCACGTCCTGCCGCCGGGCGCGAAGGCCGACGAGGAGCAGCTCCTGAAGATCGTCGCGGATCAGGTGGCGATCGCCGTCGAGAACGCGCGCCTCTACGATCGCGTCGCGCATCGCGCGGCGGAACAGGAGAGCCTGGTGGAGTCCGGCCGGCTGCTCACGGGCACCCTGCAGGTCTCCGAGATCCTCCAGCACCTGTCCGAGCTGGTGCGTGCTCGGCTCGGTGCCGACGTGGTCCGGATCCTGATCCAGGAGCCGGATCGTCCGGGGGAGTTCCACCTGCACGCGCAGGCGGGCGTCACCGAGCATGGCAAGGAGGTCTCGCTCCACGTCGAGGACGGCGACGACGGGCTGATCGGCTGGATCATGCGACACCGTCGCTCGATCGCGCTGCCGGACGTGCTCGAGCAGCCGAACGTGAAGTATCTCGATTGGTTCAAGGGCGAAGGCTTCGTGTCGTTCCTCGGCATTCCGCTGTTCTTCGAGAACGCACTCGTTGGCGTCATGACGATTCTGTTCCGCGAGCGCCACGTGGTCTCGCCCGAGCAGACGGCGCTCGCGGAGGCGCTCGCGACCTCGGCGACCATCGCGATCCGCAACGCGCGTCTGTACGAGGAGACCCAGCAGCGGCTGCGGGACACCGAGACCCTCCTCGCGGTCAGCCAGGACGCGAGCTCGACGCTCGAGCTCACGGAAGTCTTGCGACGCTGCACGCGCGCGCTCGTGCGCGCGCTGGGTGCCGACACCGGCGGCGCGTGGCTCCTCAGCCAGGACGGCAGTCGCTTCGTCCCGATCGTGGGGTATCACGTGCCCAAGCATCTCTTCGCGACGTTCACCGAGGCGCCGATGGCTGCGGGTGATTCCCTGATCGACCAGATGCGGCACCTCGACGGGGCCATCTATTCGAGCGACAGCCAGAACGACCCGAGGCTCGATCACCCGCTGACCCGGCTCCTGCCGCACAAGTCGCTGCTCGTCCAGCCCATGCGCTGGAAGGGCACGCCCATCGGAGGATTCGCGGTCGCCTGGCTTCGCAGACCCCACCGCTTCATGCCCGACGAGCTGCGGCTCGCGGAGGGCATCGCGGTCCAGGCCGCGGTGGCGAGCGAGAACTCGCGGCTGTACGAGGGAGTCAAGCAGCAGATGGCGGAACTCAAGCGGGCCCAGGCCCAGCTCATCCAGTCGACCAAGCTCGCGGCCATCGGCGAGCTGGCGGCCAATATCGCGCACGAGATCAACAACCCCCTCACCAGCGTGCTCGGGTTCGCCTCGTATCTGGTGGAGCGGATCCCCGCCGGCCAGCCTCTGCGCGAAGAGCTCGCGCTCATCCAGGAGGAAGCGGGCCGTGCGCGCGACATCGTCCGGGATCTGCTGCATTTCAGCCGCCAGCGGGAGTTCGTGCCCAAGATCATGGACCTGAACGTCGTTCTCGAGCAGACGCTCGCGATGGTGCGTCGCCAGGGCGTCCTCGATGCGGTCGAGCTGCGCGAGGAGTACGGCACGGAGCTCCCCCCGGTCGAGGTGGACGCGACGCGCATCAAGCAGGTCTTCCTCAATCTCATCAACAACGCCGTCTTCGTCATGAAGAACGGCGGGACCCTGACCCTGCGCACCTCCCAGGACGGCGACATGGTGCACGTGGAGGTCATCGACACGGGGACCGGCATCGCTCCGGAGCACGTGGATCGCATCTTCGAGCCGTTCTTCACGACCAAGCCCGACGTCAGCGGGACCGGCCTCGGTCTTTCGGTGAGCCTCGGGATCGTCCAGAGCCACGGTGGGACGATCGAGGTTCGGAGCGAGCCCGGCCGGGGCTCGACCTTCACGGTGAAGCTCCCGGCCAAACCGGGCGCCGTCGTGTCCGATGAGCCGGCCGACATCTGACCGGCGCCTGTGCAGATACCCGCCCCGCTGTAACGCTTCGTATCGCATTCCGGAAAGGCCCGCTTCTCGCTGGAACGCCTTGAAATGGCTCGTGCTCCCCGTGCCGTCGCGTCGCACATGCTGGCACCTCTGGCCAAGAACTGGCCAGAAGCTCGGAGATCGATCCGGAAACTTCGTGTTTTTTTCTTTGTGTTTCAGCTACTTAGATTCACCGTCAGCCTGGTATTTGCCTTGCACATCCTCGGGCTCGAGGATGCGAACACACCAGGCATCTCGTGAACGAGGAGAGACCACGATGAGAACCGTCAATTGGAAGGGCGCGGTTGCGCGGAGCCTCCTGGGGCTCGCGGCCCTGCTGGTCGTGCCGATGGTCGGCGTGACCCCGGCGATGGCCGAGAAGGTCAACCCGAGCGTCGGCGCAGTGCTCTACGAGGTCGCCGAGGACGCGTATTTCCTCGATGCGAACGGGATGCCGACCGGAGATCCGGACAAGATCGTCCTGCGTGTGGCCACGGCTCAGCTGACGGGCTGGGTGGAACTGGGCACGCCGCTGTGCCCGTCCGAGTTCCTGCTGGTCTACCCGAAGGCCAAGCGCTGCGCGCTGAACGCCATCGGGACGGACTACGTGTCCCTGCAGGGAGACCAGCCCGGGACCGGCCCGGTCTCCGGCGTCTTCAGCGTCGTCATCCAGGGGGATAACCCGACGGACGGACCCGAGGGCGTCGCGCTCACCGGGACGTTCACCGGGACCGTGGATCTTTCGCTGGCGCTCGCCGGGACGCCGATCGGCTTCCTGACGGGCGGCGTGTTCCAGGTCGACCCGGGACCGTTCTCCCAGGGCGGCTCCTTCGCCTTCACGGGAACCTTCCGGCTGCCGTTCAGCCTGTCGCAGGACGGCTCGAAAGGCCCCGCGTGGGGTAACCGGGCGGCGTTCTACCTGACGGACAACGGACGGCCGGATCGTGTGCGCCAGGACGAGCGCGCGATCGGCTGGGCGACGGTCCGGCTCGAGATCGAGTTCCAGTAGGCCCCCGCGACCTCTCCTCGATCCCACGGCGGGTCCGGGTCAGAGCACCGATCCGGGCCCGTAAAGCGTCCTGGGGAGCATGGGGGGCGCCCGGAGCCCCCCATGCTCTCAGTCGGCTTTGAAGTACCTCGCGGCGGGATGGTGGAGCACGAGCGCCGAGACGGACGCCTCCGGATCCATCATGAACCCTTCCGTGAGCTCGAGGCCGATCGCCCCGGGCTCGAGCAGCTGGAAGAGCGTCGCCTGGTCGGCGAGGTTCGGGCACGCAGGATACCCGAAGGAAACGCGGATCCCACGGTAGCGCGCCTTGAGCAGATCCGCCATTGCGAGGTCGGGCGGGTCCGGGAAGCCCCAGAGCGTCCTGAGGCGCGCGTGGAGCATCTCCGCGAACGCCTCGGCGCACTCGAGGGCCAGCGCCTGGAGGGCGTGCGAACGGACGTACGCGCCCTCGGCTTTCCACCGCTCCGCGAGCTCCCGGACGCCGCCGCCGCACGTCACCGTGAACAGCGCGAGGAAGTCGTCGACGTCGTCCCGGACGTAGTCGGCGAGGCAGAGCTGCTCGCCGTCCTTCTGCCGCGGGAACTCGAACCGCGCCACTGCATCGCCCGACGCCTGGAACAGGACCACGCTGTCACCCGCGGCGCGCGCTCGGTACCAGCGGTAGACGGCGTGGGCCCGGAGCAGATGATGCTCGATCGCCTCGCGCTCGAGCCCCTCGACGATCTCCCGGAGCTCGCGCGCCTTGGGATCCCCCTCTGCGAAGAGGCGCTCGACGAGCCCGCGCAGACCGAGGTGCTTGCCGTAGAGCATCTGGAGATTCAGGTAGGGGTAGATGTGCGCGAGCGGCACGTCGCGCAGGACGTGGCGCTCGAGGTCCGGGGGAGTGGGCGGCGTGACGGGCTCCACCCGGCGTCCCTGGCGCGCCGCCCTGGGCACGGGGGCCGCCGGGCGGCCGCCCGGCGTGTCGTCGCCGGCGAGCGCCGCCTGCTCGCGGCGCACACGCTCGACGAGCGCGTCGCGCGTCGGCGCCGCGAAGAGCCGGTTGGCGAGGTCGAGCCCTTCCATCGCGTCCTTGGCGTACAGCGTGAGCCCGCCGTACTCCGGGGCGATCCTGGTCGCGGTGAACTTCCGCGTGAGCGCCGCGCCGCCGACGAACAGCGGGACGTCGATTCCGGCGACCCGCAGGTCTTCGGCGGTCACCACCATCTGCTGCGCCGACTTCACGAGGAGCCCCGACAGGCCGATCGCGTCGGGCTTGTGGGCGTGGTACGCGGCGATGAGATCTTCCGGCGGCACCTTGATGCCGAGGTTGATCACGCGGTAGCCGTTGTTCGACAGGATGATCTCGACGAGGTTCTTGCCGATGTCGTGGACGTCGCCCTTCACGGTCGCGAGCACGATCGCCGCGCGCGTCGCCGACTCGCTCTTCTCCATGAAGCGCTCGAGGTGGGCCACGGCGACCTTCATCGCCTCGGCCGACTGGAGCACCTCGGCCACGATGAGCTGATTGTCGCTGAAGAGCCTCCCCACCTCGTCCATCCCCCGCATCAGCGGGCCGTTGATGATCGCGAGCGGGGTGGCCTCGCGCAGCTTCGCGTCCAGGTCCTCCACCAGGCCATCGCGGCTGCCCTCGACGATGTAGCGCGCGAGTCGCTCGTCGAGCGGGAGCGTGTGGACCGCCGCCGGCGCCTTCCGCCGTTCCCGGAAGTGGGCCGCGAACGCCCCGACCGGATCCGCGCCTCGCTGGTAGACGAGGTCCTCCGCGAGCCGCCGCTCGTCCTCCGGGATCGAGGGATAGCGCTCGAGGCGCTCGGTGTTGACGATCGCGTAGTCGAGGCCGGCCTTCGTCGCGTGGTAGAGGAACACCGAGTTCAGCACCTCGCGGCCGGCCGGCGGCAGGCCGAAGGACACGTTGGAGATCCCGAGAATCGTCTTGCACTCGGGAAAGCGCTGCTTGATCGCGCGCACGCCCTCGATCGTCTCGACGGCGGAGCCCGCGTAGTTCGCGTCCCCGGTGCCGACGGGGAAGACCAGCGGGTCGAAGATCAGGTCGCGGGCCGGGACGCCGTACGCGCCCGTGAGCAGGGCGTGGCAGCGCTCCGCGATCGCGAGCTTGCGCTCACGGGTCACCGCCATGCCCTGTCGCTTGTCCTCGTCGATCGTGCCGACGACGACCGCGCCGCCGTACGTCCGGAGCAGGGGGACGATCCGCTGGAGCCGTTCCTCGCCGTCCTCCAGGTTGATCGAGTTGACGATCGCCTTGCCCTGGCAGTGGCGCAGCGCGAGCTCGATCACGGCCGGGTCGGTGGAGTCGATCATGAGCGGGACCTTCACCGAGCGCGTCAGCTGCGTCATGAACCGATCCATGTCGTCGGTCTCGTCGCGGTCCGGGTTGGCGAGGCAGACGTCGAGGACCTGGGCGCCGCTGCGCACCTGGGCCCGGCCGATCTCGGCCGCCTCCTCGAACCGGCCGGCCGCGATCAGCTCCTTGAACCGTCGAGAGCCGATGACGTTCGTCCGCTCGCCGACGAACAGGGGGCGGTTGTCGTCGGTCGGGTAGAGCACCTCGATGCCGCTCACGGCTTGCGGCTCCCGCGCCATCGGCACGCGCGGCGGCCGGCCGCGGACGAGCTCGGCGAGTCTCCGGATGTGGGCGGGAGTGGTGCCGCAGCAGCCCCCCACGATGTTCACCCAGCCTTCGTCCACGAAGCGTGAGAGCTTGAACGCGAGGCTCCCCGGCGTCTCCGCGTACTGGCCCCGCTCGTCCGGCAGACCCGCGTTGGGGTAGACGCTCACGAAGCACGTGGCCATGGCGGCCAGGGAGCGCAGGTGGTCCGTCATGAACTCGGGGCCGGTCGCGCAGTTGAGGCCGATGGCGAAGACACCGACGTGCTCGAGCGACACGTAGAAGGCCTCGACGCCCTGTCCGGCCAGCATCGTCCCCATCGGCTCGATCGTGCCGCTCACCATGAGCGGCAGCTCGCGCGCGGCCTCCCGCATCGCCCGGCGGACACCGATCGCCGCGGCCTTGACGTTCAGCGTGTCCTGCGCCGTCTCGAGGAGCAGCGCGTCCACGCCGCCATCGATGAGCGCCCGCGCCTGCACCGCGTACGCGGCCAGAACCTCCTCGAAGGTGACGTTCCGCGTGATGCTGATCGATCGCGTGGAGGGGCCCATGGCGCCCACGACGAAGCGTGTGCCCGCGCACTCGCGCGCGAGCCGCGCCCCGGCCAGCGCGATCTCCGCGGCGCGCTCGGCGAGACCGTATTCGCCCAGCACGTAGGGCGCGCAGCCGAACGTGTTGGTGGAGATCATGTCGGCGCCCGCGTCGAGGTAGGCCGTATGGATGGCCCGGACGACGTCCGGGCGCATGAGGTTGAGGTGCTCGTTGCACCCCTCGTAGCGCGGGCCGCCGAAGTCGGCCGCGGTGAGGCCTCGCGCCTGGAGCATCGTGCCCATGGCGCCGTCCAGGACGAGGATGCGGGCGGTCAGCGCGTCGCGCAGCCGGGGCATGGAGGTATAGTAGCGCACATGACCACCAGGCCCCTTTCGCTCGACGGCATCCGCGTGCTCGATCTCTCCCGCGTGCTGGCCGGCCCCTTCTGCGGCGCGCTGCTCGGCGACCTCGGCGCCGACGTCATCAAGGTGGAGGACCCGCAGGCGGGTGACGAGTCGCGGACGTGGCCGCCGCACAAGGACGGCGAGGCGGCGGGCTACCTCGTCAACAACCGCAATAAGCGCGGCATCGCCGTGGACCTCAAGGCGCCCGAGGGCGTGGAGATCGTCCGCCGGCTCGCGCGCCGGGCCGACGTGCTGATCGAGAACTTCCGCACCGGCACCATGGAGGAGTTCGGCCTCGGCTACGATCGGCTCGCCGCCGACAACCCGCGCCTCATCTACTGCTCGGTCTCGGCCTTCGGCCGCACCGGTCCGCGCGCCGCGGGCGCGGGCTACGAGGCGCTGATGCAGGCCTTCAGCGGGATCATGTCCATCACGGGTGAGCCCGGTGGCCCGCCGGTGCGCTGCGGTGTGTCCTTCCTGGACCTGACGACCGGCATCCTCTGCGCCTTCGGCGTGGTCAACGCGCTCCTGTACCGCGAGAAGAGCGGCCTCGGCCAGCGCGTGGACGGCTCGCTGCTCGAGACCGCGGTGGGTCTCCTGAACTTCCAGGCCGAGGGATACCTGCTGGCCGGCACCGTGCCCCGCGCGCTCGGCTCGGCCCACCCGTCGCTGTCGCCCTACCGCAACTTCCGCTGCCGCGACGGGCAGTGGGTGTTCATCGCCGGCGCCAACGACCGGCTCTGGCGCCGGCTCGTGACGGCGCTCGGCCTGCCGGCCATGGCCGACGATCCGCGCTTCGCGATCAACGTCGAGCGCGTCAAGCACCGGAAGGAGCTGGAGACCGCCCTCGAGGAGGCGATCGCCCGCCACGACCGGGACGCGCTCCTGAAACTGCTCGACGAGGCCGGCGTGCCGGCGACGCCGGTGAACACCGTGGACCAGGTGCTGAACGACCCGCAGACGGCGACCCGGCCCGTGATCCGACGAATGCGGCACCCGAAGCTCGGCGACATCCCCGTGGTGGGCATGCCGGTGAGCTTTTCGCGGCTCACCCCCGACGTGCACCGCCACGCCCCTGGGCGCGGCGAGCACACCGACGAGGTGCTGGCCGAGTCCGGCTACAGCGTCGCCGAGATCGCCGACCTCCGCGCGAAGAAGGCCGTCGTCTAGAGAGAGGAGCCGATCATGGCACGACTCGAGATCCTGAACCCCGTGGCGAAAACGGTCGAGTACTCCGTCACGCCGGCCCGCCGGCCGTCGGACCTCGACGGCCTCCGGATCGGGCTCTACTGGAACATGAAGGCCGGCGGCGACGCCGCCCTGGACCGCACCGAGCAGCTCCTGCGCGGGCGCTTCTCGAAGGCGACGTTTCGCCGCTACACGGGCTCGGTCGGCTTCATCATGCGCCACTGTACGGCGGAGGACGCCGACCGCATCGCCTCCGAGGTGCACGCCGTCGTGGGCACGACCGCGGACTGAGGCTCCTGCACGTCGTGGGGTGCCCACGACATGGTCGAGCTGGAGCGGCGGGGGATCCCGACCGTGCTCTTCACCGCGCAGACCTTCGTGCACGACGCCCACCGGAGCGCCGCCAGCTTCGGCCTCGCGGGCCTGCCGCTGGCCGTCGTGCCGCTGCCGTTCACCAACCAGAAACCCGAGGACGTCCACCGGATGGCCGAGGCGGCCTTCGACCAGGTGCTGGCGGGGCTCAGCAAGGCGGTCGAGGCGCGGGCCGTCGAGCGGCCGGCGCTCGAGGAGCGGCTTGCCTACGAAGGAGACGACCTGCTCGACGCCTGGGGGCACCTGCAGGCCGATTTCCTCAAGCGCGGCTGGGGCGACGGCTTCCCGCTGGTCGCCCCGACCGAGCGGGCGGTGGCGGCGATGCTGCGCGGGACGGAGCGCGCGCCCGGCGACCAGGTCGCCGTGCTGGAGCCCGG
>Ga0209343_10009695_pt1 | contig 11049 bp, 9 predicted proteins | sample RifCSPlowO2_02_FD_184026 | JGI IMG/M metagenome (GOLD analysis project Ga0209343, IMG submission 184026) | Groundwater microbial communities from Rifle, Colorado - Rifle CSP2_plank lowO2_0.2 (SPAdes) (version 2) | ecosystem: Environmental > Aquatic > Deep subsurface > Groundwater | place: Rifle... | reverse complement strand
ATCTTCGGCATAGTAATCTTATTTTTGTTTCATCTGACGGACGATTATGTAAGATTGCTGAACAAGAGGGGCTTGAGACTCTAACGCCATAATTGGGTATTATCCGACAACTTACAGATAGTAAGTATGAACCATGAGCTTTTAATCATAACAGGAGAAGATTCGGGAGACCTCTATGGCGGTAATCTGGCGAGGGAGATAAAGAAACTCTCACCTGATATAAATATCTCAGGTGTCGGTGGAAGGCAGATGAGGTCTGCCGGTGTTGATATATTTTGCGATGTATCTGATATTTCAGTAGTAGGTTTCTGGGAGGTTATAGAAAAATTAGGCTTAATCAGAAGGCTTTACAAACAGGTAGTAGAAAGATTAGATAGTGGAAATGTTAAAGGGATTGTTTTAATAGATTATCCGGGTTTTAATCTCAAGATAGCAGAGGCTGCAAAGAAAAGGGGCATACCTGTATTTTATTATATAAGCCCTCAGGTATGGGCATGGAGAAAAAGAAGGGTAAAGACTATAAAGAAATACGTTGATAAGATGATGGTAATTTTGCCTTTTGAAAAAGAGTTTTATCAAAGAGAGGGGGTTGATGTGGAATTTGTCGGACACCCATTACTTGAAGTCATTGCGAGTAATAGCGAAGCAATCTCATCCTCAAATAAAAAAGAAATTTGCCAAGACTTAGGAGTTGATGATAAGAAGTTAATTATAGGAATATTACCGGGGAGCAGAAAAAAAGAGATTGCCTATATGCTTCCTGAAATTTTAAAGGCATCAAGTCTTATAAAAGAAAAATATCCGTCAGTTCAATTCTTACTTCCTCTGGCACAGTCAGTTGAAGAGGATTATCTGAAAGATTTTATAACTAACGCATGTCATTCTGAGCGAAGCGAAGAATCTCTACATTCCTACATTAAGCTTGTCAAAGGGAAAAACTATGATGTGATGAAGGTATCCGACCTCCTTATTACAAAATCAGGAACATCTACACTTGAGGCGGCAATCATTGGTACTCCTATGATAATAGTTTATAAAACATCCATTACCTCTTATTATCTGGCAAAGGCTCTTGTAAATGTTACCTATGCAGGGCTTCCTAATCTCCTTGCAGGAAAGGAAGTGGCACCAGAGCTTTTACAACACAAAATGAATGCAAAAAGTATTGCTGAAAAGGCAACATATTTTTTACAAAAAAAAGACAGGCTTGAGCAGATGAAAGAGGAATTAAAAAATATAAAATATTCACTTGGTGAACAAGGTGCATCAAAAAGGACAGCAAAAGTAATAATTGATTATATAAAGACAGGACAAAAACTGAATTAGCCGCTAATCTATCCGAATACTGCATTTTTTATACGAAAATGCAATTTCCAAATCCCAAATTCCAAATAAATCTCAAATTTCAAATTCCAAATCTCAAATAATACTTTCGGAAATTGGAATTTGATAATTGAAATTTTTCCCCCTTTTGTGAGCCGAAGGTTTATGAGTGTTTCATCCCCAATCTAAGATTTTAAATCATACCAAAAAACTTTTCATTTTTTTGTCTTTTTTCCTTGACATTTTTTGGCAGGGTGGTATATTTACACCAAGTTGTGGGGAGAAGTGGGGAGAAGTGGGATAAAAAACTTGCTTGCCTGTGCTACGGCAGACAGGTAGTGAGCGGAGCGAATCTATCATGTTTATTGGCCAATCCATTCAATCTATTGATTCAAAAGGAAGACTGAGTATCCCTTCAAAATTCAGGGAAATAATTAATACTAAATATAGTGGGAAACTAATCCTAACCTATTTTGAGCCTAATATTGTTGCGTATCCTACAGAGGAGTGGGTGGGTATGGAAGAAAAACTCAGACAGCTTCCAACAATGCAGAAAGACTTAAGGGATTTTATTCGCATGATATATTCAAACGCCTCTGAATGCTCACTGGATAATCAAGGGAGAATACTTGTCCCTACGACATTAAGGGATTTTGGAGGACTTCAAAAAGAGGTAGCACTAATTGGTATAATGAATAAAATTGAAATCTGGAGTAAGGACAGGTGGGATGAATTTAACGAAGGGAATAAGGAAAAGGCAAAGCTTCTTCCTGATAAACTTATGGAGATAGGGTTCTTATAAAGTGGTTCATATACCTGTTCTATTAGATGAGGTAATTAATTTCCTTAAATGTGAACCCAGTAAGAGACCGAAGGTCTTACGGGGTGAACCAGATAATGTATATGTTGATGCTAACCTCGGAGATGGGGGGCATGCAGAGCATATACTAAAAAAAAGCTCACCCACAGGTATTCTTATAGGCATAGACAGGGATGAAGATTCAATAAAGTTTGCTTCAGATAGACTGTCTTCATACAGGGAAAGGGTGCAAATTTTTCATAATAATTTTAAAAATATTGAAAATGTTGTCAGGGGTAGGGCAGGGTTTTCAAAGGTTGACGGGATTCTCTTTGACCTTGGGGTTTCAACACGGCAGCTTATGACGACTGAAAGAGGATTTAGTTTTTCTTCTGATGCGCCTCTGGATATGAGAATGGACAGGAGTAGAGGTGTAACTGCAAAGGAGATTGTAAACAATTTTGAAGAAGATGAACTGAGGGAGATAATTTATAAATATGGTGAGGAAAAATGGGCAAAGAAAATAACCCATGCAATAGTCAGGGAGAGGGGGAAGATGCCTATTGAGACTACATCTCAACTGTCTGACATAGTGGTCTCTGCTATACCACCTGCTCACAGGTCTCAAAGGATACATCCTGCTACAAAGACTTTTCAGGCTATAAGAATTGCTGTAAATGGTGAAATAGAGATACTGGAAGATGCAATAAGAGATGCGATTGATGTTCTGAATATAGAGGGAAGAATTTGTGTTATATCCTATCATTCCCTTGAGGACAGGATTGTAAAGAATCTGTTTAGAGAAATGGAGCATGGATGCATCTGCCCCCACGATATACCGAAATGTATATGCGGAAGAAAGGGTGTCATAAAGATATTGACAAAAAAACCTGTGACTCCTTCTGAAGAAGAGGTGCGGAGAAATCCGAGGTCAAGGAGTGCAAAACTCAGGGCAGCAGAAAAGATAGTAAGCAGTATGCAGTAAGGAGTAAGCAGAAAAAACAAACTGCCTATTGCTTACTGCTTACTGTGTTTTATGTATACATTCAATAGAGAGAGAAGAAATATTAATCTTAGTGAATTTGTGACTTACTTTGTCTGTATATTCCTTTTCATTACAGGGGTTTTATTTTATATATGGACATATATAAATATTTTAAATATCAACTACGATTTTGAAAAACTGCTTAAAGAAAGGTCTAAACTGATTCAGAGTAATAAGCTTTTAAAGATTGAAATGGCAAGCTTGAAATCATTGGATAGGGTAGAGAATATAGCAGGCACCCAATTAGGGTTGTCATTTCCGCATGAGGGGCAGGTAGTTATTATTAAAAAGTGAAAGTGTCAGTGACAGTGTTAGTGAACCCCGTTACACCCCGTCCCTGAATCAAGTTCAGGACAGGCTCTGTAGGATGGGGCATTCTGGGTGTAACGGGGTGAAAAGATAATAATATGTATTCAGGGAATATTGAAAAGAAGACTAAGATTAAAATTTACTTTGTCTTGATATTATTTGTAGTCAGTTTTGGTGCTATCTTGGAAAAGATTTACAATATACAGATTCTTCAGCATGAGAAATTCCTGAATCTTTCAAATAGGCAGTATTACAGGACATTATCTCTAATGCCTGAGAGGGGGACGATATACGATAGGACAGGGAGGGAACTTGCAGTAAGTGTAGAAGCAGATTCAGTCTATGCCAACCCACTTGAATTGGAGGACCCTTTTAAAACGGCAAACATTATTTCTCGGATACTTAAAATAGATAGCTCAAGATTAATCAGGGAGTTTAATAAAGAGAAGGGTTTTATATGGATTAAGAGAAAGGTAACGCCTGACGAGGCTGAGGCAGTGGAGTCCCTAAATATTAAAGGTATAGGATTTTTAAAGGAGGGAAAGAGATTTTATCCAAAAAAAGATCTGGCAGGAAGTATGATCGGTTTTGTAGGTATAGATAATCATGGGTTATCGGGTGTAGAATATTTTTATGACGGGCAATTAATGATTAATCCTGACCGTCTGGTTATTGAAAAGGATGCCTTTGGAAGGAGTATAAATTTTGCTGATGACTATGAAAAATCCATAGAAAAAGGTTATGACCTTAAGCTTACCATTGATGAGGTCATACAGTATATAACAGAAAAGGAACTTGCCGGGCAGGTATCAAAATACAGCGCAAAAGGCGGGACTGCTATAGTAATGGACCCATATACAGGGGAGATACTTGCAATGGCTGACCAGCCCCAGTTCAACCCAAACAGCTTCAGCCAATATAAAGAAAGGGACTGGAGAAACAGGGGTGTAACTGACAGCTTTGAGCCCGGTTCTACATTCAAGCTGTTATTAGCTGCTGCTGCAATTGAGGAAAAGATTGCAAATCAGAATGATATCTTTTTCTGTGAGAATGGTGAATACGATATTGCAGGAACAGTTATACATGAGGCAAAGGAGCACAAATATAGATGGCTTACTTTAAGAGATATTATTGTAAAATCATCCAATATAGGTGCGATAAAGGTTGCCCAGAGGCTTGGTGCAAAAACTTTTTATGACTATATATTAAAATTTGGCATCGGAGCGAAGACAAATATCAATCTGCCTGGCGAGTCAACTGGAAAAGTAAGGGATATTAAAGAATGGTCGGGTGTATCATTGGCATCCATATCATTTGGACAGGAGATTTCTGTTACGCCGATTCAGTTGATAACGGCAGTATCTGCCATTGCCAACGGCGGGATTTTAATGAAACCGTATATAATAAAGGCTGTTGAAAGAGATGGAATAGCTGTAGATGAATTTAAGCCAGAAGTGGTCAGGAGGGTAATATCAGAAAAGACAAGCAGAGAGCTATCTGAAATTTTAGAATACGCTGTTAAATATGGCACAGGACAGAATGCAATTATAAAGGGGTATGATGTTGCAGGTAAAACTGGCACGGCACAGAAGGCATCCCCTGATAAGAAGGGATATTCAGAAGATAAATTTATCTCATCTTTTATAGGATATGTCCCTTCAAGAAACCCCCGCATAGTTATTCTGGTAATAATAGATGAACCGGAGGGTGTGGCATGGGGAGGAGAAGTTGCTGCCCCTGCGTTCAGGGAAATAGCAAGGCAGTCTTTGAGATATCTGAAAATTCCCGCTGTTAATAGAAGCTGAGAAAAAGATTAAGGAGAAATGGAGAGAAAAAAACCGGATTAAACCGTTTAAACTGTTTAAACCGTTTAAACCGCTTTTAAAATCAAGGTAATTTTTAGATGAAGATTCAGAAAATTTTTAAGGAGGTAGACCTGATAAATGTGAATGGCAGTATGGAGAGGGAGATTTCATCTGTATATTATGATTCAAGAAAGGTGGATAACGGCTCTCTATTTGTGGCAATAAAAGGGCTTAACTCTGACGGGCATGATTTTTTAGGGGAGGCTATAAAGAGGGGTGCAAAGGCAGTTGTTGTGGAGAACGGCTATCAGCAGTCAGTAATCAGAGATAGGCTGTCTGAGACAACATGTATAAGTGTCCGTGACTCAAGGAAGGCACTTGCCCTTATATCTGCAAATTTTTACGGGCATCCCTCAAGAGAGATGTCAGTTATAGGTATTACAGGGACGAATGGTAAAACGACCATATCATATCTGATAAATTCTATTTTAAAGGTAAACGGTTTTAAGACCGGCTTGATTGGGACTATTGATTATAGGTTTAACGGGGAGATTATCCCTTCGTCACACACAACTCCGGAATCCCTTGACCTTCAGATGTTCTTTAAAAGGGTAGTTAATGGCGGTGGTAAATATTGCGTTATGGAGGTATCATCTCATTCTTTGGAATTGGACAGGGTATACGGGACAAGTTTTGAGACAGTCGTATTTACAAATCTTACACAGGACCATCTTGATTTTCACGGCACACTGGAGAAATATTTTAATGTAAAGGCAAGACTCTTTAAAGAATACGGATTAAAAAAGGCTGTCATAAATATAGATGACCCTTATGGCAGGAGATTAATAAGTGATACGAAATCAGAGAAGATATTGACTTATGGCATTAAAGAAGATGCAGATGTAAAGGCAGATAATATCTCTTTATCTATAGATGGACTTAAATTTATTGCCAATACTTCAATTGGAAAATTAAAAATAGAGTCAAGACTTATAGGGATGCACAATGTTTATAATATTCTTGCAGCTATATCTGCTGCCATACTTGAAGGATTGACGAGGAAGAATATTATAGAAGGGGTATTGTCAGTTGATGTTGTATCAGGAAGGATGGAACGGATAAATGAGATGCAGGATTTTACAGTCATTGTAGATTATGCACATACCGATGATGCACTTAAAAATGTCCTTAAGGCAGCAAGAGAGATTCCTCATAATAGAATTACGGTAGTGTTTGGATGTGGAGGCGACAGAGATAGGGGAAAGCGTCCATTAATGGGAAAGGTAGCAATAGAATACAGTGATTTTGTAATTATAACATCTGACAACCCGCGGAGTGAGGAGCCATTAAAAATAATAGAAGAGATTGAAAAGGGGATAAAACAGTGGTCAGTGGTCAGTGGTCAGTGGTCAGTAGATGATAGGTACATAAAAATTCCTGACAGGAGAGAGGCGATTGAGTTTGCGATAAACAATGCATCTAAGGGTGATATAGTGATTATTGCAGGGAAGGGGCATGAGGATTATCAGATATTTAAAGATAAAAAAATACACTTTGACGACAGGGAAGTGGCAAGAGAAGCTATAAGGAAAGCAACGAGTAACGAGCAATGAGCAACGAGTAAGGAAACTCATTGCTCATCACTCATGGCTCATTGCTTATTATTTATGGTTCAATTTACACAACAAGAGATATTGAAAGTAATAAATGGAACATTATTAATGGGTTCCGGTTCAGGGGCTTATTCGTCTATATCAATAGATTCAAGAACTATAAAGAGGGGTGAGCTTTTTATAGCTATCAAGGGCAAAAATTTTGACGGGCATGATTTTGTAGTTCAGGCATTGATGAAAGGTGCCGGAGGGGCAATTATCTCTGATAAGGGTTTAATGGAGAGGAGATTCTTTCATACTAAGGGGAGTAGTAATATCCATACAATAATAGAGGTAAAAGATACCCTTAAGGCGTTACATGAAATAGCCAATTATCATAGAAGGAGATTCAAGATACCTGTTATTGCAATAACAGGAAGCAATGGAAAGAGCACGACAAAAGAGATGGCGGTATCAGTAGCTGGTATCAGATTTACTGTTTTAAAAAATGAAGGAAATCTCAATAATCAGTTCGGTCTCCCCATGACCCTTTTAAAAATGAATGATAGCCATCAGGTAGCGATACTTGAGATGGGGATGAACGAGAAGGGCGAGATTGAGAAGTTAAGCCGGATAGCAGAGCCTGATATAGGGCTTATCACAAATGTGGGCAAGGCACATTTGGAGAAACTGGGTTCAGTAGAAAATATAAGGGATGCAAAGGGGGAATTGATAAAGGAAATAGGGGAGAATAGAATAGCAATTTTAAATTCAGATGACCCATTGGTCATGGAGCTTAAAAATGGCTTTAAAGGAAAGGTAATTACATTTGGTATAAATTCGGCTTCAGATGTTAAGGCGATAAATATAAAGAGGAATAGAGATATAGGGTATCAGTTTATCCTGAAAATAGATGGAAGGGATGCTGTGATTAATCTCCCATATCCTGCTTATCACAACATATATAATGCCCTATCTGCTGCTTCGATTGGCAAAAGTCTTGGCATGGATATTAATGATATAAAGAGAGGAATTGAATCCTTTAAGCCCCTGCCTATGAGGATGGAGCAGTTTATGATTGATGGAGATATTACATTTATAAATGATGCCTATAATGCAAATCCGTCTTCAATGGAGGCTGCTGTCAAGGTGCTCTCTATTACAGATTTTCCGGGAAAGAAATTTCTTGTAGCAGGCGATATGCTGGAATTAGGGGAGGCATCGGAAGATGCACACAGGTATATAGGTAGATTGGTGGCGTCAGAGTCAATTGATTGTCTAATAACTGTTGGCACAGAATCTAAGTTTATATTTTATGGGGCTATTTTAAATGGCATGTCAAGGGGTAAGGCGTATCATTGCGATAATTTTGATGAAGTGGCATTTATACTTGATGATGAGTTGAAACCGGGTGATTGTGTAATGATAAAGGGGTCAAGGGGGATGAAGATGGAGAATGTAGTGGAGAGGATTATTAAACTGAGGAAGGTATCATAGATGCTATATCACCTTTTATTTCCTCTCCACGAGACATACTCATTTTTCAATGTATTTAGATATATAACATTCAGAACCTCCTATGCGATTCTTACTGCATTAATTATAAGCTTTATATTTGGGCCGTGGATTATAAGAAAACTCAAGGAAAAACAGATTGGGGAGCGTATAAGGGAGGATGTCCCGCGCTCTCACCAGTCAAAGGCAGGGACACCCACAATGGGGGGGGTAATGATACTCTTTGCCCTTTTTATCCCGACACTCTTGTGGGCAGACCTTACAAATAAGTATATATGGCTTGTAATCTTTGCAACTGTTTCATTTGGGTTAATAGGTTTATTAGACGATTATTTAAAATTAAAGGGGAGAAAAAATGGCTTAAAGGGGAAGGAGAAATTTGCAATACAGTCAGCGGTGGCAATTATTATTGTTCTGATATTGTATTTTGACGGGGAATACTCTCTGATTATGACAAGGCTTGGCATCCCATTTTTTAAGAATATAAAACCTGAATTGGGGATTCTATATATAGTATTAGCAGTGCTTGTGATAGTTGGGACATCCAATGCTGTAAATCTTACTGACGGACTGGATGGCCTGGCGATAGGACCAATAATAATATCAACTACTGCCTATATGGTAATTGCCTATGTAACAGGGCATTTTAATTTTGCAAATTATCTTAATATACAGCATATAAGAGGTGCGGGTGAATTGGCTATATTATGTGGTGCTGCGGTTGGAGCAAGCCTCGGATTTTTGTGGTTTAATTCTTATCCTGCAGAAATATTTATGGGAAATGTAGGGTCAACTGCCCTTGGAGGAATGCTCGGGACACTGGCAGTTATAACCAAACATGAGCTGATATTGCTTGTTATAGGCGGCATATTTGTTGTGGAGGCACTCTCCGTTATTTTTCAGGTTGCTTCATTCAAGCTAACGGGGAAGAGGATATTTAAAATGGCTCCTCTTCATCATCATTTTGAAGAATTAGGATGGGATGAGCCAAAGGTGATTGTTAGATTTTGGATTGTGTCTATTATACTGGCGTTACTTTCATTGAGCACATTGAAACTGAGATGAATAGAACGCAGATTCACGCAGAAAAAAAGGATTTTCGCAGATAATTTATTTTTTAATCTTTATAATCTGCATTAATCTGCGTCCAACGAATATGAATGTAAAAAATAAGAATGTATTAGTGGTTGGGCTTGCGAGGTCGGGTGTATCTGCCGCCAATCTTCTTTATAAATTGGGTGCAAAGGTGACAGTTACAGATGAAAAGGGGGAAGATGCATTGTCAGATAGTGTAAAGAGGCTTGATAAGGGTATCTCGCTCAAGCTTGGCGGCCATGACAGTGTAAATATAAATGAAATTGATTTAACTGTTATAAGCCCGGGTGTGTGGTGGAATTCTCCATTTTTAAATAAAATAAGAGAAAATAGGACAAAGATAATAAGTGAAGTGGAACTGGCATTTCAGCATATCAATGCCCCCTTTATAGCAATAACAGGAACCAATGGAAAGACTACAACTACGACATTGACAGGTGAGATGCTTAAAAAAGGGGGTAAAAAAGTATTTGTGGGAGGGAATATTGGCAATCCCTTATGTGAAGAGGTGCTAAGTGGGGGAAAGAGTGAAATAGTTTTATCGGAGATAAGCACATTTCAGACGGAAGGGATTGAAACCTTTAAGCCTTATATAAGTGTAATATTAAATATCACACCCGACCATTTTGATAGGCACGAGGATATGGATGAATATATAGAATTAAAGAAGAGGGTTTTTATCAATCAGGATGAAAACGATTATATAGTCTTAAATTTAGATGATGATATTACTGCGGGACTCTCTACAGAGGGGAGAGGGAAAAAGATATTCTTCAGCAGGTTAAAAGAGGTGGAGAATGGAGCCTTTGTAAGAGGGGATAAGATAATTTTTAGACAACCCCCTTATTCCCCCTTTGTTAAGGGGGACATAGGGGGTTGTCGAGAAGAAACAGTATGCTCTCTAAAGGATTTAAAATTAATAGGGGTGCATAATATAGAAAATGCTCTTGCATCTGTCGCAGTGAGTGGAATATGCGGTATAAGCGGTGAAACCATGAAGGAGGTAATATCAGGATTTAAAGGCATAGAGCACAGGATGGAACCTGTAAGGGAAATAAGAGGAATCAGGTTTATAAATGACTCCAAAGGGACAAATGTAGGCGCCACAGTTAAGTCACTCCAGAGCTTTAAAGAGCCAATAATACTCATAGCAGGCGGTAAGGATAAAGGAAGTGACTATCTGCCTTTAAAGGGTCTTATAGAGGAGAAGGTAAAATTTCTGGTATTGATTGGAGATGCAAAGAAAAAAATAGCTGAGAGCCTTAACGGATTTAAAAATAAGATTGAAGTTGACACCCTTGAAGATGCTGTTAAGGAAGGATTCAATAGGGCTAAGAGTGGAGATGTGATTCTTCTCTCTCCTGCATGTGCCAGTTTTGATATGTTCAGGGATTATGAGGACAGGGGGGAGCAGTTTAAGGAGGTTGTAAACAGATTAGGTTGAGGTTAAGGCTAAGGTTAAGCAAGAATTGAACCTAAGCCTCAGCCTTAACCTATGGTTTAGTTATGCCAAAGAAGAGAACATTTGACCCAATAATTTTAGTAAGTACTATTGCCTTAATAGTA
>Ga0209343_10009694_pt1 | contig 11049 bp, 11 predicted proteins | sample RifCSPlowO2_02_FD_184026 | JGI IMG/M metagenome (GOLD analysis project Ga0209343, IMG submission 184026) | Groundwater microbial communities from Rifle, Colorado - Rifle CSP2_plank lowO2_0.2 (SPAdes) (version 2) | ecosystem: Environmental > Aquatic > Deep subsurface > Groundwater | place... | reverse complement strand
CAGGCTCTGATTCAGCAGGGCGTTGAGCTTGCCGCGGTTCTCCGCCCGCTTTTCATTCGAATTGAAATCATGAGAAGAATGCAAATCCTCACGCCCGATCGCCTTGCACAGCCGCTGCCACATGCCGTCTCCGGAGGCGCCGACGTTGATGTAGCCGTCGGCGGTCTTGTAGGCCGAGGTCGGCATGCTGGTCGGATGGTCGTTGCCGACCTGAGGCGGCACTTCGCCTTTCATCAGATAGCGCGCCGCCTGGAAATCGCACAGCGCGATGCCCGCCTGCAGCAGGGAACTCTGCACCCACTGGCCTTTGCCGGAGCTCTCGCGCTCGAGCAGCGCCGTCATGATGCCGAGCGCGGCGAACAGCCCCGCCGCCATGTCGGCGATCGCCGCCCCGGTGCGCATCGGTCCGCGGCCCGGCTCGCCGGTGACCGACATCAGGCCGCTCATGCCCTGCGCGATCTGGTCGAACCCCGGCCGGTCGCGGTACGGGCCGTCCTGGCCGAAGCCGGAGATGCTGGCGAGGATAATCTTCGAATTGATCTTGTTGAGTGAGTCGTAGTCAATTCCGAGTCGAAATTTGACATCCGGCCGGTAGTTTTCCACCACCACGTCGGCGCTCTTCACCAGCCGCGCCAGCACCTCGCGCGCCTCGGCGAGCTTCAGGTTGAGCGTCATCGAGCGCTTGTTGCGGTGCAGGTTCTGCATGTCCGGGCCGTCGCGCGGCCCGCCCATGCCCTCGTTCGGGTCCACGCCCGGCGGCGATTCGATCTTGATCACGTCGGCGCCGAAATCGGCGAGCTGCTTGACGCAGGTGGGGCCCGCCCGCACGCGCGACAGGTCCAGAATCCGGAACCGCGACAGGGCCGGGGAGGCAGCGATGGCCGGCATGAGGAATATTCTAGCCGCCCCCGTGTTATATCCGTTCAAGGAGGAGCGACCATGAAACGACTCGTATTGAAACTGGGACTGGGTATCGCCGTGCTTGCACTTGCCGCGTGCTCGAGCATGCCGAGCTGGATGCCGTTCAGCGGCGCAACCAGCGTGAAGCTGAGCGGCGCGCAGGAAGTGCCGCCGGCGGGCACCTCCGGCTCGGGCAGCGGCAGCTTCCGCATCGCCGAGGACGGCTCGATCAGCGGCAGCGTCACCACGACCGGCGTGCAGGGCACGATGGCGCACATCCACATCGCGGCGAAGGGACAGAACGGCCCGGTGATCGTCCCGCTCACCAAGAACGGCGACACCTACAGCGTGCCCGAAGGCAGGAAGCTCACCGAGGCGCAGATGCAGGCCTTCAAGGCCGGCAACCTGTACGTGAACGTGCATAGCGCCACCTACAAGGGCGGCGAAGTCCGCGCGCAGCTGCAGCCCTGAAGGTCCTTCACATCGGCGGTATCCAGCCGTACAGGGAGGTTCACATGAAGAGGCTGCTGCTGCTCGCCCTCGCCGTAACCTGTGTTTCGGCCTACGCGCAGGCCCCGACACGGGTTCGCGGAACCATTACCGCCGTGGACGGCGACGTCCTGTCGGTCAAATCGCGCGACGGCAGGGACCTCAAGGTCCAGCTCGCGCCGGGGGGCCGCGTGGCGACCTCCAAAGCGATCACGCTCAACGACATCAAGCAGGGAACCTATATCGGCATCACCGCCATGAAAGGCACTGACGGCAGGCTGACGGCGGTCGAAGTGCACACCATTCCCCCACAGGCGCCGGCCGGCCACATGCCCTGGGACCTGCAGCCCGGCTCGACCATGACCAACGCAAACCTCTCCGGCGTGGCAATGGCCGCCGGCGGCAACGAGATCACGGTCGACGCCAAGGGTCAGTCGTACAAGATCCTGGTGCCCGCGGGCATTCCGGTGGCCACCTCGGTTCCCGCCGATCGCTCGGCGCTCAAAGCCGGCGAATCCATCTTCGCCATCGGCCAGCCCGATGCGGGCGGCGTCATCAAGGTGGGCAACATCACCGTGAGCAAGGACGGCGTCAAGCCGCCGCAGTAATCAGAACTGATACCGCCGCAGGCCGCCATCCACGGGGATCACGGTGCCGGTGATGTAGCGCGCGAGCGGCGAGGCGAGGAAGCAGACCAGATTCGCGAGGTCCGCGGGCTGGCCGTACTCGCCGACCGGGATGTCCTCCTCGCCTTCCTTCTTGCGCACTTCCGGCGAGTAGTTGCGCAGGATCTGCTCGGAGATGATGCGCCCGGGAGGCACCGAGTTGACGGTGATGCCGTGCTTTCCGACCTCGCGCGACAGGCCCTTTGCCCAGGAATGCAGCGCGGCCTTGGCGCTGAACGCGCCGTTGATGCCCTCGGGCTCCGACTTGCCGGTGATGTTGACGATGCGGCCCCATTTGCGCGCGATCATCTGCGGCAGCAGCTGGTGGGTCAGCTGGCGGTGGCGCGTGAAATTCAGCGTCATCGCCTCCCCCCACTGCGCCTCGGTCGATTCCAGCGTGAAGCGGCGGCTGCCGCCGGCATTGTTCACCAGGATCTCGACCGAGCCGAGGCCCTGCAGCGCCGCGCTGGAGATTTTTTCAGGGGAATCGCTTTCGAGAAAGTCCTGCTCAATGATTACGAGCTTGGTACCGCATTCGCTTTGCAGTTCTTCCAAAAGCTTTTTTCTTCTAGCAACAACAGCAACCCGCGCCCCCTCCTTCGCCAGCGCGAGGGCGATCGCCCTGCCGATGCCCATGCTCGCGCCGGTGACCAGCGCCGTGCGTCCTGCGAGCTGCAGATCCATTTCAGCGCGCGAGGCGGGTGTTGGCGAGCGCCAGCCGGTCGGAGACGTTGCGCACCAGCGCGCGCGTGAGCTGCAGCTGCGCGCCGAGGCTCATCTTGTCGAGCGCCGCCGGCTCGAACTCGGCGAGCAGCAGGTCGGTGTGCGACTCGACGGTGGCGTGGCGTTTCTCCCCGCCGGCGATATAGGCCATCTCGCCGAAGCACTCGCCGGCGCCCACCATGTTGAGCAGGCGCTTCTGCTTGGTGACCTTGGCCTCGCCCTGCGCGAGGAAGAAGAAGCTGGTGCCCTTCGCGCCTTCGGCGACGATGGCCCGGCCCTTGGGCACGCGGGTCCATTTTCCGGCGCGCGCCAGCTCCCACAGCTCCGAGTCGGCGAGCGTCCCGAGCATCGGCACCTTCTTCAGCGCCACGTACTTCTCGCTGTCGGGGATCGAGCCCGCCGGCATGTAGACCTGCCCCACCTTGGAGATTTCGAGGGCGAACTCGGTCCAGCTGGCGTAGCGCTGCTCGGGCGCCTTCTTCATGGCGCGCAGCACCACCCCGTCGATCTCCTTCTTCAGGTCGGCGCGCTGCTCGCTCGGCGGCTGCGGCTCGAGGGTGATGATCTTGTTGACCAGCGCCTGCAGATTGTCGGCGAGGAACGGGCGCCTGCCGACCAGCAGCTCGTAGAGCACCACGCCGAGCGAGTACATGTCGCTGTGGAAGGTCAGCTCCTTGCTCTGGATCTGCTCGGGCGACATGTAGTAGGGCGAGCCCATCGCCGCGGTCTGCACCACCTGGCTCTTCTTGAGGAAGGCCGCGCCGAAATCGGCGATCTTCACCTCGGTGCCCGAGGCGATCATGATGTTCGCCGGCTTGATGTCGCGGTGCACGATGCCCTCCTTCGCCGCGTATTCCAGCGCGCCGCAGCACTTGAAGGCGATCTGCAGCACGTCGGCGACCGGCAGCAGCTTGTCCGGGGCGGTGTGGGTCGAGAGATCCCCTCCGGTCACCAGCTCCATCGCGATGTGGCCGGATTCCTCGCTCACCACGGCATCGAGGATCGCGACGATGTGCGGATGGCGCAACTTGCCGGCGAGCGAAGCCTCCTGCACGAACTGCGAGCGGTAGACGGTGCCGAACTCGGGGTCGCGGAACACCTCGGGCTCGATGGTCTTGAGGGCGACCTCCTTGCCCGTGAAGGTGTCCTTGGCGAGGTACACCGTCCCGGTCGCGCCCTTGCCGAGCAGCTTCTGGATGTCGTACTTGCCGACCTGAAGGCTCAGGTCCATTTCGAAGGCGGGTTTGTCCATCATAATCTCTGTACTCAATGTACCTCAACTCCGGGGGAATCATGCGCTGCGCTTTCTCGGTATTCGTCTTCATACCGCTGGCCGCCGTGTCACAAGTCACAGTGCAGGAATATCCCGTCCCCTCCGGCCACCGCGTGCACGACGTGTGGGCCGATGCCTCGCCCGGCGGCCCGGTGTGGATCTCGGCGCAGGGCAGCGGCAATCTCGGCATCCTCGACCCGAAGACCGGCAGGATCGAGTTCGTTCCGCTCGGCAGCGGCTCGTCGCCGCATGGCGTGATCGCCGGCGCCGACGGCGCGCCCTGGCTCACCGACAGCGGGCAGAACGCCATCGTGCGCGTCGATCCCAAGACGCGCGCAGTTAAGCTGTGGAAGCTGCCGGAGAATTCCGGCTACACCAACCTGAACACGGCGATCTTCGACAAGCGGGGGATCCACTGGTTTACCGGCCAGAGCGGAATCTACGGCCGGCTCGACCCGCGCACGGGCGACATGAAGGTTTTCGACGCACCGAAGGGCCGCGGCCCTTACGGCATCCACGCCACGCCGGATGGCACGGTGTATTACGCGTCGCTGGCCGGGTCTTATGTCGGGAAGATAGATTCTCGAACCGACAAAACCATCGTGATCGAGCCGCCGACCAGGCGCCAGGGCGCGCGGCGCGTCTGGTCGGACTCGAAGGGCGACATTTGGGTCGCAGAGTGGAATTCGGGCAACCTGAGCCGCTACCAGCCGAAGACCGGCAAGTGGTCGGCCTGGCAGGCCCCCGGCGACGACCCGCACGTCTACGCGGTGTACGTCGACGAGACCGACAAGGTCTGGGTGGCCGAATGGAGCGCGCAGGCGATGCTGCGCTTCGATCCGGCGACCGCCAAGTGGGAGACTTTCCGTTCCTCGTCCAGCCGCCCCAACGTGCGCCAGATCCACGGCCGCAAGGGCGAGATCTGGACCCCCGAGTCGGGGGCCGACAAGATAGTCGTCTATCGCTACAAGTAGCTAGGCGCGGCGCTCGCTATCAGCCGCGGCGGTCGTTCCCAGCCAGTCGAGCGCGTCGTCGCGGCTGGCGAAGTAGCGGAGGCTCCCGCCGCGGGCGCGCGCCGCCGCTTCCGGGAAGGCGTAATACGCGTCGTATTCCGGCACGTCGACCACCGCCACCTTGCAGCCGAGCTGCGTGGCGGGCGCCATGAGCAGCGCGCTCAGCGAGCCGACCCGGCCCACCAGCCCGCGCATGTCGATCAGCAGGCGCCGCGAGGCGCGCCGTACGGCGTGCTCGGCGATGTCCTGCGCGATCGCGAAGGCGTGGGTGAAGGAATTCCTGCCCCGCACCACGGCGGCCAGCGTTTCTCCGTTTTCAACGAAGTCGATGCGATAACCCATGTTAGGATTTTCCCCTTGTCGAGGAGGGCGTCATGTCAAAGTTCGTGATTACCCCGCACTTCAGGCTGCACGAGTGGGTCGCCCAGGAGAAGGGCTACTTCAAGGCGCAGGGCCTCGACTACGAGTTCAGAGGGGTTTTCGAGACGCATGCCACCCCCAACAAGGTCGGCGCCTACCAGAGCTTCGAGAAGGGCCGCGACACCAACGTGAGCTGCGCCTGCCACTGGACGGTGAACGTCGCCGCCTCCACCGGGCACGGCAAGCTCTACGCCGACGCCTATTCGGTCTCGCCCGCCGCGGTGTTCGTGCCGCCCGAGTCGAAAATCCGCGATCCGGAGGACCTGCGCGGCGTGCCGATCTCGGTCGGCTACCAGTCGGGCAGCCACTACTCGACCATCCAGGCGCTCGAGCAGTATCTGCCGGCCTCCGACATCAAGCTGTCGTTCGCCGACGGCATCCTTTTCGGCCGGCTGGAAAAACTCATCGACCGCGAGGTGCCGGCGGCGGCCCTTTTCAGCGGCCCCTACTACTTTCTCGAGCAGCTGGGCTTTCGCAAGGTGATCGACACCACCTTCATGATGGCCTCGATGCTCAACGGCGACCCGGACCCTGAGGACGTGAAGAAGTACTTCCGCGCCCTGCGCCTCGCGCAGCGCGACATCGACCTGCGCCCCGAGCTCTACACCAGGTACTACCGCAACGAGTTCCCCAAGCGCTTTCTCGACCAGGCGGACACGCGGCGCTGGGGACCCGGCGAGCGCATCGTGTTCGAGCCCTACACCAAGGAAGTGTTCGAGGAATCCTTCAAGTGGATCCGCGAGCGCAACATCTTCGAGCCGGGCAGCATGGGCGCCGGCAGCTACGAGGAGTCCTGCGTTTCGCTGGAAAAAGTCTAGCCTGTCCGCCCGCCCGGAAATCGCATCGGCGTCGCACCGCACCACCAACGACAAGGCGTTCGAGCTCATCGCGGACCGCCTGACGCCGCAGGCGAGGGTGCTCGACCTGGGCGCGGGACGCGGGCACCTGGCGCGGCGCGTGGCGGCGTGGTTCGAAGCGCACGGCAGTCGCGCCTCCGAACAGCTGCTCGCCACCGACATCGGCGCCGGGGGATTCGAGGCGAGCGAGGTGCCCTTCAGGGCGCTGGATCTGAACCAGCCGCTGCCCTTTCCCGCCGGCGACTTCGATCTCATCTACTCGATCGAGGTATTCGAGCACCTGCACCGGCCCTACGATGTCCTCAAGGAATGCCATCGCGTACTCAAGCCGGGCGGCTACCTGGTCGTCTCCACGCCGAACATCCTGCACCTGCAATCGCGCCTGCGTTTCTTCTTCACCGGGTTCCATGACCTCTACCAGCCGCCGTCCGTGAATCCGGCCAACGCCGGTCGCCTGTGCGGCCATGTCATGCCGCTGCATCTCGCCTACTACGCGTACGGCCTGCGCCTCGCGGGCTTCGCGGACGTGCAATACGCCTACGACAGGAGGAAGCGATCGTCGACGGCGCTCTCGTTCCTGCTCTACCCCCTGCTCGCCTGGAGCCGCTGGAGCTTCATGCGCTCTATCCGCCGCTATGATGCGGCCGTTTTCGAGGAGAACCGGGAGATCCTCGCCCTGGCGAACAGCCAAGAATTCTTCACCTCGCGCAGCCTGATGTTCGTCGGCCGCAAGGCGGGCGGCTAGCGCGGCATGGAACACGTCAATCCGCTGCTCATCCAGGCAGCCATCTACTTCGCCGCCGCGGTGCTGGCGGTTGTGCTCTCGCATCGCCTGGGCCTGGGCTCGGTGGCGGGCTACCTGCTCGCCGGCATCGCCATCGGTCCCTGGGGCTTCAGGTTCGTCCAGGAGGTCGACGACGTGCGCGCCTTCGCCGAGCTCGGCGTGGTGTTCCTGCTGTTCGTCATCGGCCTGGAGCTGGAGCCCAGGCGGCTGTGGAGCATGCGCGCGCGGCTCCTCGGCCTGGGCCTGTCGCAGGTGCTCGGCTCGATCGCCGCGATCGCCGCCGTGGCGCTGGCGCTGGGCGTGGACCTGCGGGTCGCGGTGATCGCCGGCATGGCGCTGTCGCTCTCCTCGACCGCGCTCGCGCTGCAGCCGCTCACCGAGCGCGCCGCGCTCGGCACCAAGGGCGGCCAGGGCACCTTCGCGATCCTGCTGTTCCAGGACCTGGCGGTGATCCCGATGCTCGCGCTGCTGCCGCTCGTCGGCGCCGCGGGCGGCCACGCGGAATTCTCGTGGCGCGGGCTCGCTTTCGCGCTGGCGGTGATCGTCGCCACGCTGGTGCTCGGCCACTTCCTCGCGCGCCCGGTGTTCCGCCACATCGCGCGCACGCGCCTGCGCGAGATCTTCACCGCCTTCGCGCTGCTCCTGGTGCTCGCGATCGCGCTCGCCTTCGAGTCGGTCGGCCTGTCGATGGCGCTCGGCGCCTTCCTCGCCGGCGTGCTGCTCGCCGATTCCGAATACCGCCACGAGATCGAGGCGGCGATCGATCCGTTCAAGGGCCTGCTGCTGGGCCTGTTCTTCATCTCGGTCGGCATGGGCGTCAATTTCGGCCTGCTGTTCGAAAGCCCGTTTTTGATCCTGGGACTGATCCTCGGCCTCTTCGTGCTGAAAGGCCTGGTGCTGTGGGGCATCGCCCGCCTGGCGCGCCTGCCGGCGGACGAGAGCCCGCTTTTCATCCTGCTGCTCGCGCAGGGCGGCGAGTTCGCGTTCGTGCTGCTGGGCCTCGGCGCGACGCACGGCGCGCTCGCCCCGGCGACGGCGCAGGCCATCGTCCTGGCGGTGGCTCTGTCGATGCTCGCGACGCCGTTCCTGCTGGTGGCGCACGACCGGCTTCTCATGCCGCGCATCGAAAAATCCACGCCAAAACCCGCGGCGGACATCCCGGAGGAAAGCAAGGTGATCATCGCCGGGCTGGGGCGGGTCGGGCAGGTGGTGGCGCGCCTGCTGAACGCGAGCGGCATCCACCCGACCGTGCTCGACGACGACCCCGACCACGTCGAGCAGTCGCGCAAGTTCGGCTTTCGCGTGTTCTACGGCGATGCCACGCGCCTCGACCTGCTGCACGCCGCGGGAGCCGATACCGCCGGCTTCCTGATCATCACGCTCGACGATCCCGATGCGATCACGCAGCTCGCGCGCACCGCAAGGGCGAACTTCCCGAAACTGCGCGTCATCTCGCGCGCCCGCGACATGCGCCACATGTTCGAGCTGCGCGACCTGGGGGTCGAAGACATCGAGAGGGAAACCTGGCTTGCCGCGCTGAAGCTGGGCGAAACCGCGCTGGCGGCGATCGGCGCCGACCCGGAGCGCGCGCGGCGCTCGGCGCAGGCCTTCGCCGAGCACGACACGGTGGTGCAGGCGAAGCTCTACGAGGTGCACCGCGGGGCGCCGGATGCGCACGTCACGGTCTCCAACGAACTGCGCGACCAGCTGGCGAGGACCCTGCAGGAAGACGAAAGCGCTACCCGGAACCCAGCGCCCTGACGAGCCGGCGCCGCGCCTCGTCGACGTCTTTCGGCTTGATCGACTTCTGGTAGGCGAAATTCTTCAGCGCGTAACGGCCGCGGTTGACCCGCACCTTCACCGGCATCAGCGGGTCGAAGTGGTAGGCGAGCCCGAGGTTGCGCAGCAGCCTGAGCTTCGTAGCGCGCCGCTTGTCGGCAATGTTGAGCTTGGTCCAGTCTGCCAGCGCGGCGCCGTGCACCGCCTGCGCGATGAACCGCGCCATGCGCTCGCCCGAGGTGCCGTCGGGCGAATCGCACCATTTCTGCAGCAGGCGCTTGCGCGCGGCAAGCACCCGCGGGTTCTCCCCGTCACGCAACAGGCGCTCGGCAAGCGCGGGCAGCGCCGCCGGCGTGTCGCAGGGCGTATTCGCCTCCGCGTGCTCGCGCTGGTAGAGCATCGGATCCTTCTCGAAAATCAGCTCGATGGTGGGCTTGCCGGCCACCCAGGCCTCGATCGCGGTGGTGCAGGTCTCGCAGGAGATTTCCAGGTCGCAGTCGAGGATCAGCGTAGTGATATTGGCAGTAGGCTCGAGGCGGACCCACTTGCGCTGCGCGGCCGATAGCTTCGCGATCCAGTCGGCATAGTGCTTCGGGTCCTCGCGCGGATGCGGGCGCAGCACCAGTTCGAACCGGTCGGAGGCCGCCAGCGCCGCGGCATAGTCCAGCACTCGAGTGCGCCCCTTGAAGCTCGCTTCGACCGACTTCCAGTATTCGCGGTAGAGCGGGATGCTCGTGATCCACAGGCTGAAGAACTTGTCGGCCTGGCTCTTGGGCAGTTCCCAGAAGCGCGCCATCTGGAAGTTGGTGCACAGGAGCAGGCGCGGACGGCTGCGCGGCCGCGGCGCCTGGAACACGCGCGACCAGGGTTCGAAATAGAAATCAAAGCGCGGCACGCCGACGACTTCGATCTGCGTATTACCGCCGAAACCCGCTGCGACTAGCGCGTCGCGGTGCGGCTGGTTCCAGCAGAAAAAATAGTCGATGTGCGCCCCGCGATGCTGCTGCCCGGAGATGAACTTCAGCTGGTCCGGGTTATAGACGATGCCTTCGTTGGGCAGCACCGCGGTCAGCACGCCCATGCCGGCGAGGCGCCTGGAGTAGTTCACCAGGTGGCTCGCGTTCAGGTGGTTGAACACGATCATGGCCGGGCGGTAGGCGCCGAGCGCCGCGCGATAGGCTTCCAGCGGCTCGAGGAAACAGTCCACGCCGAGCCTTTCCAGGTGGTGCGCGAGCAGCGCCGCCAGCGGCAGGTCGCGCTTCCTGTCGTCGACCAGCAGCGCGACGCGGGGCTTCACCGCCATTCCTCGCGCAACAGCCCAAAGAGCAACACGTCCGCGGGCCCGTCGTCGAGCAACTCCTGCTGGCGCCGGGTGCCCTCGAGCACCATGCCATGGCGACGGAATATGCGGATCATCGCTTCATTTGGGGCCACTGCCCCCCCGGTAACCTTTCTCTTTGAGAGAACATTGAAACAGTGCTCCATGGCGAGTCCCCATGCCGCGCTGCCGAATCCCTGTCCCGCCACCCCGATCACGATACCGAGGTCGGCGGTTTTCTGGTGCGCGTCCACGAACGCCGTCATGCTGCCGAGGAGTTGTCCGTCGGCGGATCGCTCGACCGCCCAGAACAGGTTCGGCCCGCCGGCGAACGACGCGAGGTAGGCAAGGCTGGACTCCCGGGTGTGGTTGCGCAGCCGCTGCCGCGAATACCGCATCAGGCGGCGGTCGTTGAGCCAAGAAAGATATTCGGCCGTGACGTGCTTCGCCAAAAAGGGAACCAAGCGGACCTTTTTCACGGGACCGCGATTCTACCGGTTCGGCGACAGCCAGGCCCGCGCCAGAAAATCCGCGGATCCCTGGTGTGACGAGATCTCGGCGCGTGGCGCGCCCTTCTCCCGCCGCGCCTCGTCGAGCCAGTCCTTGACCTTGCCGAGCTGCGCCGCGTCCTGCACGCAATGCACGCCCGCTCGCGCCCGGAAAATCCGCAGGTCCGGCCGGATCAGACCCGGCTGCAGGCTAAGGGTAGGCCGGCCCATCAGCCAGGCTTCATAGAGCAGGATCGACGCCATTCCGGCGACGCCGTCCGCGGCCGCGACAATTTGCCTCGCGGTTGGCGTTCCGGCGCGGTATACACCGCCTGCAAGA
>Ga0209343_10009686_pt1 | contig 11053 bp, 11 predicted proteins | sample RifCSPlowO2_02_FD_184026 | JGI IMG/M metagenome (GOLD analysis project Ga0209343, IMG submission 184026) | Groundwater microbial communities from Rifle, Colorado - Rifle CSP2_plank lowO2_0.2 (SPAdes) (version 2) | ecosystem: Environmental > Aquatic > Deep subsurface > Groundwater | place... | reverse complement strand
GGGCTGCGTCAACCAGACCCTGGAGCAGGGCTGGAACATCGCGCGCATGGCGTCGCTGATGACCCAGATCCCGCACACCGCTGCCGGCCAGACCGTCAGCCGTCTGTGTGGTTCCTCCATGAGCGCCCTGCACACTGCCGTGCAGGCGATCCAGACCGGCAACGGCGACGTGTTCGTCATCGGCGGTGTGGAGCACATGGGCCACGTCGGCATGATGCACGGCGTCGATCCGAACCCGCACCTGTCGCTGTACGCCGCCAAGGCCTCCGGTATGATGGGTCTGACCGCGGAAATGCTCGGCAAGATGCATGGCATCAGCCGTGAGCAGCAGGACGCCTTCGGTGAGCGTTCGCACCGCCTGGCGCACAAGGCCACAGTCGAAGGCAAGTTCAAGGATGAAATCATCCCGATGCAAGGCTACGACGAGAACGGCTTCCTGAAAGTCTTCGATTTCGACGAAACCATTCGTCCGGAGACCACCCTGGAAAGCCTGGCGGCCCTGAAGCCTGCGTTCAACCCGAAAGGCGGCACCGTGACTGCGGGTACTTCCTCGCAGATCACCGACGGCGCTTCCTGCATGATAGTCATGAGCGCCCAGCGCGCCCAGGACCTCGGCATTCAGCCAATGGCCGTGGTTCGCGCCATGGCGGTGGCCGGTGTGGACCCGGCGATCATGGGTTACGGTCCGGTACCGGCCACCCAGAAAGCCCTCAAGCGTGCCGGCCTGAGCATCAACGACATCGACTTCTTCGAGCTCAACGAAGCCTTCGCCGCCCAGGCCCTGCCCGTGCTGAAGGACCTGAAAGTGCTCGATAAGATGGAAGAGAAGGTCAACCTGCACGGCGGCGCTATCGCCCTGGGTCACCCCTTCGGCTGTTCCGGTGCGCGTATCTCCGGTACCCTGCTGAACGTGATGAAGCAGAATGGCGGCACCTTCGGTGTGTCCACCATGTGTATTGGCCTCGGTCAAGGCATCAGCACCGTCTTCGAACGCCTCTAAGCTTTAGGTGTAAGAGATGGAAAAACCGGGGCCTGTGCCCCGGTTTTTGTTTTTATGTCCGCCATCCATGGCGGCCACCCTTCGGGCCGTCGCTACGCGACGTGAAAAATTTCTCCCGGAAATTTTTTGTCGGCAGAAAATCTTCGAGGAATTCAGCCATGCAGGTGCAACCAGGTCTCTACCGCCACTACAAAGGCCCGCAATACCGCGTCTTCGGTGTGGCTCAGCACTCCGAGACGGAGCAGCAGATGGTGGTCTATCAGGCGCTGTACGGCGATTACGGCTTGTGGGTAAGGCCGTTGGAGATGTTTTGCGAAAGCGTCGAGGTGGACGGCGAAAGCGTTCCGCGCTTTGCTTTGATTCAGGCTGAAACCGCAGTGTTTACCAAGCCTTGAGCGGATAGCGGGGCATTGCTGCGCTTGACCTCGGCTTAACCACCACTATATATAGCGGTGCCGCGCTAGCAGGCAGCAGCGCGCCTCCCGCATTTATTTATCGAATTTCAGGAATTTTCCAATCCATGGGCAAATCGCTGGTCATCGTGGAATCCCCGGCCAAGGCCAAGACCATCAACAAGTACTTGGGCAACGAGTACGTGGTGAAGTCGAGCATCGGCCATATCCGTGACCTGCCCACCAGTGGCTCGGGGAGCACGGCCAAAGAGCCGGCTAAGCGTGGTAAGGCCGCAGCCGGCGAAGCGCCGGCGCTGTCGCCCAAGGAAAAATCCAAGCGCCAGCTGTTCGCCCGCATGGGGGTCGATCCGGAGCATGGCTGGAAGGCCAAGTACGAGATACTTCCCGGCAAGGAGAAGGTGGTCGAAGAGCTGCGCCGTTTGGCCAAGGATGCCGACACCATCTACCTCGCAACCGACTTGGACCGCGAGGGGGAAGCCATTGCCTGGCACCTGCGCGAATCCATAGGGGGCGACGACAGCCGCTACAAGCGCGTGGTGTTCAACGAAATCACCAAGAAGGCCATTCAGGAAGCCTTCTCCAAGCCCGGCGAGCTGGATATCAACCGGGTCAATGCCCAGCAGGCGCGGCGCTTCCTCGACCGCGTGGTGGGCTATATGGTCTCGCCGCTGCTGTGGGCCAAGATCGCCCGTGGCCTGTCCGCCGGCCGGGTGCAGTCGGTGGCGGTGAAGTTGGTGGTGGAGCGTGAAAAAGAGATTCGCGCCTTCGTCCCCGAAGAATACTGGGAAGTGCACGCCGATCTCGGCACCGCCAAGGGCGCCAAGGTGCGCTTCGAAGTGGCCCGCGAGAACGGCGCCGCCTTCAAGCCGCTGAATGAAGCCCAGGCCATGGCCGCCCTGGCCACGCTCAAGGCGTCCAGCTACAGCATCGCCAAGCGTGAGGACAAACCGACCAGCAGCAAGCCCTCGGCCCCCTTTATTACCTCCACCCTGCAGCAGGCGGCCAGTAACCGCCTCGGTTTCGGGGTGAAGAAGACCATGATGATGGCCCAGCGTCTGTACGAGGCGGGCTATATCACCTATATGCGTACCGACTCGACCAACCTCTCGGCCGACGCCGTGAGCATGGTGCGTGACTTTATCCAGGGTGAGTTCGGCAAGCAGTACCTGCCGGCCGAGCCTATCGCCTACAGCAGCAAAGAGGGGGCGCAGGAGGCGCACGAGGCGATTCGTCCGTCCGACGTCAACCTCAAGCCGACCCAGCTGTCCGGTATGGAGCGTGACGCCGAGCGCCTGTACGAGTTGATCTGGCGTCAGTTCGTCGCCTGCCAGATGCCGCCGGCCGAGTACCTGTCGACCACAGTGACGGTCACCGCGGCGCAGTTCGAGCTGCGCGCCAAGGGCCGCATCCTCAAGTTCGACGGTTACACCCGGGTATTGCCGCAGCTGAGCAAGCCAGGCGATGACGATGTGTTGCCGGACATGAGCCAGGGCGAAGCGCTCAAGCTGATCAAGCTCGATCCGAGCCAGCACTTCACCAAGCCGCCGGCGCGTTATTCCGAAGCCAGCCTGGTCAAGGAAATGGAAAAGCGTGGGATAGGTCGACCATCGACCTATGCGGCGATCATCTCGACCATCCAGGACCGCGGCTACGTGGCCCTGCACAACCGACGTTTCTACTCGGAGAAGATGGGCGACATAGTCACCGAGCGCCTGGGCGAGAGCTTCTCCAACCTGATGGACTACGGCTTTACCGCCGGCATGGAAGAGCACCTGGACGATGTGGCCCAGGGCGAGCGCGAGTGGAAGCACGTGCTCGATGAGTTCTACGGCGATTTCAAGAAGAAGCTCGAAGTGGCCGAAGCCAGCGATAGCGGCATGCGTGCCAACCAGCCGACCCTGACCGATATTGCCTGCCGCGACTGCGGCCGGCCTATGACCATTCGCACCGCTTCCACCGGGGTGTTCCTCGGTTGCTCCGGCTATGCGCTGCCGCCGAAGGAACGTTGCAAGGCCACGGTGAACCTGGTCCCGGGTGACGAGATTGCCGCGGACGACGAGGGTGAGTCCGAGTCCCTGGTGCTCTTGGGCAAACACCGTTGCCCGATCTGCGCCACCGCCATGGATGCCTATTTGCTGGACGAGACGCGCAAATTGCATATCTGCGGCAATAACCCGGATTGCTCCGGCTATGAAGTGGAGCAGGGCCAGTACCGGATCAAGGGCTACGAAGGCCCGAGTCTGGAGTGCGACAAGTGCGGCAGCCAGATGCAGCTGAAAACCGGGCGTTTCGGCAAGTTCTTCGGCTGCACCAATGCCGAATGCAAGAACACCCGCAAACTGCTGAAAAGCGGTGAGGCGGCGCCGCCGAAGATGGACCCGGTGAAGATGCCGGAGCTCAAGTGCGAGAAGGTCAACGACACCTATATCCTGCGCGACGGTGCCTCGGGTCTGTTTCTGGCCGCCAGCCAGTTCCCGAAAAACCGCGAAACCCGCGCGCCTCTGGTGTTGGAGCTGATACCGCATAAAGACGAGATCGACAGCAAGTACCACTTCCTGCTCGAGGCACCGAAGAAAGATCCGGAAGGCCGCGCTGCGGTGATCCGTTATAGCCGCAAGACCAAGGAGCAGTATGTGCAGACCGAGGTCGATGGCAAGCCGACTGGCTGGCGTGCCTTCTATGACGGCGCTAAGTGGAAAGTCGAAGACAAGCGCTGATCGGACTAAGGGCGCGCCAGCAGCTTGCCGGCGCGCGTATGCTTAGTTGATCCGTTGTGGAGGGTGCCGCCATGGCCCATGAGCTCTATACCCGTACCAACCAGAAAATCTTCTATGCCGGCCTGGCGCTGGAGTCCTGGCGCAAGGCCGAGCAGGGCCAGAGCATGAATGCGCTGGCCTTGATCCAGGCTGAGCGCGAGGCGGCGCTGTTCCATCTGTATGGCGCCCTGTTGGGGCTGTGCCATGAGATCGCCGGTTATTACCGTTTGCCTGATAGCGCGGCACCGCGTGCCGAACGCTTTCTCACTGCAGAGGTGCTGGAGGCGGCGCCGAGTCAGGAGCTGGGCGAATTGGTCGAACTGGCGCAGGCCCCGGATAGCTGGGTGGCGCAGTTGCTCAAGGCCTATGCCGAGCTGTTCCAGCCGCCGCAAGCGAGCAAGAAGGCCAAGGTCGACCCCAGCACGGCGTTGATCACGGCAGTCAGCCTGGATGAAGAAGTCGCGCCCTTGGCGCGGGAAACCCTGGAAGCCTGGCGTCAGCAGCTGAAGGTTCTGGCGCAACGTTTTCGTGAAACCCTGAGCGAGTGGTAAGAGTCGATTGGACCGGTGGACTAGGGGCAGCCCTGGTCGACTGTTACAATGCCGGCCTTTCGTGGAGATTCATGCCAATGCCTACATCATTCCTGGAAATTGTCGAACTGCCCGATGGGCGTATCGCTTTGCGCCGCGCAGAGGATGAGGAGTCGTTGGTGGTGCTGGATTTTTCTGCTGACGCCAAGGCTTTCCTACAAGGCCAGCATGTAGAAGTGGCCAAGGCCATGCTCAATGTCGGCGTGCAGATGGCCGGCCGCTTGGCTGAAAATAATTTCCAGCAAGAAGAAGGGCCGCGGGTTCTGCACTGATTGCAGTCCGGGCATCCAGCGCGATGCCGTGGGCCCGATGTTCTGGGTCTGTTTTTCGCGCCGATTCTTGTGATCTGTTCCCCTCGCGCAGTTCTTGTGCGGGTTTTAACCCAGGCTGATATTTAAACTCTGCGCCTTGCCGGTTCGGGCGGCTTGCTCGAGCTGTTGGCGTGCCGGGCGCTCCAGCGGGTGCAGCCAGCTGACCACCGTATGACTACGCCCGAGCTTCAGGGCTTGCTGGGCCAGTTCCAGCGCGCTTTGTTCGCCGCGCGGGTGCAGCAGCAGAATACGCTCGCGGTTCAAGCCGGCATCGCGCAGCCAGGCCTGGGTCAGGCTGGAGGGCGGGGCGATCAGGGTCAGCCAGCGCTCGTCGTGGTTCTCGCTCAGCTCCCGCAATATGGGGGCGAGCAGGTTAAGGCAGTGCCCGGCCGCGCCGCGCAGCGACATTTCACTGAAAGCTTCTGCTTCATCCTGCCAGGGCAATTCCGCTGCATCGGCCAGCAACGGGTTGGCTGTCGAGGCCAGGAAGACGTCGAACAAGGGCAGTTGTGTACGGTTCAGCGAATGTGGGAACTGCATAACTCCTCCACTAGCGGCGGATAACGCCGACGCTCAAGCCTTCAATAATCAAATCCTGTTCTTCCAGGTTCACTTCGATGGGCGCGAACTCAGGGTTCTCGGCGATCAGCCAGACCTTGTTGCCTTCACGCTTGAAGCGTTTGACCGTGACCTCATCATCGAGGCGCGCCACTACCACCTGGCCGTTACGGGCTTCGCGGGTGGTGTGCACGGCCAGCAGGTCACCGTCGAAGATGCCGATGTCCTTCATGCTCATGCCGCGTACGCGCAGCAGATAGTCGGCCCTGGGGTGGAAGAACTCCGGGTTGATCCGGCAGGATTCTTCGATGTGCTGTTGCGCCAGAATCGGCGCGCCGGCGGCGACGCGGCCAATCACCGGCAGGCCTTCTTCTTCCTCGGCATTGGGCTCGAAGCCGGGGATGCGGATGCCCCGCGAGGCGCCCGGGGTCATCTCGATGGCGCCTTTGCGGGCCAGGGCCTTGAGATGCTCCTCAGCCGCATTGGGTGATTTAAAGCCCAGTTTCACAGCGATTTCCGCGCGGGTAGGCGGATAGCCATTGTCTTCAAGACATTGCTTGATAAAGGCGAGAATTTCAGCTTGGCGGGGCGTCAGTTTAAGCATGGTCGGCTCTGTTTTTTTGTACAGTGACTGGGATTATATACAGTGATCGGATATTGGCAATCCTTGTGTTTTGTTCTCTACTGAATTTGCTCGGCGCTAATCTTCTGTGGTTGCTCTGTTACTTGCGCCCTGCGCTGTTCGTCTAGGCATTATCCGCAGAGGGTTTTGCGCCGCGGTGTGACCGATCAGCCACAAGATGGTTTGCCCGACTTGACAAGACGGACAGATGAAACGTATGTTTCAAACAAGTGTTTGTTCAGATGAAAAGAGTCATGGCCCAGTCGGAAACCGTTGAACGCATTCTCGATGCGGCAGAGCAGTTGTTTGCGGAGAAGGGTTTCGCCGAAACTTCTCTGCGTTTGATCACCAGCAAGGCCGGGGTCAACCTGGCTGCGGTGAACTATCACTTCGGCTCGAAGAAGGCCCTGATCCAAGCGGTTTTCTCGCGCTTTCTCGGCCCCTTCTGCGTAAGCCTGGAGCGCGAACTGGATCGGCGCCAGGCCAAGCCCGAAACCAGACTCTCTCTCGAAGAGCTGCTCGAGCTCCTGGTCGAGCTGGCGCTGGCGGTCAAGCCGCGCAGTGGTAACGACCTGTCGATCTTTATGCGCCTGCTGGGCCTGGCTTTTAGTCAGAGCCAGGGCCACCTGCGCAAGTATCTGGAAGAGGTGTACGGCAAGGTCTTCCGCCGCTACATGCTGCTGGTGCATGAGGCGGCCCCGCGTATTCCGCCGTTGGAGCTGTTCTGGCGCGTGCACTTTATGCTGGGTGCCGCGGCCTTCAGCATGTCCGGGATCAAGGCGCTGCGCGCCATGGCGGAAACCGACTTTGGGGTGAATACCTCGATCGAGCAGGTGATGCGTCTGATGGTGCCTTTCCTGGCCGCCGGAATGCGTTCGGAAACCGGTCTGGCCGACGAAGCGCTGGCCAGCGCCCAGCTCAAGCCTCGCAGTAAAGTGGCGGCTATCCCCAGCAAAGTTTGAGGCCGCCGGGTGGGCTTGCTGGGTGCGATCCGCTAAGCTAGCTGCCCATGGTTGCTCTCGATCTTCTGCATATTTCTCTCGCCGATCAGTGCCTGTATGGCTTCGCCAATGGGCAACTGCAGCTGCGCCTGCCGGTTTCCACGGCGCTCAATGGCCCCGGTGAACAAAACGGCTCGGGCTGCACGCCGCGCGGCCTACATCTGGTGCGGGCGAAGATAGGCGAAGGCTTGCCGCAGGGCGCCGTGCTACGTGGGCGGCGCTGGACCGGCGAGGTCTGGTCGCCGGCTTTGCATGCGCTATTTCCCGGCCGCGACTGGATTCTCAGCCGCATCCTCTGGCTCAGCGGCTGCGAGCCCGGGCGCAATAGACTGGGTGAGGTCGATACCTTCCGCCGCTATATCTATCTGCACGGCACGCCGGACAGCGAGCCCATGGGTGTGCCGCGTTCCCATGGCTGCGTGCGCCTGCGCAATGCCGATTTGCTGGAACTGTTCCCGCGCGTCCCCCTTCACTGTGTCGTCCAGATCGACGAGGCCCCATGCCCGCTCTGGGCGGCCATGCCGCTTATTTAAGGATTGCTTGTGAGTGCTCCCATGCAAGGTTCATTGATGCTGGATATCGCCGGCACCTGGCTGACGGCCGAGGATCGGCAGATCCTGCGCCAGCCCCAGGTTGGTGGTTTGATTCTGTTCGCGCGCAATATCGAGACGCCGCGCCAGGTGCGTGAGCTGGCCGCGGCCATTCGCGCGGTGCGTCCGGACCTGCTGCTGGCGGTCGACCAGGAAGGCGGGCGGGTGCAGCGTTTGCGTCAGGGCTTCGTGCGCCTGCCGGCGATGCGTGCGATTGCCGATAACGCCAATGCCGAAGTCTTGGCCGAGCACTGCGGTTGGGTCATGGCCACCGAGGTGTTGGCGGTTGGCTTGGACCTGAGTTTCGCCCCGGTACTGGATCTGGATCACCAGCGCAGCGCGGTGGTCGGCAGCCGGGCCTTCGAGGGCGACGCGGCGCGTGCCACGCTGCTGGCCGGTGCCTTTATTCGCGGCATGCACGCGGCGGGCATGGCGGCGACCGGCAAGCACTTCCCGGGACACGGCTGGGCCGAGGCGGATTCCCATGTGGCTATCCCGCTGGATGAGCGCAGCCTCGAGCAGATTCGCGCAGTCGATCTGCAGCCCTTTGCCCGCCTGAGTCAGCAACTGGCGGCGGTGATGCCGGCCCATGTGATCTATCCCCAGGTCGACAGCGCGCCCGCGGGTTTCTCGCGGCGCTGGCTGCAGGACATCCTGCGCGGCGAGCTGGCCTTCAAGGGCGTGATCTTCAGCGATGACCTGTCCATGGCCGGCGCCCAGGTGGTGGGCGATGCGGCGTGCCGTATCGAGGCGGCGCTCGCGGCGGGCTGTGATATGGGCTTGGTGTGCAACGATAGGGCGGCGGCCGAGCTGGCCTTGAGTGCCTTGCAGCGCCTCAAGGTGGTGGCGCCAGCGGGTCTGGCGCGCATGCGCCGCCAGGCGTTTCCCGGTGTCGAGTACCGGCAACAGCCGCGCTGGCTGGAGGCGCTGGGCGCCTTGCGCACCGCGCAACTCATAGAGTGAGGAGGCTGGGATGACTGTCTACGCCATTATCGGCGGTACCGGCCTGACCCAATTGGACGGCCTGAGCATCAGCGCGGCGCTGAATATCGACACGCCCTATGGCGCGCCTTCGGCGGCGGTGTTGCGCGGCCAGTACGCCGGCAAGGAGGTGCTGTTTCTTGCCCGGCACGGCCAGCCGCATCGCATTGCGCCGCATCAGGTCAATTACCGCGCCAATCTCTGGGCGCTGCGCGAGGCGGGGGGCGAGGCGATTCTTGCGGTCAACGCCGTGGGCGGCATTCACGCGGCCATGGGCACCGGGCATTTCTGCGTGCCGCACCAGATCATCGACTACAGCTACGGCCGCGCGCACAGCTATTTCGAAGGCGAGCTGGAGCACGTGACTCATATCGATTTCAGTCACCCTTACGATGCCGGGCTGCGACGCAAATTGGCCGCCGCCCTGGCGGCCGAGCGCTGCGAGTTCAGCACCCACGGCCTGTATGGCTGCACCCAGGGGCCGCGCCTGGAGACGGCGGCCGAGATCGCCCGCATGGAGCGCGATGGCTGCGATATAGTGGGCATGACCGGGATGCCGGAAGCGGCGCTGGCCCGCGAGCTGGAGCTGCCCTACGCCTGCCTGGCGCTGGTGGTGAACCCGGCGGCGGGCAAGTCCAGGGCCTTGATCAGCATGGCGGAGATCGAGCGGGTGCTGGAGGAGGGCATGGGTGCGGTCAAGGCGGTAGTGGCCCGGGTGCTAAGCAGCTGAAATAAAGATGGGCCGCGCAATGCGGCCCTTTGTCGTATGGCTGGCGCCTTACAGCGGGCTGACCCGAACCAGCAGGCCCAGGCTGCCGTTATCCAGAAAGGTCAGCTCGCCGCTTTTCAGGCGGCTGTTCTGCTTGATGCGCTCGCTGTCGCTGAGTGCGCCACTGGCGTCGAACTGATTGACCCAGATGTCGCTGTCCAGTTCGAGCTGTTGCCCCTGCTTCAGGCCGATGCTGCCCTCGACGGGGTAATGGCCGAACTGCTCATCGCCGCTGCTGATGGCGACGCTGCTGGCGGGGCTCTGCGACCAGGCCTGGTGCAGCAAGACCTGATAGCCGCTGGACGGGTTGAGCTTGCCGGCCTCGGCATTCAGGCTGGTACTGCGGCTGTTGCTGGAATTGACCGGCATGGCGTTCTGCGCCCAGTTATCCGGCGCCAGTTGGCCGGCAGAAATCATCTCGCCCGACTGGCGAAAGACTATGACTTCCACCTGGTACAGGCCTTCGGCCAGGGCCTGGGTGCTGCTCAGCAAGCTAAGCAGGATAAGCGGCAGCAAGGCCAGGGTGCGGAATGCGCGCATGGGTCAGTCCTTTAAGTAGAGGGAGTCAGGCGCTCGAACAGCGCTTCGAGGTTGTTGAAGCGTTCTTCCGGGCGCTCCATCGGCACCTGGAATTTAAACATCGTCGCGCCTTCGAATTTGTAGCGGCTTGGCGCGCTCTGGATCAGCTTGATCAGGGTCAGCGGGTCGACGCAGGTGTCGGCGGCGAACTCGATGCGCCCGCCCTGTGGGCCGGCGTCGACTTTCTTGATCCCGAGGCTCGAAGCCTGCAGCTTGAGTAGGGTGATGCGCACCAGGTGCTTGGTAGGGTCCGGCAGCAGGCCGAAGCGGTCGATCATCTCCACCTGCAGCTCTTTCAGACCCTCCTCGTCGGCGGCGTTGGCGATGCGCTTGTAGAGGATCAGTCGCGCATGCACGTCCGGCAGGTAGTCCTCGGGGATCAGCGCCGGCACCCGCAGGTTGATCTCCGGGCCGCCGCCTAAAGGCTGGTCGAGGTTGGGTTGCTCGCCCTTGCGGATGGCCTTCACCGCGCGCTCGAGCATTTCCATATAGAGGGTGAAACCGACCGCCTGGATCTGCCCGCTCTGGCCGTCGCCGAGCAGCTCGCCGGCGCCGCGGATCTCCAGGTCGTGGGTGGCCAGCAGAAAGCCGGCGCCCAGGTCCTGGGCGCCGGAGATGGCTTCCAGGCGCTTCTGCGCGTCCTCGGTCATCTGCTTGCGCGGCGGCGTCAGCAGGTAGGCGTAGGCCTGGTGGTGGCTGCGGCCGACGCGGCCACGCAGCTGGTGCAGCTGGGCCAGGCCGAACTTGTCGGCGCGCTCGATGATGATGGTGTTGGCGCTGGGCACGTCGATGCCGGTCTCGATGATGGTCGAGGCGATCAGCACGTTGAAGCGCTTGTGGTAGAAGTCGCCCATCACCTGTTCCAGCTCGCGCTCGCGCATCT
>Ga0209343_10009683_pt1 | contig 11054 bp, 14 predicted proteins | sample RifCSPlowO2_02_FD_184026 | JGI IMG/M metagenome (GOLD analysis project Ga0209343, IMG submission 184026) | Groundwater microbial communities from Rifle, Colorado - Rifle CSP2_plank lowO2_0.2 (SPAdes) (version 2) | ecosystem: Environmental > Aquatic > Deep subsurface > Groundwater | place... | reverse complement strand
TGGACGGCCATAACGGAATTATGCCGGTCAGCCATATTGGGAAAAGGCCGAACATCCGGTCGGCCTTTTGCGGCGGTAAGCGATATTTAAAATCCTTGACAAGTGCTTGGAAAGGCGACAAAATCCCCGCCATCTTATGAAACCCAGCAACCGTGCTATGCTGATCAGTATACTCAATGGTTAGCCCTCTCTAGAGCGAGAGCTTTATGGCTAGTTCCATGGTTGAACAAACGAGCACCGAACTTCCGACCTTTTATCAGCTCGTTGATCGCCTGAGCAGCCACCTGAAACAGAACGGGAAACCGGAGAGCTTCATATATGTGAACCTTCTTGCCCTAACCGAGGTACAAGTCCGCCGGGCCTTTCAAGCAGAAGGAGAACACCTAGACTTACTCGCATGGGCAACCCGTAATCTGTTTGAGCTGCTCTTGCTGTGCCGGTTTCTCCTGGAATCCCCCAACCATCTCGTTGAGTTCGTCGGTCAGAAGGCGCGAGACGAGATTGAGATAATCGAGGGGTTTCTTGTGTTGTCTGAATTTTTCTCTATACCTGAGGCGGCGAAGCGACTGAACGCGACAACCGCGCACATTACCCAGTCTATCTCCAAAATTGGGGTGACTCCTGCGAGAGGTATCTCCACCAAATCTTTAGCTTCTCGTTTTGGGCTTGAGCGGGAATATTCTGTGCTATTCAAGCTCTGCTCAAAGTATGTCCATCCTTCCGCGCTCATGGTGAGTTCACCACATTGGATCCGTAAACAGGAGAGCTTCCGATCTATCCTCTTATCCGGTGCGGAGGCCTATGCAATGAATATCCTCAACTTGGTCGCACTATACGCTGAATACAAGCTCCCGAGCCGGATTGCCGATAGCATCCCCAACTTTTTGGTCAAGGGCTAACAAATGGATGGAGCCGACAATGTAAAGGCGGCTCATCCTTGGCGTTATCTGCCATTGTGCAGAGAAAGGAGATGACGAAATGGATACCAAACATCTGCGAGGAGAAAGCGCCATGAAAGCTATCCGGGAGCAGCATCGGGATGGACTACTTGGCACCTTGCGAAACCGCCTGTGGCTCATCCTCTGGCTCGCAGCGCTTCTCTCTTTCGCTGTACCCTGGGTCTCCCGAGCCATAGCAACCGACAGTTGCACGGATCCTGGGGGGTGCTGGGCTACAAAGGCGGATATGCCGACAGCTCGAACTCATTTGGCCGCTGGTGTGGTGAACAACAAGATATATGCCATTGGGGGGTATAATTTCACCGCAGTTGTTGAGGAATATAACCCAGCGACTGACCAGTGGACGACGAAGGCGTCAATGCCGACTGCTCGATATGGTATGGCCGTAGGCGTGGTGAACAATAAGATATATGCCATTGGGGGGACGATTCCTTTTGGTATCCTCACTACGGTTGACGAGTATGACCCTGTGACTGACACATGGACTAACTGCGGCACACCCGCACCTGGAAACGGTTGTACTCCTATGCCGACGGCTCGATCCCATTTAGCTATTGGAGTGGTGAATAATAAGATATATGCCATCGGAGGGAGTGGTCATGGTGGCTCCCCCATCTTCGCGACAGTAGAGGAATATAACCCAGCGACGAACACGTGGGCGACGAAGCCTCCGATGCCAGCAGCTCGAGATAATTTGGCCGTTGGTGTGGTAAACAATAAGATATATGCCATTGGGGGTAATGACGGTAGCGTCAGTAACAAAGTGGAGGAGTATAACCCTGTGACTGACACATGGACTAACTGTGGCACACCCGCACCTGGAAACGGTTGTACTCCGATGCCGACGGCTCGAGGCTATCTAGCCGTTGGTGTGATGAATAATAAGATCTCTGTTCTTGGGGGGGGTAATGCTAGCAACAGCGCTTTGAATACTGTAGAGGAGTATGACCCTGCGACTGACACGTGGACTAACTGTGGTACACCCGCACCTGGAAACGGTTGTACTCCGATGCCGACGGGGCGGAATGGTTTGGCCGTAGACGTGGTGAACAATAAGATATATGCCATTGGGGGATTTGGGGCATTTAGTGGTAGCTACTTCAACACGGTGGAGGAAGGCACCTTCTCCCCGCCACCAATCATCACCGTCGCGATAGACATCAAACCCGGGAGCTTCCCAAACAGCATCAATCTAGGGTCAGGCGGCACCGTGCCGGTGGCCATCTTCAGCACCTCGACCTTCGACGCCAGGACTGTCGATCCCACGACTGTTACTCTCGCGGGCGCGCAGGTGGCGCTCAAAGGGAAAGGGACGTTGATGTCCTCGGTCAAGGATGTAGATGGGGACGGTCTCTTGGACCTGGTCGTCCATGTGCAGACTGAAGCCCTCCAACTCAGTGATACAGACACGGAGGCAGTTTTGGAGGGCAAGACCTTCTCGCCCAGCTGGGCTACTAAGACTCCGATGCCGACGGCGCGAGGCTATCTTGCCGCTGGTGTAGTAAACAATAAGGTTTATGCCATAGGAGGGACTAGTGGTGTCGACTACGCCACGGTAGAGGAGTATGACCCGGCGACTGACACATGGACTAACTGCGGCACACCCACGCCTGGAAACGGTTGCACTCCGATGCCGACGGCTCGAAATGCGCTAGATGCTGGTGTAGCGAACAATAAGATATATGCGATTGGCGGGGGTGTTGGTAGTAGCTACTTCGCCACGGTGGAGGAGTATGACCCGGCGACTAACACATGGACTAACTGCGGTACACCCGCACCCGGAAACGGTTGCACTCCGATGCCGACGGGTCGAGTTTATTTGGCCGTAGGCATGGTGAACAACAAGATATATGCCATTGGTGGGTATAATCCTAGCTTCCTCACCACAGTTGAGGAGTATGACCCTGCGGCTAACCAGTGGACGACGAAGGCGTCAATGCCGACAGCTCGATATAGTATGGCCGTAGGCGTGGTGAACAATAAGATTTACGCCATAGGTGGGACGATTCCTGGTAGTTGGGTCACCACGGTAGAGGAGTATGACCCGGCGACTGACACATGGACTAACTGCGGCACGCCCGCACCCGGAAACGGTTGCAGTCCGATGCCGACGGCGCGAGGCCATTTAGCCGTTGGAGTGGTGAATAATAAGATATATGCCATCGGAGGGTGTGGTAATCCTGGCTGTGGCTCTATCTTCACAACAGTAGAGGAATATGACCCGGCGACAAACACGTGGACAACGAAGTCTCAAATGCCAGGAGTTCGATATAATTTGGCCGCTGGTGTGGTGAACAATAAGATATATGCCATTGGGGGTAATGATGGGAGCTACACTAACAAAGTGGAGGAGGGCACCATCACCGCGCCTATCAGGGGGACAGATTCTGTACGCGTCGTACCTTGATCTAATTGAGTTGGCAACAGCAGATAACAAGCCGCTTAAGCTGACGGTCGCGTTCCGCTTCCGCAGCTTAGCGGCATCGCGTTATGCGTAACGAGGGAACATGGAAGAGTTCCTAGATCAGATTGAGGCATCTTGCAAAATTGGTCATTTCTACTTGGCGTTGTTCTGCTGTCTTGCTCTTCCCGACATTTGCGGCGCGATATCGTCCGACGATGGAATCGCAAACGGTCAGAGGTACAAAGACTGGTTTGATGCCTACGTTGCGCCAAACTACGGAGGGACTTTCGATGGCAGTAATTGCTATGCGTTCAGGTGTTCGGCTCTGCACCAAGGTAGGTCTGACCACAAGGACCTTGGTTACACGAGGATTGTGTTTCTAGTTCCAATCGCTACAAACCAGTCTTGCATGCACAACAACGTGCTGAACGACGCTCTGAATCTAGACGTAACCGAGTTTTGCCACGATATAATCGGTGCTGTTCGAACTTGGATGCGTCGCGAGGCATCGAATCCAGCCTTTCAAAGAAACATGGCAACGTTTCTAAGACGCCATAGGGGTGGGCTTGCGCCGTATATCGTTGGAGCCGACGTGTTCAGCTAAGAAGAGAGGGCTTTATGCCAATTTACGAATATGAATGCCCAGGCTGCGGCGCGCGTTTCGAGGAACTGCGAAAAATGTCTGAATGTAACCAATCGCTTCGCTGCACAGGTTGCGGATCAAACGCCGTTCGCGTATTCAGTTCTCCTAACCTTTTGTCTGGCGCGAACAACAGACCGAGTAAACATCTAAGGTCATCAGAGCAAGTTGTTGGTGGTACTCAGATCACGAACTGCACCTTTGAAAACGTTGGCACTGGCATAAGCCTCCCGGAGGGTGCGAATGTTACGATGAGGGGTAACAAGTTCAAGAATGTCAAAACTCCGGTGGAGTTCAGAAAGAAGTAGCGCCAGCGTGTGCTACGCATAACAAATCGCTTAAGCCGATACCCAAACCGCTGCTCGGTTTGGTTCCCTCCGCGCTGCGCGCTCCGGGCGCGGCTTAGCTCAAGCGTTATCCGCCATCGCATGGAGTCCTTTCCGGACACCTTCATTCCTGGTACTATCGGGAGGTGCGGAGGAATTGAGCCATGAGAAGGATTTCCAAGGTCAAGGTATTGCCGGAATATCGGCTGGAGTTGGAATTTGACGACGGAGTATCCGGCACTGTGGACCTCTCTGAAGCCGTCGGCAAAGGTGTGTTCGCCCTTTGGCGCGACCCGCTCGCCTTCAATCGGGTTCGTATCGGTTCCTCCGGCGAACTGGTCTGGGACGACCGGATTGATCTGTGCCCGGATGCGCTCTACCTCAAGGTGACGGGCAAGAAGCCGGAAGACATTTTCCCTGCGCTACGCGACCAGCCTACCCATGCCTGAGATCAGCCGTTTCTTCGGCATCGTCATCAAGATGTTCTTCGACGATCACAATCCCCCACACTTCCATGCGGAATACGGCGGTGACCTTGCACTGATCGATATTCGCAGCTTGGCCGTGTTTTCAGGGCGGTTGCCGCCTCGTGTAACAGGTCTCGTGATCGAGTGGGCAACGCTTCATCAGCAGGAGCTTCTCGCTGACTGGGATAGGGCACGGGCACGAGAGGAGCTCCAGAAGATCGCGCCCTTGGAATGAGGACGGCTAACCATTGGGTTAAGACCGACAAGGCGGCTCACCCAAAACGTTAGCTTCTTACCGGGTTCTCGGTGTAAAATGGCGACATGGAATTCGAATGGGACATAAACAAAGCTGGCTCTAACCTGCGCAAACACGGTGTCGGCTTTGAGGATGCCTCGTCGGTGTTTGGCGACCCGCTTGCCATTACGTTTGATGATCCTGACCACTCCGTGGGTGAGGTCCGCTTCCTGACCTTTGGCGTTACTCGAACGGGGCAATTGCTTGTCGTGTCGAATACCCTCCGAGGTAAGCGTGTCAGGCTAATCAGTGCTCGTCGCGCAACGCGCGCGGAAAGGAAAATATATGAAGAAGGCTAAGTCTCCTGCAAGTGATGATCTGCGGCCAGAGTATCGTCGAGAGGACCTTGGAAAGGGTGTCCGGGGCAAGTACTTTGCCGCCTATCAGAAGGGTTCAAATCTAGTGCTGCTGAGCCCTGATGTCGCAAAGGCGTTCCCAAACTCCGAGGCAGTCAACGAGGCGCTCCGCAGCTTGTTGCAATTAACGGAGCGAACCAAGAAGCTAACCCAGCACTCAACCGGACGCGCGGAGTAACGCTGCGCGCCGGTTAGCTTGGCGTTAGGCAGTGAAGTTCACTTGCAGATGGAGTTTCCCTCCAGTCTCTGCCATAATCAGCCATCTTCTATGGCACAGAGCCCGCTTACCTCTCCCATTCCACCGTTTCGCCCGGACGGCTACTTGCCGGAAGGCGTGCATCTATGCTCAGAAGCCGACGTGATTTTTCGGTTTGGCTCTTCGAGTCGTCGCCGTCGTCGATTAGCACTACGGCTTCGTCGTTGGATTGAGTTGGGACGGCAAGTGGGAGCCAAGCGCTTACTCGTGGATGGCAGCTTCGTTACGGCGACAGAAGAGCCGCAAGATGTTGACACAGTTATCCTGCTCCCGCAGGATTTCACTCAGCAGCTTGAGCAAGAAAATCCGCCCGCGCTGGAATTGGAAGAGATGTTGTTGACGCGTCGCCCAGAAGAAATCTATGCTGCAGAAGATGAGACTGATTGGGAAGAGTGGGTGGCGTTTTTTAGCCTAACGCGTGAATCAGATAGCCGTCGTAAGGGACTCGTGGAGGTACCATTATGATTACCAACGCCGAGCAGTACCAAAAGGCCCAGGAGGAGTTACACCTATTAGAGGACCGACTCCACCGCTTACAGCAGAGCTATCCGCTGGGCACGAAAGGTTTCACCAAAGCGGGGATTCGGAAGATGATTGCTCGGCTGCATGAAGAACTTGCACTGTACGAGGGCAGCCAAGAGATTCACCAAGCCGATCCCGCATAGCTGACGACCGGGTCTTAGCTGTGAGCGGGAAGTAGATCACTGCCTAACCGCTGCACCGTATTGCCGCCCGCTTGCGGATCGGGGTGAACCCGAAAGCTTTCGGGTTGGGCGGCAAACGGTGAGCGCCGGCGTTAGATTGAGAAATTCTCACTACGACCTACAAAATTGGCAGAGAAAGAAATATAGAGGCATGAACTCTCGTACGCGAGAAGCACTGGGTCTGCGCTAATGCCAACGATAGTGCCATTTTACGTTGCTTTACTCGCCGGACTTTATATCTTCCTGAGCATGCGTGTAATACGAATGCGCGGCGCGGGAGATCCGTTCAGTTTCTCAAAAGGGAACTTCCTCGCGTTCGTCTCTAAAACGCTTGGCCTTGTGGTCCCAGCGCGGCAGCGAACCCGGCTGAACGATCTCCACGCCGACCCTGATGCCCAGGCCGACTCGAAGCTCGGATTCCATCCGCAGTGCCAGTTCGGGATAGCGGTCCTTAGGGATGTCGGGATAAGGGTCGATCTGAACCAGGATCTCGTCCAGGCCCTTTTCTCTGCGGATGAGCGCCATAAACTCGCTCGTCTCAGGGAAGGTTCGGACAATCTCCTCGATTCGTCTCGGGTAAACGATAACGCCACGAATTTTCTTCATATCGTCCAGACGTCCCAAGACGCCCCCTTCCACAGAGAACAGGGTCCGACCACAGGGACAGGCCCGGTCAGCCACCTTCACCACATCCCGCGTCCGGTAGCGGATAAGCGGCATGGCCTTTCGGTAAAGGCTGGTAAAGACTAGCTCCCCTCGACCGCCAGGGCCAACGGGTTGATCGGTTTGAAGCTCCAGAACTTCGGGGTAGCAGTAGTCTTCGTGAACATGGACTAGGCCTGAATGTGCCGTGCAGGAGAAGCCCCAGGCCGCGATTTCCGTCAGTCCAGGCAGGTCATAGCATTTGGCCCCGAAGGCCTGTTCGATCTTCTCTTTGGTCGCAGGAATGCTGGCTCCAGGCTCTCCCGTGTGCCAGGTAATACGGATCTTGGATTGCTTGGCGAGGTCGATGCCTTTCTTTCTGGCCTCCTCCGCCATGTAAAGGGCGTAGGATGGCGTGCAACCCAGGACGGTAATGGGGTACGCAAGCAAAGCATCAATCCGCTGCTCGGTTGTGAGCCCGCCCGCCGGAAACATCAAGCAGCCAAGCTCTTGGGCGGCGAAGAAACCCGACCAGAAACCGATCCACGGGCCGTAACTGAAGGCACACATAACCATGTCAGACTTGCGGATGCCCATACCGTACAGCCCGCGGGCATAGCTTCGGTAAAAACCTCGCCAGTCCTCTGGAGTGTCCAAATACATGACTGGTCGTCCTGTGGTAGCCGAGGTGGAATGGATACGGAGGCATTCTTGCGTCGGAACGGCCAGGATGCGCCCCCAAGGGGGGTGCTCTGCCTGGTCATCCTTCAGCTCGTCCTTAGTGGTGAAGGGAAGCAGGGTGATGTCGTCCAGAGAGCGAATGTCCCCGGGTTTGAGACGAGCCTCGTCAAATTTCCTTCGGTAAAAGGGAGAGTTTTCATAGGCGTGTCGGATCTGGGCAAGGAACTTGGAAGTCTGAATCCCGCGCATGGTTTCGCGAGATGCAGTCTCGATCTCGGGTTCAAAGTAGATTTCCCTCACGCCCTACTTCGGTTCTTGCGCCATCCTCTGAGCTGCCGCCTTGATGGCCTCAACGATGTGATGATAGCCTGTGCACCGACAGATTGTGCCCGCGATACCCTCCCGGATTTCTCTGTCCGTTGGTCGAGGGTTCTCCCGAAGGACCTCCAAGGCAGTGAAAAGCATCCCCGGGGTGCAGAATCCGCACTGCAGCGCGTGGTGCTCCCCAAAAGCATCCTGAAGGGGGTGCAGCTTTCCCTCTTCCGCCAACCCCTCGATGGTCTTCACCTCCGCGCCATCAGACTGGACGGCGAACATGAGACAGGAACGGACTGTCAGCCCGTCCACCATTACCGTACAGCAACCGCAGATCCCGTGTTCGCAGCCCACGTGCGTTCCGGTAAGGCCGAGGCTCTCTCGGAGGAAATCGGATAGCAACAGGCGAGGCTCTACTACGCGTTCGTACTGGACACCGTTCACCCGCAACCGGACAGTCACCACATCACGCATGTTCATCTCTCCTTAACCATGGACCAAGCGTCTTCAAGCGCCCGGCGGACGAACACCCTGGCCATCTCCCGCCGGTAGGCCTCACTTCCTTTAAGATCACTAATGGGATCAACCTCCTCGGGAACGCGGGCGGCTGCCGCATCGAGCACTCGGGAGCTTCCATCACTTCCTACCAGGGCTTCTTCTGCGCCGCGAATGCGTAACGGCTTTGGCCCCGCTCCTGCAACGGCGACCCATGCCTCACTACACCGACCCCTTTCGTCGACGGTGAGCTGGACCGCGGCAGCGACGATGGCGAAGTCTCCGTGACGGATGCATAGCTCCCGGAAGCCGTAGCCCGATCGCGGAGGAGCCATAGGATAGCTTACCTCAGCGAGGATCTCGTCTTCATTAACGGCGGTGGTCAAGAAGTCCTTGAAAAAGTCTCCCGGCCCGGCAGTTCGGGATTTTCCCTTTCCCTGGATAATGAACTGGGCATCGAGAAGCATGGCGACGAGGATTAGCTCCGCTGAGGGGTCACCGTGAACCAGGCTGCCACCGACCGTACCCCGATTTCTGATCTGCGGATGACCAATCCATTTCACAGCCTCGGCAAGAAGCGGGCAGCTTTGCCTGACTTCCGCGCTCTTTTCCAAGGACCTCTGACGTGTTCGGGCGCCGACGCGCAGCCAACCATCCTCAACTCGGATGTAATCAAGCTCTTGCACCGGGTTGATGTCCACCAAAACGGCCGGCCGTACCAGGCGGAAATTCATCATCGGCACAAGGCTCTGTCCCCCGGCCAAAATCTTTGCCTCTCCCCCGTATTCCGCGAGGGCGGAAAGCGCTTCCTCGACAGTTCCTGCGCGGCGGTACTTAAAGACCGGAGGCTTCACTTTCTGCTTTCTCCCTTCGAGGCTTGATTTTGCCTGGCACTCCGAATCAGTTGCCAGATATCACCAGGCCTGAGCGGGAGACGGTCAACAGTCACTTCGAGAGGTTTCAAGGCGTCGGCTACAGCGTTGGCCAGGCAGGCGGGAACGCTCATGGTGCACGACTCACCGCACCCCTTCGAGCCCAACACCGTCAGAGGGGAGGGGGTTTCCACGTGACCGATATCCAGCTCAGGGGATTCAACCGCCGTTGGACACATGTAATTGACAAAGGAACCGGTCAGATACTGGCCGCTCTCGTCATATGCCATCTCTTCATAAAAGGCCCCACCGAGGCCATGGACAAAGCTGCCATATATTTGTCCCTCGACGATCTTGGGGTTGAGGACCTTGCCACAATCGTGGACCGTTACGTATTTCTTGATTTCTACCTGCCCTGTCTCCGGGTCTATCTCAACGCAGGCCAGGTCCGCAATGAACGAATAGGTCGCAGAGGAGTCAACCCGGTCGTCCGCGTCGGGCGACGTGGAGCAGGGGAAGTTGTAGGTGTAGCTCGCGTGGATGCCAGGCTCCATTCCTGGCGGGAGAGCCCCCTGGTTCCAGTGAGCGAGTCCGGCTATCCGGCGGATGGAGAGCTTGCGCTCCGGCGCTCCTTTGACTTGAACGGCACCGTTAACCAATTCGAGGTCGTCTACGCGAGCCTCCAATCGATGGGCGGCTATCTTAAAAAGTTTTTCCTTCATGGTCCTTGTAGCCATGGCTACCGCGCTGGCGCCTACGGACGCGAACCTGCTGGAATAGGTGCCGGTAGTAACGCTCCAGAACCTTGTGAAGGTGTCCATCCCGGAGACGACACGGACATCATCGGGGGAGATGCTCAGCTCATCGGCAACGATCTGTTTAACGACAGTTTCGTGGCCCTGACCCTCTGGGACGGTATTGATAATGACGCTCACCTGCCCCAGAGGGTCCATCTTGACGACAGCTGTTTCACCGGAGCCGGACTTGGGGTTGAACGCCTCGCTGGCCCGCATCTCGGGAGTGTACGCCACAGTGATATAGGCGATGTTGGTCACCGAGGGATCAACGACCGTAGCCAGGCCGATGCCAAAAAGGCGGCCTTCCTTTCGCGCTTTCTCTTGCTCCTGGCGTAGTTTTTGGTAGTCGGCTTTTTCCAGCGCCATGTCCAGGCAGGCCAAGTAGTCTCCGGCATCGTAGATTCCGCCGGTTGGCGTGGTGTACGGGATCTGGTCTTTTGGAATCAGATTTTTTCTTCGGATCTCAGCCGGATCCATCTTCAGCCGGTCGGCCAAGAGATCCACAACTCGCTCCATCTCAAAGTAGAGCTGCTGGCAGCCGTAACCCCGGTTGGGTCCCGTGGGGCATTTGTTGGTCATGACGACATAAGCATCCCAGGCGAGATTTTTTGTTGTGTAGGCGCCAAGCTGATTTCCCGTAGAGCGGTACATGCAGGCCGGCTCAGGGCTGCGCAAATAGGCGCCAACGTTGTCCATTACCTTCTTCCGTATTCCCAGGATGGTGCCGTCCTTTTTGGCCGCGACCTCAATATAGGTCACGCGATCGGTGCCACTGGAGGAAGACATGAGGTGTTCTGCCCGGTCCTCGAGGTATTTGACTGGCACACCCGTCTTTTTGGCAGCCA
>Ga0209343_10009682_pt1 | contig 11054 bp, 11 predicted proteins | sample RifCSPlowO2_02_FD_184026 | JGI IMG/M metagenome (GOLD analysis project Ga0209343, IMG submission 184026) | Groundwater microbial communities from Rifle, Colorado - Rifle CSP2_plank lowO2_0.2 (SPAdes) (version 2) | ecosystem: Environmental > Aquatic > Deep subsurface > Groundwater | place... | reverse complement strand
CCCACATGCTTTGCGCCTCCTATCCCTTCCCTGAGAATCGACGGGAACGTCGGTTACTCGACGGGTCGGAGAGCGCTCAGTGGTCTTCGGAAGCTCGCGGGGAGGGTTCTGGCTGGAGGTGCCGGATCGGCCGAGCGACGCGCGCAGGGCGGCGGCCCCGCTCGGCCCGACGTGTGAGCACGTGGCCGTCAGGCGCTCGGTCGTCAAGCGCCTTTGGACGGGGCGGAAGCGGCAGGCGATCGGCCGCGGCGCCGACGACACGAGCGGTGCGGACGTGCACGCCGTCGATGGACTCGTCGGTGTTGAAGCGAAATGCCCCGGGCATGAGCGGCATCGCGATGTCCGCGATCAGGCAGACGGTCAGGAGGAAGGTCGCCAAGCGGCTCATGAGCGCCGGTCCATCATGCATATGATATCGTGACTCCCCCGATGGCCCCCGACGCCGTCTTCTATCGAGACCTGGCGTATGTCTTCGTCGCCGCCGTCCTCGGCGGCGTCCTCGCCCGGCTCTCCGGGCAGCCGCTGATCCTCGGCTATGTGTTCGGCGGGATCCTGATCAGCCCGCTCACACCAGGGCCGGCCGTCACCGACATCCACACCCTCGAGCTCTTCGCCGAGATCGGCGTCATCCTTCTGATGTTTTCCATCGGCATCGAGTTCTCGCTGCGTGATCTCCTGCGCGTGAAGTGGGTCGCGACGGTCGGCGGCCCGCTCGGCATCCTGCTCTCGATCGGCCTCGCGGTCGGAGCGGGGACGCTCATCGGCTGGAGCATCTTGCAGAGCGTCGTCGTCGGGATGGTGGTCTCGGTCGCCAGCACGATGGTGCTCGCCCGCCTTCTCATCGACCGGGGCGAGCTCAACTCCCGCCACGGTCGCATCATGATCGGGATCACGCTCGTCGAGGACCTGGCGGTCGTGGTCCTCATCGTGCTCATCCCGCGACTGGGCGCCCTCGCGCCGGGCCGGTTGCTGGGCATCGGCACGGGCCTGGCGCTCGCGGCGGCCATCCTCATCCCCTTCTTCTACCTGGCGGGGCGCGTGATGCCAGCGCTCCTGACGCGCGTCGCGCGAATGCAGAGCCAGGAATTGTTCATGCTGGTGGCCCTGGCCATCGTGCTCGGGACAGCGGCGCTCACGCAGGCGGTCGGACTGTCGCTGGCGCTCGGCGCCTTCCTGGCCGGACTCTTGATCAGTCAGTCGGACTACGCGCACGAAGCGCTCGTGCGACTCCTGCCCCTGCGGGACGCCTTCGTCGCACTGTTCTTCGTTACCATGGGCGCCCTGATCAATCCGGCGGCCCTGCTCGCACACCCGGAGATCCTCATCGCCCTGGTCGGGCTCATCGTCGTCGGCAAATTCCTGATCTGGACGGCCGTGGTCTGGCTGTTCCGCCACCCCCTGTGGGCGGCGACGCTCGTGGCCGTGGGCCTGACCCAGATCGGCGAGTTCTCGTTCATCCTCATCCAGGTCGCGCGGAGCGCGGGCCACGTCGGCGACGACCTGTACCAGGCGACGCTGGCCGCCTCGCTCCTCACGATCCTGGCGAACGCCGCTCTCATGAGGGCCGTCCCCCGCTGGCTCGGGGGGCTGCGGCTCAAGGAGCCGAAGGTCACCGAGGCCCTCGCTCACCCTCCGCCACGTCGGGCCCACGTCGTGATCTGCGGATTCGGCCGCGTGGCCAGCGCAGTGGGAGAAGCCCTGGAGACCTTCCGGGTGCCCTACGTCGCGATCGAGACGGACCCGGACATCGTCAAGGGACTACGCGCACGAGGCGTGGCGTGCGTGTTCGGGGACTCTGCGAATCGCGGCATTCTCGACACGGCCGGGAGCCGGCTCGCCTCGCTGGTGATCGTCGCGCTTCCCAACCTCGAGAGCGCCTGTGCCGCCGTCAGGAACGTGCGAGCGCTCAACGGTGCCGTCCGCATCCTCGCTCGGGCGCATCGCGCCGAGGGCAGCGAGCGGCTCATGGCGGCCGGGGCGACGGAGGTGATCCAGCCCGAATTCGAGGCGGCCTCGACGCTGATCCGCCACGCGCTGCGCGGGCTCGATCTGCCGCGCGACCGCGTCCTTGCCTACCTCGACCTGCTCCGGAAGGCGATGGAGGTGACTCCGCCGACCGAGATGCCGTCGGGCGAGACCCTGCCCGAGCTGAGGGAGATCTCGGTGGACGTCGGCGGCGTCGCGGACCGGTCGCTGCGCGATGCCCGGATTCGAGAGCGTTTCGGAGTGACCGTCGTTGCCCTCACGCGTGCGGACGGCGACACGCTTCTCCACCCATCCCCGGACGCGGTGGTCCGGCCCGGCGATCGGCTGCTCGTCTTCGGGCTCCGCGAGCAGATCGCCGCGTTCGAGCGGGAGGCCCGAACCGAGACCTGAGGGCACGCGCGGGCCGGGCGTGCGCCCTGTCCAGCCTGAGGTCGGTCACGGCCGGTACCCTCGGCTCGGCTTCTTCTTCGCTTCACATAGTGGCCGAGAAAGTGGTGCGTGCTGAGTGGTAGGATTTCCTGACATCGGGGTGTGGCGCAGCCTGGTAGCGCACCTGCTTTGGGAGCAGGGGGCCGGAGGTTCAAATCCTCTCACCCCGACCAGATTTACCCTGGTCCCGCCCGCGTGACTGTGCCCGTTTTGTGCCCTTCAGCATCGGCCGAGCCGCTTCATGCCGCAAGGGAAATCGGGCGGGAAGCGCCGCCAGCCCGAACCAGGCCAGCCGCTTGGCTCCCGACCCCGCCGTGGCGTGACAACGACGAAGACGGCTCAGGCGTCGGGGGGCCTCGTGGGGCAGCCGGGCGCGCACCCTGGGGCACGTTGACGGTTCCTGGCGGCGCACGGCGGGAGAGAAAAAGCGCGACGAGCGCTCCTACTGTCTACAGCGGACCCTCCAAGCCACGCCGGCCAGCCCAGCAAGGCCGACGGCGAGGAGATGGATTGCGCCCGGCTCTGGAACCTGCGCTGTGACTGGGGTGAGGAGGAACGCCCGATTACCCGCGTGGAAGTCTGAGAGATTGAAGGGACACGGAACAGCCTGGTAACACCCGTTCGCGATGATTTGGCCCGCGTCATTGATCCCGCGGGCGTCCGTCAAGACGACGCCGGACCCCACGGGAATCAAGTCATTCAGGTCGAGCATGGTGCCATTCGCGTAGAGGAAGGCGTGGTAGACGTCTTCGTTACTCGTCTGAGAGATCCCGACGACGTGACCAAGGCCGTTGATTCCACGCCCCTGACTGTACATGCCCCCGAGTGTCCCGAGGTCCTGCATGGGCCCGCTGCTGTACAGGAACGCGTGAAAGCGTCCACTCGGCAGAAAGGCAAATCCCGCCACCTGGCCGGCGTCGTTGAGCGCCCACGCGTGACTCCGCGAGCCCCCGAGTGTCCCGAGATCCTGCATGACACCCCCGCTGTACAGGAACGCGTGGGTGTCACAACAGGTATTCGCCGGGATCGAACCCCCAACGACCTGCCCCAAGATATTGATGTCATGCCCTAGACTGCCGTAGGCCCCGAGCGCACCTATCGGCTGCATGGTGCCGTTACTCACGACAAAGCCCTCGTTGAGGGTGTTGTCGGTCGTGGAGTACCCTGCGACTTGGCCAGCATTACTGATCCCAAACGCAAAGCTCCACAATCCACCGAGCGTTCCCAGATCCTGCATGACGCCACCGCTGTACTGGAAGGCGTGGTAGTAGTTGTTCGCCATCTTGGCGTGGCCCACCACGACCCCGGCGTCGTTAATAGCGGTCCCCCGGCTCGTATCGCCCCCGAAAGTGTCGAGCCCTATCATGACGCCGTTGCTATACACGAATGCGCGCTCTTGTCCATTCGAGAGCGTCGCGATTCCAGTGGCGTTACCGGTCGCGTTGAGGCCATAGCCAACGACCAGATCGCCGCCTAATGTGCAAAGCGCCGTTACCTGGTAGGACGTAGCCCCCACTTGCGTTGCTCCGACGCCGACGATGCCAAGTGCGGCTACCGTCAACCAAAGCATCGTAAGACTACGTGCAACATAACGCAGGAGGGTATCCATCGCGCACCCCCTTCCGAGCCTGCCGGAGGGCCCTCATCAAGGTGCCCGCGAGGCGACAAGTGTCAGCGCTCTTGCCAGTGGCCGCCGTGCAGACCATTGCAAGTCCGCCCTGGAAGCAATCGCGATGCCATCCACCAGAACGTTGGTCCCGCACGGGGATAGTCGCCGCGCGTGTTCTGCCGGAGTGTCCAGTGTAAAGTTGGCCGACTATGGGTGCTGAGAGAGGAGGAACCACGCACTACCCTGGAGCCGCGTCCCGTGGAGGAGGCGGGGCGGATGCGAACGTGGTTATTCCGTCGACCGACTAGATGCTATAGTCGGGCCACCTGGAGGTTGCCGATGCGGCTCTGGCCCTCTCGTGCTGTTCTCTCCGTAAGCTTTCCCCTCGCGTTCCTGAGCGGGTGCGCGCCACTCAGAGAGCCGCCACCGACGGTTATGCAAAGTCCAGAAAGAACCACCGGGCAGAGCGACTTCGGCAGCGGCGGCACGAGAAGCGAGAAATGGGTGGCCGAGTGCTATCGTCGAGGAGATCGGATCATCGGGCGGGAGTGCTGGGCCGTCCGGGGACCGGCGTTCGAGCACATTCCTATCCCAGAGGAACTCGACCGGGAAGAGAAGCATCCCGGGAGATGGCCGTCCTTTGCAACGGCTTGGGCTCCAAAACTCTCACTCGGCGAGCGCTGGAGTCGATCGGATGGCACTCTGGAAGTTGGAGCCGAAAGCCCCGAGGGATACATCCTTCGACTCAATCGTAACAAGGAATATCACGTCACCCGTGACGGCAGTCTCATCAGGACCGTGCTCAACGGCGTCACGATCGTCGAGTACTCGCCGCCGTATCCTCTGATTGTGTGGCCGCTCCAAGTGGGGAAGACGTGGCGTTACGCAGGACTCTTGAAGAGCCGCCTGACCGGATTCGAGGGCCTGGCACTCGAAGATTTTCTCGTTGAGGCAGTCGAGGACCTTCGACTTCCTCTAGGAAGCGTGCCTGCGTTCCGCATTCAGAGTACGTACTCGACTTACTGGTATGCGCCGACACTCCGCACGATCGTCAAGCGTGTTCCCCGTGCAACTGGCAATCCGCTCCTGGAGCGGTTCGAACTCGTGGCGGTCAGCGCGGCACGCCCTGTTGACCGACATGCCGCCGAGAGGGAAGCAGGATCACCAAAGGGGAAGAGCAAGCCGACGCCTCAAGCCGAAAGATCGACGGCTGCGGTTCCGAGAAAACCCTCGACGCTTCAGGGCCGAGTGGAGCCAGAGAAACTGCGCCCCAGAGATATCGCCAAAGCAGCGCTCGAGTCTGTAGTGTTGCTTGTATTTGCCCTCAAGGATGGGGCTTCACTCTCGCAAGGGAGTGGCTTCTTTGTTGCTCGTGACTATGTGCTCACAAATTATCACGTTGTGAAGGACGCCGTGCGGGGGATCGCCAAGGTTGTGGGCGATGAGACGACCCATGACGTGGGTGCCGTCGTGGCGAAGGACGAAGGCCGAGATTTGGCTGTGCTGCGCATTGAAGGCACTCGTGCACCGCCGCTTGGACTTGCGACGACAGACGGGGCCGTCGCGATTGGTGACGAGATCTACGTTGCGGGGAATCCGCGCGGTCTTGAGGGGAGTTTTTCGAAGGGGAACGTGGCCGCCATCCGCGAATCGGGGGGCGTTCGGGTTCTTCAGATCACGGCTCCGATATCCCGAGGGAGCAGCGGCGGACCAGTTCTGAACGATCAAGGCGAGGTGGTTGGCATCGTCACCCTGTACCTCAGAGACGCTCAAAATCTGAACTTCGCCGTTGACGTGTCAGAAGCTCGAAAATTCCTGAAAGGCATCTCCCTCCGGTAGTGCCGTCAGCCAAGCAATGGCTGGGTCGGAGCGCAACCGCAAAGCCGTCGTTCACCCCGACAACGCCTGCCTCGCCGAGAGGCTCCGGGCTGGCGAGCAACCGAGCCCCCCTGCCGCCGAGCCGAGCGTCAGCGTGCAGTGGAACGGGGAGGTTCCGCCAGAAGTTGCCTCGTTTCTCACATCCGGTGATCACGAAGCGCTGGCCCGGCTCCTCGAAGCGCGCCCGCAGGCGCTCCTTCATCCTGTCGTCCAGCGCCAGATTAGTCACCTGCGGTGGCTGCGGCGTCAGCAGGAGGAAGGCGATCTGGACGACGGCGGCGTGCTTTTCGCCGACTTGCCCATCGTGCCAACGGGGACACGAGAAGCTGCGCGCGACGCGCTTATCGCTTTGGTATCGGCCTGGTGCCGTGGCCAGCTTGGTGCTGGCTGGCGACTAGAGCCGCCCAAGGGGCGGCCGGGGCGGAGGCGGTCGCGCGACGATGAGCAGAGGTATGCCGATCTCCTTGTCGAATACGAAGACGTGCTTACGGAACTGCGGAAGCATCCCGTAAAAGGGAGGAAAAGGGCAAGCGGCCAAAACTGGCACTCGCGGCTCTGCGACGTCATCCGTCAGGTGTGGGCTGACTCCGGGCTTGGCGCCGGGTTCGAGAGCCATCTGCCGCCGGGTGAGACGGACCTCTGGCAAGCGGTGACAATGCTGAAGCCGGAGCCACTACCTGAACAGCGGGTCAAGAAGTGGGCTCAGGAGGCGCTGGACCACGCGGCTGAGGGTCCCCTTCGCGATCGTCTCGCCTACACGATGGTCGCCTACTCATGGGATCTCAAGCCTGACCAAGTGCGGAGTGCCGTCCAGACTGCGCGGAAATGGTACGAGGGGGCCTCGCGCGGCAAGTAGGCCACCAGCCACCACCGATCCCGCTGCTCCATCGCTTCATCAACAAATCACGCCGTCATTTCCCTGACGGGAATCCTGTGCCGAATTCCTGTCACATTCCATGGCAGAGAGTGTGACGCAGAGAAACAGCTGAGACACAGGAGGCGGAATGCTTGAGCCGACGGAAGAACTCACCGACCTCGAAAACGCTCGCCGGTTCGCACGCGCCCACGGAGAAGGAGTGCGATGGGTCGCCAAGTGGCGCCACTGGCTGATGTGGGATGGCAAGCGTCGGCGGGAGGACGACACCGGGGAGGTCGTACGCCGAGCTAAGGAGCTGGTGCGAGCACTGTACGACGCGGCGATGCAGATCGGGGACTCGGCCGAGCGGAAGGGACAAGTGGCGCGCGCCCGCGCTGCGCAGCAGGCAAGTCGCATCTCCGGCATGCTGGAACTCGCCAAGAGCGAGCCTGGGATCACGGTGACAGCAGATCAGCTCGACACCGACGCGTGGCTTCTCAACCTCGAGAACGGCACCCTGAATCTGCGGCGCGGAGAACTCCGGCCCCATCGGCGCGAGGACCTCATCACCAAGCTGGCGCAGGTCTCGTATGACCCTCAGGCCACGTGTCCCGTCTGGGACTCCTTCCTCAAGCGGGTCCTAGCGGGTGACGATCAGCTGATCCACTGGGTCCAGAAGGCTGTCGGGTACTCCTTGACGGGAGACGCGCGGGAGCAGTGTCTCTTCATTGCGTATGGCCTCGGCGCCAACGGCAAGTCCACCTTGTTCAACACGGTCGCCTTTGTCGTCGGAGGCTACGCCTTGCACACGCCGACCTCGACACTCCTCGTCAAGAAAAACGAGGCCATCCCCAATGATCTCGCACGGCTTTATGGAGCCCGATTCGTGACGGCTGCGGAAGCGGAGTGTAACCGGGATCTCGCCGAAGCCCTGGTCAAGCAGCTCACCGGTGGCGACAAGGTCGCGGCACGCTTCCTCCACGGCGAGTTCTTCGAGTTCGTGCCCAACTTCAAGGTCTTCCTCGGCGTCAACCAACGGCCGAGCATCCGGGGCACGGATCATGCGATCTGGCGACGCATTCGCCTGATCCCCTTCACGGTGACGATCCCCGACGAGGAGCAGGACAAGGAGTTACCGGAGAAGCTCCGTGAAGAGAAGGCCGGGATCCTCCGGTGGGCCCTCGAGGGGTGCATGGCCTGGCAGCGGGATGGACTTCAGGCGCCCAAGGCGGTGACCGATGCGACGGCGGAGTATCGCGAGGAGATGGACGTCGTCGGCCCCTTCTTGGACGAGTGCTGTACCCGCGACCCCGCGGCGGAGACGCCGGCCGGGAAGCTGTACGAGGCCTTCAGCGACTGGTGCAGGACGAACGGCGACAGGCCGATGAGCAAGCGGGATTTCGGTTCGCGCCTCACCGAGAAGGGATTTCAGCGAGGGCGGCGGAAGAGCGCCCGCTTGTGGCGGGGCCTTGCGGTGACGCGGTGACAGAGGTGACGGCGGTTTTCACCTTTACTCTCTGTCGTATTTCTCCATTAGGACTAAACCCCAGATTGCCGTCATCAGCGTCATCGCGTCACTCCGGCAGCAGCCCGCGAGGTCCCCGAACAACAGAAAGACCCCTCGCATTGGACAAGAGCCTTCGGGGTTCGCCATCCTCGCTCCGCTCGCCGGCTTACCCCTTGGCTCCTCTCCTGCGGTGATTTGGAGCGTTCCCGACCGTGCCTGACCGCGCCTGGAAGGCCGAAGAGCGCGCCGTGGCCCGGCTGCTGGCTGGCGCCCGCTGCCCCGCCAACAGCGGTGGCCGGGTGGATGTGATCGGACCCGGCATCGTCGCCCAGGTCAAGCATGTCAGGACGTGCTCCCTCGCCCGGCTGGAAGCCATCGCCGTCGAGATGGCTGCCCTGGGCCAACAGCACGGAGGAGCTGGCGTAGTCATGGTCAAGCGCCGCGCCGGCCGGGGTCAGCCCACGCCTCGACTCATCATCATGACCGATCGTGTCTGGCGCCACCTTGCGCGCCCCCCACTCAATCCTGGTCAGCCCAGCATCGCCCAGCACCATAAGGAGCAATGACAAAGAGCCATGACCGTGATCGTAACTGGCACGCGCGAATTACCGTCGACCACGACCGCGGACGTGTGGCTGAGCCAACCCGAGCTTGCGCGGCGCCTGGGATATTCCCTCTCCACCGTGGTCAGGCTCCGCAAGCGTGGACTCCCACACGTCGCTACGGCCCGGCGACGGCGCTATCACTGGCCGACCGTGTTGAGATGGCTCGCCCTGAATGGCTGAGACTCTTTCAGCACATCGGCCTGGGGCCTGGACCCGTGCTCCGGGCGAATGCGTGCATGAAAAGGGCGCTCCCGGGGAAGTCCAACTGCCGGCGACGGTGGCGACGAAGATCCGGCCGAACGCGATCACCGGATGCTGGGAATGGATCGGGGCGAGGGACAGCGGCGGGTACGGGAACGTCAAGATCGGTAGGTGCGTCAGGAAGGCTCACATGGTCGTCTACGAGGCCCTGCACGGCGCCATTCCGTCCGAGATGGAGTGCGACCACCTCTGCCGGGTCCCGTGGTGCGTCAACCCGGCTCACGTCGAGCTGGTGGCCCATGTGGAGAACGTCCGCCGCGGGGCGGCACGGTGGGTCCCCGGGGCGCGCCAGCGAGCCAAGCGGACGTGCCCGCGCGGCCACCCGTACACGAAGGCCAACACCTACGTGCAGCCGAGCACTGGCGGGCGCGCATGTCGAACCTGTGCCCGCGCGAGGAAGAAGGCCGCCTCCGGTTCATCATCGGCGCCGGCAGCGTTAGCGAGCCCCGGCGGCCTGCACGTAGGCGGCCAGCCGATCCGCCGCGCTCCGTAGGTCCGCCTCGCTGACGATGTTGTAGCGATCGAAGATGCTCCGGGTCTTGTGCCCGCTGACCTGCATGGCGACGCGCTCGGGGATGCCCGCGCGGACCATGTTGCGGACCGCGGTGCGGCGCAGATCGTGAAAGAGCTTGCCGGGGAGCCCTGCCGACTTGCAGGCGCGCCGCCACGGTCCCTCGAAGTGATGCTCCAGCGTCAGCCCGTCCCGGTGGAACACGAGCGGGCAGCCGAGGGCCCGCGCCTTCCACCGTCGCTCCATCACGTCTTGGAGCGGCCCCGACAGCACGAGCACGCGACCCTCACGCGTCTTGCTGACCTCGGGCCGGAGGCGAACGACGCCCGCCGCTCGGTCCACGTCGCGCCATTCGAGCGTCAGGATCTCCCCGCGCCGCCACCCGGAGAGATAACCGAAGTCGAGCACGTCGCGGTAATGGGTGGGCAGATGCTCGCGAATCGCCAGATAGTCGGCGTGCTCCATGAAGCCTTGCCGCGGCGAGTTCTCAGGCAGACGAGGGATGTAGGGGCGCCGGGACAGCTTCCCACCCTGCATCGCGAGCGTGAACATCCGGCTCAGGACGCCCAGGTCACGGTTGACGGTGCCCGGCTCGGCACCCTTGCCACGCCGGACCCTGGCGTACTCCCGCATGGCTGACGTGGTGATGTCCACGCCCCGCATGGCCCCGAAGAAGGTCTTGAGGTTGGCGACGCGCGCTCGGGACCACTGGAGCCGCGCCGCGGGGACGCCCTTCAGCGCGCGCTCGGCGATGTAGTCGGCCGCGAGCTGATCGAAGGTGACGCGCTCCTCGTCGGGACCGCTCGGGCGACCGTGGCCCAGGTCGGCGAGCCGCTGCTTGAGCAAGGCCACGGCAATGGCGCGCTCCGGCGACTTGCTCGATTCCCGATGCTTCCGCCCGCGATGACTGTAGCGAATCCACCAGACAGGACCGCGCTTGAAGACACCGCCCATACCCCGCATGGCGTGTGCCCCTCGTGTGCCCGTGCGGGATTAGCGCGATGATTTCGCGACACCCGCATGGCGGCTGGGGCGCACTCACGCGGGAGTTACAGCGAGCCCGCGAACGATGCTAGGCTTTGGGAGCAGGGGGCCGGAGGTTCAAATCCTCTCACCCCGACCATACTTCTTGCCTGCTCCAGACCGCCGTGGATGTCGGGAGGGGCGGACACCGATCTCGTTCCTTACGTGGTCCGCGGCCGATTCCTCGGCACGAGCAAGATCTTTCTGAAGGCGCCGGATCGACCGGAATGGAATGATGCCATCGAGCGCCGCCTCGAGCAGTTTCGCCAGCGCCCCACACACGTCGGTATGTCGACGAGGACCGTTCCGGGTTCTGAGATCTCTCCCGACGGAAAGTCCGGGCAATGGTGCGGCCGTGACATCTGGATCGCATCGCCCGCGACTATCTT
>Ga0209343_10009681_pt1 | contig 11054 bp, 10 predicted proteins | sample RifCSPlowO2_02_FD_184026 | JGI IMG/M metagenome (GOLD analysis project Ga0209343, IMG submission 184026) | Groundwater microbial communities from Rifle, Colorado - Rifle CSP2_plank lowO2_0.2 (SPAdes) (version 2) | ecosystem: Environmental > Aquatic > Deep subsurface > Groundwater | place... | reverse complement strand
TGTATGAAGCGCTTGGTTCATTCGAAGATAAATCGCAGATTGATTTAAATAAGCTTGTAAAATTTTTAGAGGTTGTTGAAATAATGTCGTATGCAAAGACATTTGGCCCTCGAAAGATATTGACTCCTCAAAGGGTTGATGAATTATGGGGGATAATAAATAAAAATAATGAAATCACAAACACAACACCAAACACAGTATCTAACATAACATCAGATACAATACAAAATACAACATCAAATGCTACATCAAACACAAAATTAGATACTAACGAAGATACAAACAAAAGTGTGAAAAATAAAATTAAAGAACAGTAACAGAACAGAGATAAATTTTAAACAAAAAAATAACAAAGGTGAACATAATGGATGAACGATACATTAACTGGCAGTATGAAGATGGAACCGCATTTCATGCACATGAAGTTTCAGTAAACTTTACACCATTGCAATTTGTGCTTGATTTTAAGAATATCACGCCAAGGGTTGATGCAAGAACAAAGACAGGTCCTGTGTTCTGTGTCAGGCATGACGTAGTTGTTTTAGAGCCTTTTCATGTCAAAAGGTTTCATGCATTATTGGGTGAAATACTTGACAGATACGAGAAAGAATTTGGCAAGATAAAAAAGCCAAAAGCTATTGAAGTTTTAGAGGAAAAACAGAAAGACAAGAAAGAAGAAAAAGAGCCAACAACATATTTTGGCTGAAACTGAATACAAAAACAAAAAATACAAACAAAATACAAAACAAACAAATTTACAAAACGAACAACAGGGGGTAGAAAAAATGGCAAAAATAATAGGTATTGATTTAGGAACAAGCAATTCAGCAGCAGCAGTTTTTCAGGCAGGAAAACCAACAATCATTCCAAGTGCAGAAGGAACCAGTTTGTACGGCAAAGCATTTCCTAGCGTAGTTGCTTTTACAGAAGATAGCCAATTATTAATTGGCGAGCCGGCTAAAAGACAGGCTTCAACTAATCCAAAAGGTACAATTACTGCTATTAAAAGAAAGATGGGTACTAGTTTCAAAGTTAATATTTACGGCAAAGAATACACCCCGCAGCAGATATCTGCTTTTATTCTCCAAAAAATCAAGAAAGATGCAGAAGAATTTTTAGGAGAAAAAATTACTAAAGCAGTAATTACTGTCCCAGCATATTTCGACGACAATCAAAGACAGGCAACAAAGGATGCTGGAGAAATCGCAGGTTTGGAAGTAGTTAGAATAGTGAATGAACCAACTGCAGCAGCGCTTGCTTATGGTCTTGACAAAATAGGGAAGGAGCAAAAGATTCTTGTTTTTGATTTTGGTGGTGGTACATTAGACGTAACACTTATGGAATTTGGAGATGGTGTTTTTGAAGTTAAATCTACTTCGGGTGACACACAATTGGGCGGAAAAGATATGGATGATACCATTATCAAATATATTACTTCAGAGTTCAAGAAAAAAGAAGGTGTTGACCTTAATGATGACGACATGGCAATGCAAAGGTTAAGAGAAGCAGCTGAAAAAGCCAAGATTGAATTAAGCAATGTCCTTGAGACAGATATTAATTTACCTTTTATTACAGCAACCAATAAAGGGCCAAAGCACCTTTTGATGAAACTTAACAGGGCAAAGCTTGAAGAATTAATTAAGCCAATCATAGAAAAATGCAGGCATCCATTGGAACAGGCTGTTAAAGATGGAAAATTGAAATACTCAGAAATAAATAAAGTAATCCTTGTAGGTGGTCCAACCAGAATGCCTTTGGTCAGGAAATTTGTCGAGGATATTGTAGGAAAGAACGCTGAGCGCGGTGTAGATCCAATGGAATGTGTTGCCCAAGGCGCAGCTGTTCAGGCAGGTGTTCTCGCAGGTGAAGTAAAAGATATTTTATTGCTTGATGTAACACCATTAACTTTAGGTATAGAAACACTTGGTGGTGTGATGACTTCGTTAATACAAAGAAACACAACCGTTCCAACAAAGAAATCACAGACATTTTCTACGGCAGCAGACAGTCAAACTGCAGTTACAATTCACGTAATGCAGGGCGAACGTCCAATGGCTGTTGACAATAAAAGTTTAGGCAGGTTTGATCTAATAGGCATTCCGCCTGCACCTCGTGGAATTCCACAAATAGAAGTTACATTTGATATTGATGCAAACGGTCTTGTTCATGTAACTGCGAAAGATCTTGGTACAGGAAAAGAACAGTCTATTAGAATAACAGCAACACAAAAACTGAGCGAAGAAGAAATAGAAAAGATGAGAAAAGAAGCAGAGATGCATGCTGACGAAGACAAGAAGAGAAAAGACGAAGTCCAGACAATAAATGAAGCAGATGCGCTTGTCTATTCATCAGAAAAATTATTCAAGGATTTTGAAGGCAAGGTAAATGCAAAAGAGCTTGAAGAAGTGAAAAAAGAAATATCTGAACTTAAAAAATTGCTTGAGCCTAAAGAGCCTCAAAAGAAGGATGCTGAAAAGATAAAGAGCAAAATGGAAGAGATCAATCAAAAGATTCAGAAATTATCTACAGAACTTTACCAAAAGGCAGCTCAGGAACAGGCAGCAAAACAGGCAGGGGCAGGTGCTAATGCTGGTGAAAGTGCTGAAAACAATGCATCAAAAGAAGAGCAGGAAGATGTCAACAATAAATCCAAAACATCAACCTCAGGCGAGAATGTAGTCGATGCAGAATATACTGTTGAAAAAGAAAAGAACTCTGGAAATAAGAAAGAAGCATCAGAAAAGACAAAAGAAAAACCAAAACCTAAAAAAAAGAAATAGAGTTAACACTTAACTTTTTTTGTGTTTTTTTATTACAAAAAGCCAGAATACCCACTTTTTCAAATGTGGGATGAATGGCAGTATCGAGCTTTTTGTAATGAATACCAAGGACTTTAGTCCTTGGTTTTTTATTTTTTATATTTATTTGGCTTATTAATATTTTTTACTTGCAAATTACCACTCACAACACGTTTGTGGGACGCAGTCCACCGTTTCATGAAAGATAAATGTGTAAGTTGTCAGGGTATAATTTGTAAGATGAATGTGTTAGTCCCACTAACATCATATACATTGCAACCAACACCATCTTTATCCTTTAACAGTTAGCCTATAATTATATAATGAAAATAGCATCATACCACAATGCAAAAGACAAAATTAATTATTTTTGATTACGACGGAGTTTTAGTAGATACATTCCCTTTGGCATGCAGCGCTTATTATGCAATTTTTAAAGAATTCAATATTAAAACTAATTTCTCAACAGAACAGTTCAAAGATTTTTTTGAGGTGAACTGGATAAAAAACTTAGCTGTTCTTGGCATTTCTGAAAAAAAAGATATAGAAAAATGTGAATTCATTTTTCGTAGTATTGTCGCTGATCCTAACAGAAAAGTCAAGATATATTCAAACATTGAACCAATACTTAAACAGCTTAAAAACAAAGGCTACAAATTAGCTGTTCTTTCAAATAATTATGAAGATATTATAAAAAAACATCTGCAAAAAAATAAAGTACTTCATTATTTTGACAAGATTGCTGATGTTAAATATGGATTGAAACCAGATACTAAAGGAATTTTAAAACTGCTTGATGAGTTTAAACTTAAACCAGATGAAGCAGTTATGATTGGTGATATGGATGGAGACATTATAATGGCAAAAAATGCAAAACTTAAAAAAGCCATCGGAGTTAGCTGGGGTTTTCACAATCATAAAAAGCTGAAGGATGCGGATGTCATTGTTAACACACCATTAGAAATAATTAATGAGGTTGAATAAACCAATGGCAAAAAAAGATTATTATGAATTATTAGGCGTGAACAAAAACGCTTCAAAGGAAGAGATAAAACAAGCTTATAAAAAACTTGCTAAAAAATATCATCCTGATTTAAATAAAAGCGATCCTAATACCTCTGAAAAATTTAAAGAAATAAACGAAGCAGCATCTGTACTTGGAGATGATAATAAAAAAGCGCAGTACGACCAATTTGGCACAGCAGAGCCAGGGTTTGAAGGGATGAGTGGGTTTGATTCTGGTGATATGAATGGTTTCAGCAGCTATGATTTTGATGATATTTTCGATACTTTTTTCGGCGGCAGAAGATCAAGTTCAAAAAGAAGAGCACATCAGCGCGGTGCAGATTTGCAATATAGTTTAGAACTCTCTTTGGAAGAGGCAGCGTTTGGAGCTGATAAAACCATTTCTATACCAAGGCATGAAACATGCGATAAATGTCATGGCTCTGGCGCTAAATCTAATTCTGATGTTAAAACATGCGATACCTGCCAAGGCACAGGAATGTACAGAAGAACGCAAAGAACACCATTTGGAATATTTCAAACATCAAGCACATGCAATAAGTGCCATGGTGTTGGGAAAGTAATAACTTCTTTCTGTGAAAAATGCGATGGTTCTGGAAGAATACGTAAAGTTAAAGAGCTTAAAATTACTATACCTAAGGGTGTTGATAACGGCACAAGACTAAGGATTGAAGAAGAAGGTGAAGCAGGAGAAAAAGGAGCAGCACATGGCGATTTATATCTTTTAATTAAAGTGAAAGAACATAAAATATTTACAAGGGAAGACGATAATATATTTGTAGAAATACCTATCAGTTTTACTCAGGCGTGTTTGGGTGATGAAGTAGAAGTTCCAACATTAAGAGGAACAGTAGAAATGAAGATTCCTTCAGGAACACAAACAAACACATTGTTTAGAATAAAAGGCAAAGGTATTCCAAGCTTGAGAGGTTTTGGCTCGGGCGATGAGTTTGTTAAAGTTATTATCCAAACACCAAACAGAATAAGCAAAAGGCAAAAGGAATTATTAGAAGAATTTGAAAAACTAAATGAAGAAAAGCCATTAAATAATTTCTTTGAGAAACTGAAAGGTGTGTTTGAGTAATTTGAATAGAGGTTTTGTTTAGTTCATGGGTGCAGCCAAACGTTCACGATGATTTATTAGTTTATTTTTTTCTTGTTTAATCTTTTTTAAACAAAGGTTTAAAAAAACGTAAAAAACTTTTCATAAGACGGGGGACTGCGTCCCTAGTTACGTGTTGTGAGCGGAAAACAGGGTAAGAACAAAGATTAAGAAACCTAACCTCAGCTAAACAAATACAACAAATTTAAAAAGAATTCATAAAACAGACAACTCCCACTTCACATCTTCTCAATATACTCTTCAACAATATTAAACACTTCTTCTTTTGCAGCCTCGACAAAACTGATGCTTCCTGCTGTTCTGTGTCCTCCGCCGTTTATTTGCGCATAAGGAAGATTTTCTTTGAGAATTTTTATAATTTCATTAACATCAAACTTTTTTAGTTCCCTGCTGCACCTGATATTTATTTGGTCGTTGCTTATGCCTAAACTTATTACTGGCTTTTTGTATTTCTCTATTAAATAATCCTGTGTAATCCCTGTTATCTTTCCAGACGGCGGGAATGCAAACATCTGTGTGCTTTCAATATCTAATTTACATACAATTAACTTTTCTTTCTCTTCTATCTGCATATATCTTTTATTGGTTTCAAGCTGTTGTTTAATTGATTCTTTTACCAGCGGCTTTATTATTTCAATCAATTTTTTTTGTTTGCTGCTTTCAGCTCCGAGAATATCATTAACTAAATCCCTGCTTTCAATATAACCTAATACATATGCTTCATAATCAAGACAGATTGCAACATCTTTTATTAATTCTAAGGAATAATTAGAATGCTTTTGGCATAATTTAACATATTCTTCCATCTCCCTGCTTTCTACTTTATCACCTGTTCCGGCAACAGCTGCAAAGAATTCCATCTGGTCAATATCTGGATTAATCTGTTTCGCAATCTCTGCGCATAACATTCCAGCTGATATATCATAAGTGCTTCCAACAAAATGCGGGTTCACATGCGCTTCAACAATCTTTGTAATCTCATGAGAAGGCGGGTGATGGTCAAAAACAATAATCTTTGCGCCGTAAATCTTTACTTTTTTTATAGCAGCTATGCTCTGCTCACTGCTTCCATTATCGCAAATAATGATTAAAGGTGGTTTTATCTCAAACCTGTTTATATTATTCATAAAATTAGTTAAATCTTTTGTTGCATCAACATAATCATAATATGGTGCTTTTGAAGGCAGCCTTGAATAAAAATAAAATACATCTCTCTCCTTTGCCTGTCTATTATAAACTAATGGCAAGATTGCTCTTTCCAGCGCTAATGCAGCGCAATAACCATCTGTATCAGAATGATGCCTTATCCAGATTGGCCTTTTTGCCTCGATTGCTTGTGTAATTAAGCTAATTGCCTTGTTTATTTCAGGCTTTAATTTTTCTAAAACATGCGATTTAATCATAAATTGTTTTTCTGACATATTTTTCCTCACTTTTTGATTAAATTTTTTTTATTTGTTTGGAAAAGCGAATACTGTGACCTTAAAGTCACAGATGAGTCTTTTCTATAAAAATAATGCCGACTTCATCGGCATTATTAGACTTGACGAGCACTGCTCGTCAAGAATTTAAAAATGCCAACATTAAATACTGCAACCTTCAGGTTGCAGATTGTTGGCAGGTTTTTTATTTATGAAATTTACTATAAATTAATATCATCTCCATTCACTATGCCCCCATTGGATTAACAAATCTATTCCTAATTTATCCAATCCATGCGGTGTATCACAAGCGCCAAAACAACTTCCAGCCCAGATAAATACATTGACTTTATCTCCAAACGCACTGGCAATTCTTTCCTTTATATCTTTAGCGTAAGGTTTTAGACCATCAGGTAATTGAATGCAAACATTTTTAGAGTTTGTTTGGGTTATTTTATCAATTACTTTTGATAATTCTAGGTTATATTTTATGTTTGTCATCTTTACATTTTAAAATAACTATTTGTTTTAATATTTTGTTATTGATGAGAGATATAATGCCATCTTTCCTGCAAAGCATATATAATGTCGGACATAAATATTTATACAAAGTGTTATGTCCGACAAATATAGTAAGTGACACGATATGTATAAAAATTTACGTCACTTACTATAAGATACCCGTTCCTAACCATCACTCCAAACCCAAGCTCATATACAAACAATCCTCGTAAATTTCCTTCTTTTTCCCTGTTTTCTCATCTTCAATAATCATCTTCCATTCTTTTTTAAGCAGGGCTTCTTTTTTAAAACCAGTTTTTTCAAACAATTTTATAGCAGGTTCATTGCTTGCCAGCATTTTTGTTTTTATTTTTTTAATGCCATTGTTTTTCCTGCCTTTTTTAACTTCCTGCAAAAAAAACACCAGCAATTCCTTTCCAACACCTTTACTTTGATATTCAGGGATTATATTTATATGCACTTCAAGAATATGTTCCTGGTGATAACCATATTTAGTGTAGGGGCTTATGATACAAATATGCCCAATAATTTTACCTTTTTCTTTGTCCTCATCTGCTTCTTCTTTATCTACTGCAATTATATACTTATTATTTGGGATATAACTAAAGCTGAAAACATCTTTCTCATCCAAAACCACATTTTTCTGATAAGCTGAATAGGGTATTTGTTCTAAATAATCAATAAATTCTCTTAATTTAGCATCAGTTAAAACCTGAATCTTTAGTTTCATAATATTTACCTTATTTCGTTATCTTAGTGTCCTGAAAGAGGGGTTCACTCCACTAATTCCATTTAGTATATAATTATGGACCAGCCGGGATTTGAACCCGGAGCCTCACCGCTGCCAGCGGCGCATTATAACCAGGTTTAACTACTGGCCCATTGGATTTAAGTTAAATAGGGTGCTTAGTTTTAAATTTTTCTAGAATTATTCTTTTCAAAACCCTAATTTTACACCGATTTATGTCACTAATCAGTAAAAACCGAAATATTTATATATAAGCTACCCCATTAAGATTATGTATAAGGGGGTGGACAGGTATAAGAGGCTTATTTAAGTTAAAAGTCTCTATCATCTACTGTATTTATACAGTTTAAATTAGTAGTTCATACTTTTTAGAGTGTGTATTGGCCAGCTATCACCTCAAAAGATATTCCAATACACACTTTTTTATTAAAATTTTGTTTAACAATGGCAAAGAAAATAAGATTAACTAACAAACTTATCCATGAAACTTTGGTTGAAGCAGTAGGAGATGAATCATTAGTTATAATTAATTTTCTAAAGAATAGGAAGAATATATCTGAATTTGTTATATCTGAAAAAACAAAAGTAGAAATACATCATGTTAGAAAGATTCTGTATAAATTACACCAGAAACATTTAGCAGTTTACAAAAGAAAAAAAGATGCTAAAAAAGGATATTATATTTCTTATTGGACTTTTAACAAAAAAAGGATAAAAGACATTGTTTTGGAAATTCACAGGGAACAGCTTACTAAACTAAAGGAAAGATTAATGAAAGAAGAGCAGAATAAAGGTTGTTTCTTTTTGTGCGCAAATGCCTGCGCAAGGTTAGATTTTGATCAGGGTTCAGAGCTTGAGTTTAGATGCCCAGAATGCGGCTCTTTATTGCAGCAGCAGGACAATGAAAGAACAATTGAGCATTTGAAGCAGAAAATTAAAGAGCTGGAAGTATTTGCTTAGATTTAATTTTTTAATAGATTTTTCTTTATCGTTAAATTATTAATTAATTCAATAAAAATTTATAAATTCCATTGCTTTCTCTGTTTTCGGTGAGAATAATGGACTGTATATTCTGCAAAATCGTGAACAAACAAATACCATCAGCTTTAGTTTATGAAGACCCTAATTTTCTGGCTTTTTTAGACATTTCACCAGCAAACAAAGGTCATGCCTTAGTTATACCCAAACAGCATTATGAAACATATACTGATTTGCCAGATAATGTGCTCAAAGAATTAGCAGTTGTCACAAAAAAGGTCGCAGAAGCAATTAACAAAAGCCTAAACCCAGACGGCTTAAACATTTTCATGAACAATAAACAGGCAGCAGGCCAGATTGTGCCGCATGCGCATTACCATATTGTTCCAAGATTTAAAAATGATGGCATAAGGTTTGAGTGGCCTCACAAAAAATATGACGACGGCGAAAACAAAGTTTATGCGGAGAAGATACGAAACTCAATGCAATAATTAAATTATTATTAATTAATTTACATCTACATTAATATTCTCATGACACAAACAAATAAAACTAATTTTGAACATCTTAAAATTAAAATGATTGAAACCATAAAAACTTATGGTCTAACTAATCAAACTATCCTTAATGCTATGCTAAAGATTCCAAGGCATGAATTTGTTCCAGATGAGCTTAAAGACCAAGCATACGAAGATTCTCCTTTATCAATAGGTTATTACCAAACAATTTCTCAGCCATATACAGTCGCATTTATGCTAGATTTATTAGAATTGAAAAAGGGCAATAATGTTCTGGAGATTGGCTGTGGCTCAGGATATAATGCAGCGATTATCAAAGAAATTGTTGGCAAAGAAAAAGAAGTCAATGGACAGGTTAAAGGCAGAGTGATAAGTATAGAAGTTGTTAAAGAACTGATTGAATTTGCCAAAAACAATTTAAGCAAAACAGGATACGATGACATAAAAATTATCTCCGACGACGGCAGTTTGGGCAGCAAACAATTCGCTCCTTATGATAAAATCATTGCAACCTGCGCCTGTCCAAGAATTCCTAAACCATGGATTGAGCAATTAACAGAAACAGGTGTTATTGTTGCGCCGATTGGCAGTTTGTTCTCTCAGGAAATGATACAGGCAAAGAAGATTGATGGTGAGCTTGTTGCTAAATCATTTGGCAGCTTCAGGTTTGTGCCGTTAATTGGCAAGTATGGGTTTAAGAAATAAAAAACCAAGGACTAAAGTCCTTGGTATTCATTACAAAAAGCTCGATACTGCCATTCATCCCACATTTGAAAAAGTGGGTATTCTGGCTTTTTGTAATAAACTATTTATATTTGATTAGCTGATACAATCTCTTAGAATTTTTCTTCCGCTCTCCACTCGTTCCTGAGCGCAGCCATACGTTCACTATTATTTATTCGTTAGTTGATTATTTATAGTAAGTGACGTAAATTTTTATACAAATAGTGTCACTTACTATATTTATCGGACATAACTAAATGTATAAATATTTATGTCCGACATTATAATTAATTTATTATTTATTTATACTATTAGTTAATTATTTAATAATTCTTATAATCTTTTGAAAATTTTCATTATTCATTCTCTTCTTATATTTCTGCGCAAGCTCAATAACATTCTTCATTTCAATCTTAATGCCTTTCTTTCTTAGCATATCATTCATTTTTTTCCATATCAAAAACTGGCAGAATTGAGTGACATTTTTTGGATTATTGGTCATGCTTGCTCGTTCAAAATCAACAAGTTTCACGTCAATATTATCATTATTTTTTTTCGTAGTTTTATCTGTTTTACCTATTTTACTTGTTTTATTAATTAAAATATGTTTTACAGGATGATGCATCTCTTCTTTGTTTATGTCTAATTTATCAAGCAAATACATCATCTTGAATATTTTTTTCAATACAATTATTATTTTTTCTTTTGGGTTGTTCTCGATGAAATTTAGTATGAACTCTCCTGCAATATATTCATAAACAAAAAAATTCTCATTTTCATAAATTATTTTTGGCGCAATATCATACTTTTCGAGAATTTTTAAGAACTTTATTTCATTTTCTATCCTGCCAAATGCTTTTGATTTAGGATTTGAGGTTTTAATAACTACTTGTTTATATTTATTTTTATCATTACATTTGTTATATTTACATTTCTTTTTATCTCTATCTTTTTTATCTTTACATTTTATTTTCTTATCAACTTGCTCAGGTTTACATTTATACATTTCTTTGTATTTCCCTTTATACAAATACCCTCTTTTTCCTTTTGTAAAAAATGTTATATTTTCTATTCTTAGGTTTTCAAGTTTTTTTAATAATTCAGATTTCCCTATTTCCCAAACATACAGCTCTTCAAAAGGCACATGCACCCCATCAATCTCTTTGTAATATAAGCAATTATTAGCAATAATTTCTT
>Ga0209343_10009678_pt1 | contig 11056 bp, 10 predicted proteins | sample RifCSPlowO2_02_FD_184026 | JGI IMG/M metagenome (GOLD analysis project Ga0209343, IMG submission 184026) | Groundwater microbial communities from Rifle, Colorado - Rifle CSP2_plank lowO2_0.2 (SPAdes) (version 2) | ecosystem: Environmental > Aquatic > Deep subsurface > Groundwater | place... | reverse complement strand
ATTCCTTCCTGCTGCCGTCCGGCTGGATGTCGATCAGCTTGCGGTACGACTCGTAGGATTCGGGCTCCAGGTTGCGGTCCACCTTTTGCAGAATCTGTGCCCCGTCGATAGCCGCCGCCGGCAGCGCAATGAGGGTTAGAACGAGTGACAGGAGCTTCTTCATGATTTGTCCGGTCGAGTTAAACGTGGCCCAAGGCGGTGACCGGGTCCATGCGAGAGGCTTTCCACGCGGGCTGCAGGCTCGCCAGCAGCGCCATTACGGCCACCAGCGCCGCAATGATCACGACGTCCCTGGCGGAGACCGCAGGGGAGAGCACTATCGCTTGCTGCATGCCGAATTTGACAGTGATCTTCCAAATGTTCAATGCATATATCGCCGCAAGACTGATCAGCGTTCCGAGCGCTGCTCCGCCCAGACCTAGGAGCAACCCTTCGGTAATGAACAGGGCAAGGATTCTTCGCGGAGGCGTTCCAATGGCCGAAATGGTCCCGATCTCGCGGACGCGTTCGTACACCGCCATCATCATGACGTTCATGACGCTGATCAAGACTATGGATACCATCATGATCTTGATGAACACCGCGAGCAGGTCGATCATGTTCGCGATGTTCGAAAAGGGCGAAAGCGCCGCCCAGGTGTGCACTTCCAGCCCCGAGCCCCCGCCCTTGCCCGCGCTCGCCGACTTGTCGGCGCTACCCGTGCCGGCGCCGGCACCGGCACCGGCACCGGCAATAGCCGACAGTTCCTTCGACAATTGCGCGTAGACGGCCTCGATCTGGGCAGGATTCTTGAGGCGAATCGCGATCTCGCTCACCTCGGCCTCCTTCATCCGCAGCAGAGCCCGCGCGTCGTCGATGCTGATATAGCCGTCCTTGCCGCCCGGTCCCGACGCGCTTTGCATCACTCCGGCGACGCTGAAGGTCTTGCCGTTGACCGAGCCGTCCCGGTTGGTGGCGACCAGAACCACGGTGTCGCCCGCCTTCACCTTCAGCCCGCGTGCGATCAGCTCCGGTATGAGGATCTCCCCAGGGTTCAGCAGTGCGCCGGCTCTTTTATCCCCGATCACGCGCCCGGGAAGCAACGGCACAGTGGCGATTTCCTTTGCCGGGTCGATGCCACTGATGCGAATGCTGGTCGTCTCGGTGAAATTGCTGAACATGGCGCCGAGCTTGATGCGCTCGGAGTAGGCTTCGACGGCGTCCATCTTGCCGAGCACCTGCTCGACCTTGCCGATCATCGCCGGCAGCATGTTCAGATTCAGGGGCAGACTGTCGATCGAAGCGACATACCCCTTCCGGTGCACTTCGAGGTGCCCCAGCATGGAATCGGTGAACTGTCCGATCATGATGGTCTTGAACGACCCGGCGACGGCGATAAACAGCAGCACCCCGACGATGTCCAGGGTGATGAGCGAGGAAGTGAGAAGGGTGCGCCTGCCGAAGCGGGCAAGATTCCTGACGGCGATTTTCAGTATGTTACGCATGGATTGCCACCGGCCTTGGTGAGGGTTGCTGAATCCGACCGTCTTCGAGCGTGAACGTCACTTCGGCCTCGCCCATGATCTTGGGATCGTGGGTCGAGAACACGAACGTGGTGCCGAACTCGTCGCGCATCTTCTTCATCAGCTCGATGATGTGGTACGCGGTATCGTGGTCGAGATTGGCGGTCGGCTCGTCGGCCAGCACCAGCTTCGCGTCGGTTGCCAATGCACGCGCCACCGCCACGCGCTGCTTTTGACCCCCGGAAATTTGGTCCGGCCGCTTGTTCTCCTGGCCCGACATGCCGACCGCTTTGACCAGCCGCATGACCTGCTCGCGCCGTTTTTTCTCGGGCCAGTCCTGCACCATGATGAGCGGGTACTCGATGTTCTCGTAGACCGTGAGCACCGGGATCAGGTTGAAGTCCTGGAAGACAAAGCCGATATGCTTGCCCCGAAACTCCGCGGCCGCGGGCCGGTCGAGCGTACCGACGTCCGTATCGACGACCGCCAGTTTTCCGCCGGTCGGGCGATCGAGACAGCCGATCATGTTGAGCAGTGTGGTCTTGCCGCTGCCCGAAGGGCCGACGAAGACCACGAACGACTTCGATTCGATTGCGAAATCGACGCCCCTTACCGCATGCACGTCCACTTCGCCCGTGCGGTAGGTCTTAACCAGCTCCTCGGCACGGATCAGCGCCATAACTTCTCCCTGGGTTGATTTGACGGGAACGCACGTTCACTTGAGATCCGAGGTTTTCCTGACCGCGTCTTTCGCGCCTCCCTTGAATTCGATCGGGCGCATTCCCATGCCCGCATGGAAATCGAGCGAAACAATGCCGGCGTTGCCTGCATTCCTGTATGGGTTGCCTCGCTCCGCGAGAGATTGGTTCAAGACCCCGCCTCGCCGCGCAGCGACTCGGCAAAGCTACCACTTCGGTTGCACGAGGCGTTGACCCAAGTAGAGCAGACATGACACGCTCGAAGCCACTGCACTATGTTGAATGTTAATCTTCGCATGCGCCATGCGCATATGATCGCAATCATACGTAGGCAAGTATCATCGGACGGACTGGCACCCCGTGAATGAATCCCAATCAGCCTCGTACCTGCGGAGAAATGGAAACTGCATTACGGCTGCAAGTAAGTCGCAGCCCAACGTCATGTGAATGACCGAATGTTGTTCTGGAAGCGGCAGAGCGAACTGCGCGACGCGCATGCGAGACTTGCTATAATTCGAGCCGTGTTCACGGCTGGGCAAAGTCAGTGCCGCATGCAAAGAACCGCTTCAATCTCTCTGAACTTGCTGGTGCATTCGGCGATCTCGGCACCTTAATTCCCTTCGTAGTGGCCTACGTCTCGATCCTGAAAATGGATCCGGTGAGCCTTCTTCTCGGTTTCGGCGCCGCTCTCGTCGCCGCCGGTTGGTACTACCGCACTCCGTTCCCCGTCCAGCCGATGAAGGCGATCGGCGCGGCAGCGGTTACCCAGACCGTAGGCGCCGTTGCCCTCACGCCCGCGATGGTGGTCGGTGCCGGACTTGCAACAGGCGTTATCTGGCTCTTCCTCGGCGCTACCGGACTGGCCAAACGCCTCTCCTTATCGGTGCCGCGCCCCGCGCTATTGGGTGTTGTCATGGGACTGGGCTTCAGCTTCATGCTTGAAGGGATCCGCATGATGTCGGAGCGTTGGGCTCTCGCGGCGGGCCTGCTGACACTGACCCTGGTCTTGATCGCCCGCTCCCGCATACCTGCGATGGTCGTGTTGCTGTTGGCGGGTGCCGTCTATGCCGTCGTGGAACAACCCGCACTGGCATCGGAGCTTGCCCGGGTGAGCGTGGCATTTCGATTACCCGCTTTTGCTTGGCCGTCGCTGGGCTGGCAGGATATCTGGATGGGCGCGCTGGTTTTGGCGCTGCCGCAGCTGCCGCTTACGTTCGGCAACGCGCTGGTCGCCATTTCCGATGAAAACAACCGCCTCTTCCCAGATCGTCCGGTGACCGAGCGTAAGGTGGCGCTGTCCACTGGCATTCTGAACCTCTGGTCGAGCGCCCTGGGTGGCATCCCTATGTGTCACGGTGCCGGCGGCATGGCCGGACACGTCAAGTTCGGCGCTCGGACCGGCGGTGCCTCGATCATGCTGGGAGCGCTATTGCTGCTCATTGCGTTGTTTCTCGGCGACTCTGCCGGAACCATTTTCCGTTTGTTCCCGCCGCCCCTACTGGGCGTCATCCTGTTCCTGTCTGGAGCGGAGTTGGCCATGGGCAGCCGCGACCCGGGACCGGAGAAAGTGGATCGGTTCGTTGTGCTTGGTACCGCTGCGTTCGCGGTCCTGAACGTAGGCATCGCGGTGATCTTCGGCATCGTCGCCTACTACGCTTCCAGGCGTGGTTGGCTCAGAGCTTAGGCGGTCTCTTCGCTCGGCGCGTGCGGGTTCGTCTATACGACGATGCAAGCTCCCCATCATGCAATGACGCCGAACGATCCCGAAGAGTTACTCGTGCCCTGTTGTCGATTGCCTTCGATAGACGGCGATAGACGCTGAAAGCTAATGCGAGCTGCCCGATGCGAATGACGGTAAAGCTTACGGTAAGATTGGTCGGAGCAGCAAAGAAGTTCACTATGCGACAATGGCTTGCCAGTCTCGTTTATCATCGAGTGCAGTGATTCGAGACCCCCTTCGGTGCGTCCCGATGAAAGCAAATATCAGCGCTATATTGAAATTGTTTCGACCCTAAGAACCTGGTTCTAAGTTTCTGCAGTTCGACTTATGGAAGGCAGATGAAAACGATACGACTTTTGACATTGTTCTTGGCCGTGGCCACGGTCTCGCTATTGGCCGGGTGTGGCAACGAGGGTAAGTCCGCGAACCCACCTGCCACGATTTCGGTTGAGCCGGGGGATGGCAACGTGGTGGTGACGTTTTTGGCGGAATCCGGCGTGGAATACTGGCTGTTCTATGCACCTTCGAGCGCATTGGACTCGACGAACTTCAATACTTTGCCCGGAGGCAAGGTAATCATCCAGGCGGTATCGCCACAAGTCGTTCAAGGTCTGCAGAATGGAACAACGTATTACTTCACAATGAACGGTAGAACCGACCACGGACCTGGCGGATCGGGAACCGCTTTGGTCTCAGCCACGCCACGCTCCGCTGGAGGCGTATGGAATCTCGGGCAGCCCCTGGCGACGGCGGATCTTCGGGGGGCAGCTTTCGGATCGACGTTCGTCGTCGTCGGAACGGGCGGAACCATGTTTTCGAGTGCCAACGGGGTTTCCTGGACACCGATCAATTTTGTCGTTGCGAGCGACCTCAACGCGGTGTTCTACGGCATCGGGCGGTATATAGCGGTGGGAGCGGGCGGTGTGATCCTGCAAAGCGCCGACGCGGTAACCTGGTCGCAGGCGGGTTCCGGAACTTCGCAGCATCTCTATGCCGGAACTTCCAATGGGATCGTATACGTTGCCGTGGGAGCAAACGGCGTCTATGCGGCGAGTGCCGACGGGCAGACTTGGGGAGTCGGCAACGCCGGCACGACCCGGGACCTGGCGGGATTGGCCTACGGAAACGGCAGATGGGTAGCCGTTGGCGCAGGTGGAACCATCGTAACTAGCACAGACACCGCCGCCTGGCAGGTGGCTGCATCCCAAACCGTCGCGGATTTGAAGGCGGTGACCTACGCTCCGGCCGCGGCCATGTTCGTTGCCGTGGGCGCAGGCGGGACAGTCGTCACAAGTCCGGATGGCGTGAACTGGACCGCGCGCCCTGCCGTTACCCAGACCACGCTTACCGGAGTCGGCTTCGGCAGTCAGTTTGCAGCGGTCGGGGACACTGGTGCCGTATTTACCAGCGCGGATGGCACCGCTTGGCAGGCCGTCGCTTCGGGAACGAGCAGCGATTTGAAGACCGTTGCGTTCGGCAATTACCGTTTTGTCACCGCCGGGGCGGCGGGCAGCAATCTGTACGCCAAATAGCTCGCGGTGGCGCCGTCGACTCGTGATGTCATGGGCGCCGAGTCCAAACCCGGGCAGGACTTCGATGTCGCGATGATGCGCGAAGCCCTGCGGCATGCCGCACAGGCGGCCGAACACGGCGAGGTTCCGGTCGGCGCGGTCGTGGTAAGAGACGGATCGATTATCGCGTGCGGCTACAACGCCCCAATTTCGGTTTCGGATCCGACTGCTCACGCCGAGATCCGGGCCATGCGCGAGGCGGCAGGCGTGCTGAAGAACTATCGGCTGAGCGACTGCACGATCTATGTGACCCTTGAGCCCTGCGCGATGTGTGCGGGCGCGATTCTGCATGCGCGTATCGCGCGTGTCGTATATGGAGCGGCGGATCCGAAGACTGGCGCATGCGGCAGCATCGTGAATCTGTTCGCCGAATCGCGGTTGAACCACCACGCCGAAGTAACACCGGGGGTGCTCGCCGACGAGTGCGGTCGGATGCTGTCGACTTTTTTCGCCGCGCGAAGGGTGCGGACGCGCGTGGAAGGCGATGTCGAAGATTGAAGTCTCGATCCCGCGGCAGCGCCTTACCGTGTTCGACGATGCGGGAAGGGAGGTGCACTGTTACCAAATATCGAGTTCTAAGAACGGAACTGGCGAGCAGAAGGGAAGCTACCGCACGCCGCGCGGGCGGCACGTGGTACGAGCGAAAATCGGCGGCGGACAGCCGATAAACACCGTATTCGTGCGTCGGCGGCCGACCGGCGAAATCTATTCGCCTGCGCTGGGCGAAAAGTTCCCCGAACGCGATTGGATCTTGACCCGCATTCTTTGGCTCTCGGGCTGCGAGCCGGGCTTTAATCGTCTGGGAACCGTCGACACGATGCAGCGCTTCATCTATATTCACGGCACCCCGGACTCGATCGACATGGGCAAGCCCGGGTCGATCGGTTGCCTCCGGATGCACAACGACGATCTCCTGGAATTGTTTGACATGGTTTCACCCGGAACACCAGTCGAAATTTTCGAACGCTGATTTTGACGGCCACGTTGAGCGCTTGGCGGGCGCGTGCGCGGATGGGCCCGGTGCGGAGAAATGGCTCTTTCCATTCGGCGGACGCAATACGCCCGAGCTGTCGGTCCCGGATACGCGTGCAAAGAGCTGCAGCCTTGAGAGATCAAGCGTAAGCGGGTATTCTGGCCGTGCCCGAGCGCTGCCGAAAAACCGCCAAGAACCATTTAGCTCGCGGCGCCAGCATCCAGGGCTGATGATTTCATTGCATTGGTCGACTTCTCCGTAGGGATCGAAATGGACTATCGGTGCCCGATCTGCGGTGCGAATTTGGGGAAACGACGATTGAGCCAAACCGTCGTCGCTCGAATGGAAATCGATTGTTCACACTGCAAGGGTACGATCCGCGTCAATATTCACCGGGCCGAAGCGTTCGCCGTCATGCTCAATTTCGGGACGATCATATTACTCGCCGTGCTCGCATATTGGTTCCAGAGTCGAAACTTGGTATTGCTCGTCTTCGCTGCGGCGATGATGGGTGCGTCAGTCTCGCCCTTGATCGAGCGGATTTTTCTTCGAACCTGGCCACGCTATGCGCCGACGGATAGCAGCCGCAGTCAATAGATCTCGCCAGGAAGCCTGCCAAGCAAATCGCCCGTCGTGGCGATCCGCGGCGGCGCAGGCCGTTCGAGGACACGTTTAATGTTGCCGCGGACCCTTACGACAGCGTTCCTGTTCACGCAATTCATTTTGCTCATGATCGTTTATGTCGGAATTCTCGCGTTGAGAACGGGCGAAAAGAGCTACTCCCTGTTTTCCGACAACCCTAGACTTGCGACCCGTAATCTTCCACCGCTGGTGCTCGGATTCGGGTTGGTCACTCTTGCTTGTCTCGCGTTTTCGCAAGGCTTCTTTCTGTTGTCAAAACCGATTCTGAGCGGCCTCGAATTGCCTGCACTCAGCCGCACCGATGCATTTCTCGCAGTTTTTGTTCTCGACATCGCCGGTGCCGGACTGCTAATGGCCATTACTGGCGGATCGAAGGAAAGCCCGTTCGCGGCAGTCCTTTTTACGCTTCCCGCGCTGTCGATTTTCTTGCGCGAGTCACCGACACGGTTCTTCATCTACACGGGCCTTGCAGTCGTCTTATTGCTGCTGTTCCAGAGGCCTCGCGAATCGGGAAGAGCAACGGTCGAGAACCCTAAACACATGCTTGCCTTCCAACTCGTTACCCTCGGGTGCCTGACGCTGATTGCAGTAATTGGCTATGCGACCCGTGCGGCCAGCTAGCGCAAACGTCGAGACAATGGCTTGCGTGACGCCGATGGTCTCGGCGAAGCATGGCATGCGATAGGTTCGGCGCGTTTCAGCATGCCGGAATGGAAGACAAGGCCGGCTCGGCGTGGTGAAACGCCATTGCGTGTTCTTGCCCGGTGCGTGTTGTATCTACAAGCGTCACCGCTCGAAAAGCGCGCGAATCTTCGATTCGTCCGGTCCACGCAGGACGCCGCGCTCGGTCACAATGGCGGTGACGAGTTCCGCGCTGGTGATGTCGAAGGCCGGATTGGCCACGCTAACGCCGACCGGCGCCCAGCGGGTGCCCGCGTATCCGGTCACCTCATCGGCGGCGCGCTCTTCGATCTGAATGTCTTCTCCGGTCGCCGTTCCCAGATCGACAGTCGACAGCGGCGCCGCGACGTAGAACGGTATTCCGTGACGGGCTGCAAGTACCGCGAGGGTGTAGGTGCCAATCTTGTTGGCGACGTCGCCGTTGGCGGCAACGCGGTCGGCTCCGACGATAACGAGGTTGACCTTTCCTCGCCGCATCATGTGGCCGGCCATGTTGTCGGTTATCAGGGTAACCGGTATGGCTTCCTGCACCAGTTCCCATGCAGTGAGTCGCGCTCCCTGCAGAAACGGTCGTGTTTCAGTGGCGATCACGGTCGGGCGCTTGCCTTGGTCGCGCGCACTGCGAACGATACCCAGAGCCGTTCCATGGCCACCTGTGGCGAGCGCGCCGGCGTTGCAGTGCGTCATGATGCAGGCATCCGGCGGCACCAGAGCCGCACCGGCGTCGCCGATCGCGTGATTGGTCTCGATGTCCTCACTCAAGACGCTCTGCGCCTCGACAAGCAGGGCATGCGCGATTTCGGCGTTGGACTGTCCTGAGTTGCCGATCAAAATCTTCTTCATGCGCGATAAGGCCCAGAACAGGTTGACGGCCGTCGGGCGGCTGCGGGCCAGGGTCTGGATTGCTTCGGCCATGTGCTGGTCGAATTCCTGGCGTGGCCGGCCGGCGGCGCTCCTGGCTTCAAGCGCGACGCCAAACGCTGCAGCGCAACCGATCGCGGGGGCTCCTCTGACCACCATGTCCCGGATTGCGGCCGCGACTGAGGCCGCATTGGCACAACTTATATATTTGATTTGCATGGGTAAAATTCGTTGGTCGATCAAGTCGAGCCGGTCCCCCGTGCATTTCATCGTGTCGACTGCGCTCGCTCGACGTTCAGATGACACGCTCGTTTCCACCGTCAACGGGTAATTGGGCTCCGGTCGTTTTGGCGAAAAGCGGTCCGCACATCTCGGCGGCCAATTCTGCGACGTCATGGCTGGTCACTTCGGTGCGCAGCACGTTGTTGGTCTTGTACTCGTCCACGGTCATTGCGTAGTGTCTGGCTCGCGCCGCGAGCACCTCGTCGGTCCACAGGCCTGTATCGAACACGGCATTGGGATGCAGGGTATTGACCCGTATGCGGTCGCTACCCCACTCGAGCGCCGCGACTCGAGCCAATTGATTCAGTGCGGCCTTTGAGGCGGAATACGCGGCCGCGCCAGGTCCCGGAGCCGGCACGTTCTTGGAACCGATCACGACCACGCGCCCGCCTCGCGGCGCGAGCTTCAGATAGGGATGACATTCGTGCATCAGAACCAGATTGGCGTCGAGATTGACGCTCATTACCCGGCGCCATTCGTCGGCGCCAAGCTCGGCAATTCGACGGCTGGCAGCGAAGATTCCGGCGTTCAGCACAAGCATGTCGATACCGCCGAAATGCAGCGCGACATTGCCCCTTGCCCTGAGCAGGGCTCGTTCGTCGGTAATGTCGCAGCAGATCCCAAGGTAATCGGACCGCGCGTGCAGAGATTCGATTTCGGGGTTGATATCGAGACCCGCTACCGCTGCACCGCGCGCGAGAAATGATTCCACGAGCGCTTTTCCGATGCCCGAGGCCGCACCGGTGACGAGCGCGATTTCACCGGCAAACATCGCGGGTTTGCCTCCCTTCCTGAGCTTGGCCTGTTCGAGGTCCCAGTACTCAACGTCAAAGATATCCCCCGCCGGCAAGGCCTGGAACCCGCCGAGAGCCTCGGCACGTAAGATGATTTCCATCGTGTGATGGTAGATGTCCTTGACGATCCCGGCCTCCCTTGCCGTTCTGCCCGAAACAGCAAGTCCGAAGGCGGGATCGAGCACGACTCGCGGCGCCGGGTCGAGCATCTGCTTCGGTTCCTTGGCGCTTGCCGCCTGTTCGGAAAAATAGCGGCGGTATGTTTCGGCATAGCTCCCGACATCGCTTCCGAGCATTGGCACGCGCTTGGTTCGAATGACGTGGTCCGGGGTGGCCGGTCCCTGCTGTGAGATTTGCGCAACTCGCGGGTGTCGGGCGAAACCAAGTGCGAAATCGTAAGCACAGGTCTTGAGGAGCATCGGTGCGCCGGCCGCATCGGATATGCCGCGCCGCAGTTGTGCCTGGGCGAGGGGCTCGACCAAGGCATCCACCGACAGGGAACGAGAGATATCCCATGCACCGCGCTCGCGCAGGTAGTCCTCGGCGCGCGAGACCAGACCGATCATACGTTCGTAGGATTCGCGCGCTGTGCCGCCAAACGAAAGAATTCCGTGATTGAGCAACACTACGCCGATGGTGCGAGCGCTACTGCTTCGCTCGAATTCGCGCGCGCACAGCTGCGCCAGGCCAAATCCGGGCATTACGTAGGGAACGACCACGCAAAGATCGCCGTAGATCTCTCGGATGCGTGCCGGCCCGTCCAAAGTATTGCTGATCGTCACGACTGAATCCGCATGCGTGTGATCGACGTACTTGTAAGGCAGGCATGCGTGAAGGATGGTTTCCACCGAGGGTACCGGCGCCGAAGCGCGCAGCATATGGGTGGTGAGTTGATTCACCATTTCCGGATCCGCGAGTTCGGGCAGCACCGCAAGGCGCAGCGCATGATCGAGCCGTACTGGAGAAAAGCCCCGCGGTTCGATGGTCTCGAGATCCCAGCCGCTGCCTTTGATATACAGGATGTCTTCCTGCTCGCCGAACAGGTTGCGCTCCTGGATCTTGACGGATGTGTTGCCACCGCCGTGCAGCACCAGCGAGCTCTCGCGCCCGAGCAGTCGGGAAGAGTAGACGCGCAGTCCCAGCTCTCCCGAATACTGACTCGCTTCGTCGTCGCTCCAGAGGCTGTGCATTGGCCGCTTCCCGAATTGCTGCGTATGATTGGCGCGTATTATAGGTCCGGCACCACGCTCTCACTCATGAACATCGGCTTCACCATCTCGCTCATGACCTGGCGGGAAGCAATGCCACTCGCGCGTGCGGTGCGCGACGACG
>Ga0209343_10009676_pt1 | contig 11057 bp, 9 predicted proteins | sample RifCSPlowO2_02_FD_184026 | JGI IMG/M metagenome (GOLD analysis project Ga0209343, IMG submission 184026) | Groundwater microbial communities from Rifle, Colorado - Rifle CSP2_plank lowO2_0.2 (SPAdes) (version 2) | ecosystem: Environmental > Aquatic > Deep subsurface > Groundwater | place: Rifle... | reverse complement strand
GACTGCCTAAAAGAAATCTTGCCCTTGGGTAACAACCTATACCACAAATATGCAGCACCAACTTGAGCCACAACTAAAACACCTAACGATAAAAATAAATACAAATAATTAGCCGATGCCAATTTTCCTTCTATAGAAGACCAACTGCGAAGAGTTGTCCAAACTAGAAAGCTTAGAATCAAAATGGGTATAAATAACTTTAAATATGATTTCATCTTTTGGCCATTTGTTCGAGTAAATCAACACTTATCTGTGATGATTTTTTCCATGTAAAATTATTTGCCCACTTAATTGAAGACTTGAAAAGCGCTGCGTAGTAATGACCTGTAAGTAAGCTTTGTATGCTGTCCGAAAGAGATTTTGCATCATTTGATTTAGCCATAACTCCACTCACCCCTTCCTTCACAGAATCCACCAATCCCCTAGATCGATACGCCACAACTGGTGTCCCGACAGAATTTGCCTCAATGTTGACTAAACCCCAACCTTCCCTAGAAGAAGGGTTAACTAATACATGCGACCTCGCCAATAGTTCAAACTTCTTCTTTTGATCAACAAATCCCCAAAATTTAACTTTGTCTTGCAGCTGCCATTTTATTACCATGTCTTCAATTCTTCGCCTATATCCTTCTGTTTCTGGCCGTCCGATCACCCAATACTGAAAATCACCTTTGTTTTTAAGAAGTGAAAAACATTGCAAAGCGCTTTCTATTCCCTTATCTTTCGACAAAACCCCCAAAAAAGTAACTGTTTTTCTCGCCTCTTTTTGCGGAAAAGGAGATGGCTTAAAAACCAAAACTCCGTGAGGAACAATTGTGATATTTTTTACTGGAATGCCAAGCTTTACAATATCGATCTTTGCTGATTCCGATCCCGTCATAAAGTGTGTATTTCTATAGAACAAAAAAATAAATGGCTCACCTATATACCCTATCATCCCAACCAACCAATTAATCGGCCACGGTAGTGGATTTAAAAACCATACTTCTCGAGTAGTTTCTTGAATTACTGCAAGCCTCGGCTTTTCTGAATAAAGTGGAGTAAAAAATGGAATTCCATGAAACTGATCCACTAAAAAGTCGTAATTTTTTCTATTTCTCAAATAAAACAAAAATCCTTTTATTTGAACTCCTAAATATTGACAACCATCTCTTATTATTTTTATCCCATCTAAGGTTTCACTTTTGGGAGAATTCTTAAATCTTGAGGAAAATAACGTAACTTCATGACCTGCACTAAGCCAACCTTTCATATGCTCATGCATTACCTGCTCAGCACCACCTGCTAAGGGATGTTCGGGGTCTCGCCAAGAAAAAACAAGTATTCTCATGGAAGTAAACGGGAACTGACTGTAAAGCAGCTTTTGTTACACAACATTCACTCTAAAATCTAATTCCGGATCGTAAACCCAATTTCGATTATTGTGGTCATCGTAATAATGTAGGATTCTTAAACGATAAAAAACTTCAAGCGTATCCCAAGCCATTTTAAAAGTAGTTTTCCAAGAAATACCACTCGTTCGCTTGTCAAACATTACCTCTATCGGCGCCTCGTAAATTCGGCCAAAGCTAAGTCGTTTTGATACTGCCAACATCTCAACGTCCATTGCATACCTTTTTACTAACAATCTTGGTAACACTTTTTCCAGCACCTCTCTTTTAAAAATTTTTATCCCACTTTGAGTGTCACTTAATGGAAGACCAAAAAGCAATTTCGTCCCCATGTGATAACCAACGCTATACAAGTGTCTTAAGAATGGATAATTTACCCTTGAAACCGGGTGGCGCTTTGAACCAACGATAATGTCGGCATTATACCACTCCATGTGTGCCATCAACATCATGATTCCCTTGGGACTTATATCCATGCCTGCATCCAAAAACGATACTAAATCACCTTTTGAGCGAACCATGCCATACCTAACTGCATATCCCTTACCCTTGTTGTGCTTATAACCAACAACCCTTACTTTGGAGGATTTTACTTTTTCCGCCTCTTTCCAAGTACCATCAAGCTCGCCGTCCACGACACAAATAATTTCATAGTCACAATCTTTTAGACCTTCAGATAAAATGCTGTTTATATTTTCCAGGTCCTTTTTGATAGTCTTCTCCTGTTTATAGGCAGGCACTATTACTGATAATAACTTGGGGCTCATTTTCTTATATGTCTATCGTGATATGGAAAGTATACAATTAGTCCCAAAACCAGTAAAGATACTGAAACAATCGACAACTGGATTACTTGAAGCAAGCTACCGTGCATTAATAAAATTAACACCACCTGTAACATTGCCGCTGCTGTGAAAAAACCAACTATTTTAGTTTTCCCAACCGACAAATAAAATTGAATAAAAAGCTGAGCAACTGCTAAAAGTGCCATAAATATTCCATACCATCTTAAAATAACTACTCCTTCCAAATACTCGGAGCTAAAGAATGTTCCAATTATTTGTTGTGGAAAAATAGAATAAATGGCAACAATAAACGTAGCAGCGATCAAAATTAAAACAATACTAGAGTAAAATATGTTGTGATATGGCTCTCCATGTGAGTGTTTCCTGGCAACTATCGGAAACATTACATTGGTAATCGGAGATGCCCCAAAGAAAACAATCCTTCCCAAAATTGCCGTTGAAGCATATACTCCTGCGGACTCGGCAGAAAAGAAATGCTTAACCAACAAAAGGTCGGTAGAATACATTGAAGTTAATGCCAGTCCTTGAATAAAAACAGGTATTGAATAAGAAAAAAGTGGTTTAACGTCAGGCCTTAAACCACGTTTGCCATTTAAATACCCTCTTAGTGAAAATACCGAAACCAAAAATGCTGCCAGTACCCCCATCAATAAAGCAGTCATTGCGCCAAATACTTTGTACCCAAGTAAAAAGATGGGAATACTTATCAATATTTTTATCCAAACTTCGGCAATCATACACAAAACATACTGATTAAACCTTAACAAGCCTTGCAAAATCGATCTTCTGTTGTTTGTTAAAACCAGTAAAAATAGTACTGGGCCTATCAAGTAAACAGCTTGTTTATTGCTGATTTTTAGGAAATTGGAAATAAAAGGAGAAAGAATAAGCATTACAATGCCTATTGCGATTCCCACCCAAATTCCCCACCAATTTAACCATTTTGCTAAATTAGCGGCCTTTTTTTCATCTTTTTCAGCTGAAATAAACCGAACGATAGTCAAACCAACGGAAAGTTGCACAATGGAAACAATCCCTAATACAGAAATAATAGAAGCTAAATCTCCATAATTTGCCCTACCTAAAAGCTTCCCCGAAATAAAATGAAAGACGAACTGGCCAAAATTATGGAAATTACTTCCAATAACCATTACCAAACTCCCCGCAAAAAACGGATTCTTAACAATTCTTGAAAAATTAGTGCGGACTAGTCTAATCATTAGGCAACCCAGTATCCTCTAAAAAATAACATCGTTTCAACAAAAAGCAATAGTAACGATATGCAGTAATATATATACTTAAACAATAAACCTCTGCTTGAAGCATATTCACCTATTATTACATAAAACGGGAACAGAACGAGTATGTATCTTGGAAGCGAGCTAAAACTGCCTGTGAATGTTGGCAGCATTAACCCCAGGAACCCAAATACCAAATAAGAAGTCCTAATTTTTCTAATATATCCTACAATCAAGAGTAGTACCCCAAAGACTGCACTCAATAATTCCATTCCAATTGAAAAGTATGTTGGATCGAACCTAAAACTACCCAACATCTTCAAATAACGCCAAAATACTTGGGGTAGCGTAATAATTTGTGTTTCCCTGTGTTCACCGACTATAGTCTGAAGAGAATAAAACATCAATGGATCTCCTTGGCTTAGCTGCAGATAGATCATATATGCCGCCAATCCCGATGGAAAAAGAAAAAATGCAAGTAGCGACGAAAGCTGTGCTTTCTTTTGTTCTTTCCGCATTAAGTAAAATTCAACAATAGCCATTGGGAGTAAGAAAATCCCAACCAGCCTAAAAGAGGATGCGATCCCACCAAAAATCCCTGCCAACAGCCATTTCTTTTGTCTGATGCAATAGACTGATGTTAAAAGAAGTAATAAAAATGTAGATTCCGTGTAAAAAGACCCAAAGTAAAAAGAGGTTGGAAAAACTATTGCTGAAAGTAATGCATAATGCGCAACTTTACTTGAATAATCCAGTAATATTATCTTTCTTAACAAGAATAGTGCAGATAAAAACGAAAGGTTGGATATTAATAATCCTACTGTCAGAATATTTTCTGAGGCAAGTCCAAACAAAGAAGTGGTATATCTAATTAGCAAAGGAAACCCTGGGAAAAAGGCTTGTTGTAGTTGCCCGTAGCCTTTTTGAACAATAGATAAATAATGCTCTCCGTCAAAATTTCCCCACCCCCAAAACAAAGGATTTTGAGAATAATGGTCATACGTTCCACCTAAAAAATCATGACTACGCAACGGAACCAAACCAACACTAATTGCGGCAAAAAGGAAGGTCGCTATTCTCCAGGTTGCGAACATTAACGCAATCTTAATTAGAGGATTATTCCAGGCTTTTGTAAACATCCACAGTATCCCTTGCGGTTTTGTCCCAACTGTAATTTTTGGATTTTATTTGACCCATCTTGATTAAAGTATCTCTTGTTTTCCTTTCGCCTAAGGCTTGGCTAATCTTATTTGACATATTATTTACGTCGTACGGATCGAAGTACAGAACTGACTTTTCAAATAGTTCCACAAACACCTGAATTTTTGACGCCACAACTGGAATGTCACACGTCATAGCCTCAAGAATTGGCAACCCAAATCCCTCGTACAAAGATGGTTGACAATAAACGTCTGCCAAATTCATAATTTTTACTAAATCTTCTTGCGGCACAAAGCCAAGCCTTAATACCTGGTGATCATACCCATACTCTTCTAGTAGATGGACCAGGCTTTGATTTTCTGGGTGATTACGGTCAAAATCTGAGGATGCTGCTTGTTTACCGGCAAGTACCAATGGTACGTCTGTTATCTTACATGCTTTGGCTAAATTATTAATATTTTTGTTGTAGTTTACGTCACCTACATATAAAACAAATTTTTCTGGTAGATGATATTTCTGTCTAATTTCTGTTGACCATTTTCCACTTGGTAACTTTTTAAAATCAGGAGTTGCCGTAAGATAAGTTACGTGTACTTTTTCCGATTGAACATCCAAAAATCTGACAATATCTTTTTTTGATGTTTCGCTGATAGTTACTATCGCATCAGCTTCTTTCAGCGTACTTTTCTGCCTTAAAAAATTAATTTTCCCTTTAATTCCTGGTGGATAATTTTTAGGATATATTAAAGGGATAGTATCATAAATTGTTACAATATTTTTCTTTCCTTTTTGAAAGCTTAAGCTTTTGAAAAATAAATCAAAATAGGGATAATGCACCATGTTGGCTTTTGAAATATCGTCGACAAGCTTCAAATCTGATTGTCTCCCCAGGATTGATTTTAAATTTCTTGTATAGAACCCAATTCCCCGTACGGCGTGGCCACTTAATAATGGTGAATCATTGAAAAATAGACTAATCATTCAAATACCTCCAATATGCTCTTGGAAATCTTAGGGCAGAAAAAAAAGAAAATACTATTCCCGGAAAACCGTCTAATATTCCCTTGTGTCTAATCTGTGTCAGAAAAAACCATCCAATCGGTTTAACAAGAAAATAGTTAAAAAATTCAACGGGGCTCTTTCCTACTTTTTCTTTTTTTAGTTCATCTCTAATCAAGTTTATGTATCGGTTGTTCCTTTCTAAGTATCTTGAAAAACTAGGTGAGTCGATGTGAATTAGAGGTTTTGATAACCATCCCACTTTTCCTTTAACTGAGATTTGTTCATGCACACTCTCAGCTGGAAAACGAGCATATCCATTTTTAACCAAACGGATAACGCCATCGGGATAGACTCCTCCGTATCTTAAATATTTCCCTAAAAAATAGTTAAGCCTTGGAATAAAGAAAGCTGTAAAATCGCCGTCTTGATTCCCAACAACACCATCTCTGTGTTCAACAATTTTCTGGTGTCTTATAAAAAGTTTTTTGTTGGGTAATTTACCTTGATATTCTTCAAGTTCATCTTTGCCCAACCTTACCACTTTTTGAATTTCCCCCGCAAGTTCTTCACTTACCCTTTCATCAGCATCAAGTTGTAAAATCCATTCTCCTTTTGCTGCCTCGAGTGCTTTTTGTTTGTTAATATGGAAAATTGGATGATTCTCGGTCTTTATCACCTTCGCACTATACGAGTCTGCAATATCGCGAGTACGATCAGCCGACGAACCATCAACCACTACAATCTCATCTGCCAAAGTTTTAACACTTTCCAAACATTGCCCAATATTTTGCTCCTCGTTAAACGTTGCCAAGACAACAGAGAGTTGTACTTTATTTTTACTTTGTTGTTTGTTGTTTGTTGTTTGTCGTAGCATTTAGTTTCCCACCATTTTAAATGCGGTTCTTCCGCTTGGAAAATAAATTGTGTTTAAAACGTTAGTGCCGTCAGGAATTTCCTTTTCAATTCCTACAATTAAAGCTCCAGGATACTCTTGCCTTGTTTGACTCCAAGGATCGATGGACCTAAATTCATATTTATCAAATTTTCTAACTGTTGAAAAACCAAACTGGTCCCTCTCGGTCAAAGTATGATCCGTCTGAAACACAATAGGCGGATACTTCAAGTAAAAAAGGAATAGTATGTACGGTTGGTCATATCTATCAGTAACCACTATTTTTGGATATTTTTCTTGATTGTTAATTGTATAACTTACCAACTCTTTAACTCCATATTGCGAAGAATAATCAAAAGTCTTGGCCATATGGAAATAATACTCGTGTAAGTACCTGGCGGTACTCCATGTCGCAATAGTAAATAGTAAAAAGTAAATAATAAATAGTAGAGTTTTGTTCTTTATTGAACCCTTTGCCGTGTCCAAGATACTAAGCGCGCCATACGCGCTAATTATTACTAAAGGAATCGTCATGATTTGAGCTCGAAGAGCATGGGGGGATTGAAAAGTTAATGCAGCAGCCAGGGGCGAGATAGCCAACCATAACAGCAATACGCCCCAACCTTTTGGCCGACGAGCAATTAGAATTAATCCTACCACTACAAAAAACAAATCATGAACGTACATCTGTCCTGTTTCAGGCACCTTGTTTCGCTGGATCTCATCTCCGGACAAGAAAAGAAATTCTCCCCAAAAATGTTCTGTATAGTTTTGCAAAAAAGCGAGGCTATAGTTAGTCGCCTTATTGTGTAACACACGAGCTATTTTGGAATCCAACTGTTCATGTTCACCACGTTGTTCGTTAATCCTCCAGAAAGGACCAGTATCGGCAAACAATCCAACTCCCGCTGCCCGTGACATTCCCGCAGAACCAGTTAAATCAAGCAAAAGCGGGACCGTAAGGAAAAAACTTAACATAACCGGCGCAAAATATTTTTTTAAGTTATTGAAGATACTTTCCCTGTAAATTAGAAGCAAGGAAATAAATATTAATGGTATAAAAACTCGGGCAGCGTGATAAGTGTACAAAGACGCAACAAAGGCAATTGGCCAAACCAACCTCCACCTTGATGAAGTCATGCCCTTAACAAATCCCAATACTCCGAGGGTAATAAAAAATGTTGCAGCGTTTGCCTCCCAACCTCCTCTTGAGTAATGTAAATTCCAAGGGCTAACAGCAAGAAATAAAGCTGAAACGTAGGGTAACCATTTGTTTTTAGGAAACAATTCGCGCACCAATAACCAAACCAACAATACAGTTGCAACCCCTAACAAAGCACTGGGGAAGCGCACCGCGATCTCAGACAACCCCAAAATAGCAACAAATGGAATTACCAAATAAAAATACAGTCCAGGTTTAAAGTCGTTAAATGACTGAAAGTGGATTGGCCAAGAGTTACCGTGCTCGTCTTTCCCCGTCTGGATCAGTGAATAAGCGTTATAGCCAATCGCTGCCTCGTCCGCATTTAACGCAGGTAGAGCTGAAAGCTTATAAAATCTCAACAGGGCAGCAAGTAAAATAATTGCAATTAAAAGTTTGTGGGTAAAGATCGCTTTCATAGAATTTCTAATAGCCTAAAGGCTGTTTGGCCATTGGGGTACTTTATTTCATCGACTAACTTAAACTCCTTCGGATCGCTTGAATCGGCAACAGGAACCTTTATTGGATCTACCACAAAAAGTTTACCACTCATGCCGCGGTCTGCTGACCAATTAATATCGAAAAGTAATATTGTCCAAGCGCGAGACAAACCCGACATCACCGTACTCGTTTGGGACATAGACATCTTGAGCGATCTTCTGATATTTATCCGGATCATACTTTTGATAAAACAAAAAGAATATGTAAGGTTGAGCATAATCTTGTTTGATCACAATTTCTGGGTATTTATCTTGCAAGGCCGACACCTTCTCTACCATTTGCTTATAACCAACTTGCCAATTGGGTGCATTTTTCTTGGGCGCATGTACCCAATATTGATCAAGATAGTATGTATAATTTGCAGCGTAAATGACAAAAAACAGACCTAACAATAGAGGAAAAGCAAACTTCAATTTCTTTTTGTTTTCTACAACAAAACTTGCCCCAAGTGCCAATATAAAAACAAGCGGGAAAAGCATATTTAAAGACCTAACGGCATGAATTGAATCACGAGACAAGGCGGCAGGAAGAGAACTTAAAAGTAACAAGTACCATACAAACAACGCACTTTTGCTATTACCCGCTTTTGATAAAGCCACAAGTCCTAATAAAAGTAATACAGAGTCTGCTAAAAGTAAAACACCCGAATAGGGCACTCCATGACGAGGATTGCTCCAATCTCCTTCAAAAAATAAGAAGCGGGCTGAATAATAGTTCATCCATCTACCTAAAACTCCTTGTGCTAGATTTAAGTTCTCAGAATGAAACAAGACATAGGAAAGTGACCCTTTAACTGCAGATTCTTGATCTAATATTTCTTTTATGTCTTTTTCTGGTCTTTGATAGGAAAAAACACTGTATACCTCAAGCCTACCCGTCTTACCCTGAAAAAAACTCAAGGCTACTGGTAATGAAAAAATAAACCCGGCAAGGAACGCAAGCATTAAGACTTTTCGAGGGACTTTTATTAATTCACTGAAAAAGAATATTGATAGACCAGCAATAACGATAGCCACCGACAATTTCCCTCCTTGATAAGCCCATAAAGTCAACGCAAAAAAAGAAGCGGACAACCATAACCAACGACTGTTGCCTTGAATTGCCCTAAGGAAGAAATAAATACCGGCCAAAATCAATGTTAGGGCAACTCCAGCTTCCCACGCACCTCTTGAAAACTGCAAATGCCAAGGGGAAATTGCTAAGAAAAACGAAGAAAATAAGCCTAATTTTTTCTCTGGAAAGAGTCTGTTCCCAACCAAATATACAAAGAAAACTGCGGCAATCCCGCTAATTGCTCCAGGCAGCCGAACTGCCATTTCATTCAACCCAAACAATCCAACGAAGGGCGCATCCAAATATACATATAATCCGGGTTTCCAATCTCCGAAAGACTTAAATACAATTGGTAAAAGATTGCCATGTTCATCTCGAGCAGTTTTTAAGATTGAATAGGCATTGTATCCTAAGGCAGCCTCATCACTTGTAAGATGCGGGGGGGTTGTCCCTAACCCCCAAAACCGCAGAAAGGTTGCCAAAACTAGTATTAGGAATAGTATTTTCAACTCATGCTTAATCATTATAAAATGTCCACATGTGTCCACCTGGGAAGTGGGACGTCATACGTCCCTACCACGTATGACGTGGTGGATTTCTATAACCACCTAGGGATAATTTCCAACATTTCTCTCTAAAATAGAGAAAGCCGGTTTTCCATCTAAAAAATTGATAGTTTCCATTAAATTCCACTCACCTGGGTAGTTTTCTGGACTTGTAATCAAAAGTGCATTGCCTCGTATTTCGAATTCACCACCACGTTCCATCTTCCATTTTTCATTACTGTTTTTGGGAACTTCCCAGTCGTTTACAAAATAAAACTTATCAAATCTATCCACCCAATACCATCCAGACTGATAAAACCTTAAAAGATTAGGATCTCTTTGGTATTTGATTGTATCCCAAGGCCAGTAAAAAAGAAAAAATTCATGCGGTTCTCCATATTTTTTTGTCACAATAATTTGATTGTATTCTCCATAATGACTTTTTGCATAATCTATCGCTTCTTTATAGCCATACTGCCAAGACCATGAATATTTTTCTCTGTATTCTCCAAAATATAAGCTTAAATAACTGATAACCATTAAAGCGAGTATCACAAAATAGGACAATTTAAATATTGGCAACAGACTTTTATGGAACAACCGCAATCGATCTTTTAACCAATTCCATACAACGAAAGCGCCCAATGCGGTAAAAATTTGAGGTAGTGGAAGAACCGTAGTTGATCTTATAACGTGATTATCTCCAGTAGTTATCGAAGCAGGAATTAAGCCTATTAACGCCCAAGCAAAAATGGTAAGGTGCTCCTTTTTTCTTCGAAAAGCTCCTAGAATTACGAGAAAAATTCCCGCATAGAAAAAAAATACATTTATCGGATAAAGTAGCCCTTTGCCTGGAACACTAAATTGATATTGGGTTCCTCCTTCAAAAAACAAAAATCGGGCTGATATGTAACCAACATAATTTTTACTAAATTCGCTCGCAAAGTAAGTATACTTGTTGTAAATCAATTTTGTAACAGGAGGAGAGAACTGTGACAACTGTCTTTGTTCAATAATTTTGTTTATTGCTCCGTCGTCAATTAAAAAAACCCACCTTGAACGCGCTCTTGCGTCCGGACTCGAAAAAATTGCTACAAGAGGTATGAAGAAAGTTAGTAAAATAATTAACGAGCCAACCAGAATCTTTTTTTCTCCTATCCATAACGCAAGCATTTCCTTTTTCCATATAAAAAATATAATTGCCAAAAACAAAGGCATAAAAATTCGGGAATTGTGGTAAGAATAAACTGATAAGCCAAGTAAAAAA
>Ga0209343_10009675_pt1 | contig 11058 bp, 10 predicted proteins | sample RifCSPlowO2_02_FD_184026 | JGI IMG/M metagenome (GOLD analysis project Ga0209343, IMG submission 184026) | Groundwater microbial communities from Rifle, Colorado - Rifle CSP2_plank lowO2_0.2 (SPAdes) (version 2) | ecosystem: Environmental > Aquatic > Deep subsurface > Groundwater | place... | reverse complement strand
CGCCGACGACGGGGATAACAACACCAGCGTCGCGAAGGACTTTTTCGGCGGCGTTTTTCTGGGCGGTGGAGCCATCGACAACGATGACGTGCGGGTACTGCCACTCGGGATGTTCAAGGCGGCGAGAGAGAACTTCGCGGAGAGCGGCGGGGTCATTAGAAGCTTTGAGTGAACGAATAGTGAACGAGCGGTATTCGCTCGGCACCGGTTCCCCTCCCTCGCAGACGGTCATGACACCAATCATTGCTTCGCCTTGGAGATGGGCGACATCATACCCTTCTACACGTAGACGCTTTTCGTCGTGGTAGCCACGGAATTCTTTTTTCATGAGAGCAACATCATGAATATGTGTGAGTGCAAAAATCTTACGCTTCACTGCTGCCGCTTCCTCGAACCGTTCGAGCTTGGCGAGGCGAAGCATTTCCTGCTCAAGCTCATCGAGAATTACCTGCTTCTTCCCTTCAAAGAAGAGTGCAAGGTGACGGACTGTCTGCATATATGCTTCCCTGCCGACATCTTTTGGGTAGAGTCCGATTTGGCGATTAAAATCAACAACCCCGCGTGTGTACGATGAGTGTGCGCCGAGTCGTGCGCGGTCGTCATAAAACTGAAAGAGCTCGCGAATAATTTTGAGAGCTTCTTTGAACAGTGTACCTTGCGGGAATGGCCCAAAGGTATACAAACGTTCATCTTCGGGATACTTCACTAAGTCTTTGCCGCGCACGACCAGCACCCGAGGAAATTCCTCATTGGTAATAATGAGATGATTGTAACTTTTATCATCCTTTGAGAGCGTGTTGTACTTTGGCTTGTGCGTGCGAATGAGGTTCGTTTCAAGGAGGAGTGCTTCAAGCACGGAGCCGGTGACTGTCGTTTCAATGCGTACCGCCTCCTGTATCATTTGCGCAATGAGTGGACTACGAACCTCTGCGATGTCGCTCGAAAAATAACTGCGAACACGGTCCCGAAGAGAGGTCGCCTTCCCGATATATAAAATCTCCCGGCGCTTCCCCATGAAAAAATACACGCCAGGCGCTTCCGAGAGTTTCTCGAATTTGACATCTTCGCGAGTCATGGTGCTACTATACACGATTTTATTTCTCATGCTAGAATACGTGCATGAATCTGGAAAAACCAACATCGCCCGAGAACAATGAGCTTTCACCTGAAGCAAAGATTGCACAGATGCAAGAACGTATTAATGCACTCGAAGCAAAAAATCATGAACTCAAACTTGAGAATCAAAAACTCGAGCGTATTGCAACACTCGACCCCCTCACCGAAACACTCAATCGTCGTGGACTTGAAATGCAATTTGAAAAATTCCTCCGTAACGCCGAGCGCAATAAAGTTCCTGCTGATTACAGTGTTGTATTTATTGACCTCAAGGGACTTAAGGCAATCAACGATACACGGGGGCATGAAGCAGGAGATATTCTCATTCAAAATGCCGCCGAAACACTCAAGTCACACCTACGACCGAGCGACCTCTGCGCACGTTGGGGTGGTGATGAGTTTGTGCTCGTTCTCCCGAAAACGGATGAAGCTGGGGCCCGTGTACTCACCGAACGCATTACTACACACCTTCCCGAAGGTCTCTACTTCCGCAGTGGTATTGCATCATCAACAGATCTCGAGCACACTTATGGACGCGCGCCAACACTTGACGAAGTCATCACCACTGCCGACGATCTTTCGAATGATGCTCGCGGGGCCGAGTCACGCACTAACTTCAAAATGCAGAGCGACACGATGAATCTAGGCGACGTACTGAAGAGTTAAAAAAATCGATACCGTACGGTATCGATTTTTTTGTAAATTATATACCCCGAGTACCGAGCGACTCCACCTGTGCAAGCCACTTTTTGCGGCATGTATCAGTAGTGCGCTCACATGGACCGAATGCGGTGACTTTAGTGTCGAGTCCTGCAAATTCGAGAATGCTGTGACGGATTTCGTTCGTGTAGTCGCCGTACTTCCACCAAGTTTGAAGCGGTGAGAGGGTGCCAGCGACAACGATAACGCGAGCGGACTTTCCGCGCAGGTGCTGAATGATTTTATGTGTTGTTTTGTCGAAGTTGAATGCAAACCCTGGAAGCCAGAAACGGTCGAAAAGACCTTTGAGAATTGCAGGCATGGTATTCCACCAGTTCGGGTACAAAATCACGATATGATCAGCCTCCCTGAAACGCTCTTGGAGCGCAAGAAGGTCTTGCTCAAGTGGCTGGATTTCTTTGTATCCTTTATGGAGGATTGGGTCGAAATTAAGGTCGCTAATATTAACCCGCACCACCTCGTGCCCCGCGTTTTCTGCGGCGCTTTGATACGCGTTTGCAAGCTGTGCCGTGTATGAAGTGATGTCAGTATGTGCTAAAAGAACAAGTATTTTTCTCATAATAATGTAATCGCGATTGGTTAGCGATGCACTGAACCATCGGCTTTAAAAGCGACGCCAGACCCTTTCTGCGGTGCTGTGTCGCCCATGAGTCCGCGAAGCTCGTTTGCATACTTTGGAAGTACGGCGAGCGCTGCGGCTTGCTGTCCTTTGCCTTTCTTTACTTCTGCTTCGATTTCTTTGGTGATTTGCTCAAAGAGTTTTGGGTTCTTTTCCATCAACGCAAAAATCATCTGCGCCTGCTGCCCAGCCGCGGCCTGCTGCTGCGGGGGTAGCTTTTTAATCTGCTGCTCAATGAGTTTCTTAGCAGCGAAACTTTTCAATTTTCCAAACATATGCAGAGTATACACGAAAATGAAGCAAAAGAAAACGCCACCAAGGTGACGTTTATGGTTGCATGTGGACGTTTTACCACGCCGCAGCAGCGGTGCCGATAACGCTGGCAATATACGGCACGCGAATGCCAGCACCGAGCATCCATGCGAGCGCGAGTGCCGCACTGCCGTAGGAGCGCGCCTGCACGGCATGCATACCCGTCACGACTGCGGCGAGAGATGACACAAGCACGAAGAGCATGTCACCATGCATTTGCTTCCACAACGGCATGGTGGAGGCAATCAGTACGGCGATAATGGTAACGATTTGAGTAACACGAGCTGAAATCATGAGAAACCCCTTTTAGAAAGAACGGAAACAAAACAGGACAGAACAAAAAAACCATACAATATATATGGAGTTTTTGCAAGCACTCGTGCACTATATCTTAAGTGCTGTGCAAATATTCTTCTGAATTTCTTCAATCGTACCTGTACCGTCGATATCGAGAATTTGCGTGTGTGCACGGTCGCGGTAATAGGTGAGGAGTTTCTCAGTGTCTTCATGGTACCAGCGGAGACGTGCCTCGATGGATTCAGGCGTGTCGTCTTTGCGCGCACGTGATTCCATGCGCTTACGAACAACTTCGTCGGGAGTAACGAGATGCACCACGATGACGTTTTCACGCTTGTAGAAATCGAGCGCACTTTCAAGAACCGCTGCTTCATGAACGGTTCTCGGGAAGCCGTCGATAAGAAGGTGGTCATTGGGAGTGAGGTGTGTACGCATTGCGTCGCCCCACAACGTGACAGAAAGGAAAAGTGGCTGGAGTGCGCCAGTATCGAGCGTCTCGGTAAGTGACGTCTCAGTATACCCTTCTCCACGTGCGGCAAGCCCACGAAAACGTCGACCTGTTTGGATATTCAGAACCTGCCGAGCTGGATCTGCAGCGCGCAAGTTTGCTTCAAGGAGCGCAATCTGCGTCCCCTTTCCTGAGCCTTGTGGGCCGAAGAAGATAATAGTGAATGGTTTTTCTAGTGAAGGCATTGTGTTAGTTGCTTAGTTATTAGTTGCTTAGTGTTAGGATTACAATGAGCGCAATGGTGCGCTTCAAAATTGGATGAAATTGCGTTGGTTGGAGTAAATTTTTACCGGAGCCGTAGATAACCTACGGTGAGGATAAAAATTTGCAAAACCAATGCAAGTTCGCCAATTTTGGAGTGTGCTATCCGCGGAGCATGTCGCTGGCGTATAGTACGCGCCGATACGCTTCCGCCGTACCGAGGATTTCAATGAGCGTAAATGGGTCGACTGAGCGTTCGCGCCCTGAGAGTGCGACACGTAGTGGCCAAAGCACTTCCCCGCGTCCGACTTCTTCGGCGTACGGCATGATGGTTGCTTCGATGGTTTCGCGATCTACCGTTTCGGGAAGTGCTGCGAGGATTTCCGCGAGGTAACGTAGGCGAGGGAGCGCATCGTGTGCGGATTCGTCCTTCTTCCACTTCAACATTTTCGGGTCGAGTATGATTGGTGCAAAGCAATAATCATACTCGCCTTCTTCGGCGTGTTCACGGAATTCACCCGCAGTTGCAATGCGTTCGCGGATTGAGGGGAGAAGTGCATCGAAACGCTCCTCGCTCCATTGTGGCAGGTCAGTCAAGCGCTTCGGTGCGAATGCTCGCACAAATGCACGGTAGTCGTCGCGAGAAAGCTTCATCATGTGCTCACGGTTAATCCAATCAAATTTGTCTTCATTGAGTACTGCGCCGCCAGACTGGATACCGTCGAGTGCGAATGTCTGCACGAGTTCGTCCATGGTAAAAATTTCCTGGTCAGTGCCTGGATTCCAACCCGTGAGCGCAAGGAAGTTCACAACGGCCGATGGTAGGTAGCCGTTCTCACGATATTCGAGTGCGTCTTCGGCGCCGTCGCGCTTGCCCATTTTCTTTTTTCGGTCAGCACGAAGAATTGGGGGGAGCGTCACGAATTTTGGCGGCACGATATCAAGCGCCTCGTAAATAGTAAGGAACTTTGGTGTTGACGCAATGAATTCATCAGCACGCATAATGTGCGTAACACCCATGGTGTGGTCGTCGACAATATGAGCGAAGTTATAGGTCGGGAAGCCATCTGCTTTGATGATAATAATATCATCAACAACTTCGGGGCCAGCTTCAAGCTCGCCGCGGACTTCATCAAACCACTCCATTCGGCGCGGATTTTCAACTTTTAAGCGAAGTGGTTTGGTACCGTCCCACGCTTCAAATGTTTTCGGGCGATGCTCACGATACAAAAACGGGCGATGTTCGCGCTTGGCATCTTCGCGAAGTGCCTCAAGCTCAGTCTGCGTGTATGGGTCGGGATATGCAAGGCCTTTGTCGATAAGTTTTTGTGCGTATTCTTTATAGATAGGCAAACGCTCAGACTGAATGACTGAGCCAAACGGATTTTCATTCGCAGGAGTGTCAGGACCAATATCCCACGAAATACCCGCCCATTGCAAGGTTTCCATAATGTGTTCGATTGCACCTTCAGTGAGTCGTTCACGGTCAGTGTCTTCAATACGTAAAATAAACGTACCCTTATGCTTCCTCGCAAAAAGGTACGCAAAGAGCGCGGTGCGTACACCGCCCACATGCATAAACCCCGTCGGCGACGGCGCAAAACGAGTGACTACTTTTTCTGGTGATTTTCTTCCGAACATGTGTGTATATATTTTATAGGTACGTGACTAATGCTTTTTTGCAATAGCAATTAGCGCGTGAGCTACTTTCTCTGCCGCATCAGGCTTTGCAAATGCTCGTGCTGCCTCGCTCATTTGGATATACGTTGTAGCATTTTGTAGCAAATCGTCAAGCAGTGAGCCAAGAATGTGTTCTCGAGCATTTTCTTCCTCGAGAACGTAGGCGGCGCCAGTATTCGCGTAGGAGTAGGCATTCGTGAGCTGGTCGTGCGAGACGCTTTCAGGAATCGGCACAAGGATTGACGGCTTGCCGTGGAGGGCTATTTCGGAAATTGCGCCTGAGCCTGCACGGGAAATAATGACATCGGCGATTTCCATCGCGGCATGCATTTCTTCTGCAGAGAGATAGTCACGCATAATGTAACGTGGCGTAAGACGCGGGTCAATAATGAGTTCTCGCGCCATTCCTGCAACAACATCGCCATGTACGCGCCCTGTTTGATGGAGAATCGTATATTTCGGCAAGAGCGTATCGAGCGAATTCATCATGAGTAAGTTGAGGTTTTCGGCACCGAGTGAACCGCCGAGCACAAGTATGACGGGCACTTGCGTATCAGTAATGCCGAACATCTCATATGCTGCTGCTTCGCTTGTCTCGCCCGCGCGAACTCCCGCACGCGCGGGAATACCGACAAATGCTGTTTTTTCCTTCGGCAGGTTTTCGAGCATGTGCGGATACGATACCGCAATATATTTCGCGTACCCAGCAGCAAGCTCATTTGCACGTCCCATGCGCGCATCGGATTCATGAATGACAACTGGGACACGCAAGATACGTGCCGCCAGAATAACCGGCACCGCCGTGTAGCCCCCCTTTGAAAGAATCACATCGGGATATGCCGCGAGCAGTTTGAAAAACGCAACAAGGACTCCGAATAGTGTTTTGAAGAGGTCTGTGATATTCAGAATGGAAACATACCGGCGCACCTTCCCTGCCGGACACCACACATAGCGAATCCCGACACGGTCAAGCTCCGACTGCTCAAAAGCATCCGGACCGATATACGCCATTTGTAGCTCTCCTGCCGGTACCTGCGTTTTGAGCGCCTCAGCAACCGCAATCAAAGGATAGAAATGTCCACCCGTACCGCCGCCAACCAAAAAGATTTTCATATGCCAACTATACCACGCTCCTGCACTCGTCTCAATCAAAAAAGCCTCGCATGTGCGAGGCTTCGGTATGAGAACAATGAGTAAATAAGAACGTTAGTGCCCGAGGCCTTTTATTGCCGGCACCGAAAGCCACATCGCGCTCCGTTCCCTGTCTTCGAGATGTTCACTGCCGCGCCACTGCACGAAGGTAAGTATCTCGTCTTTGCAGACATAGACGAAGTCGAGCGCAACCTTATAGCCCGTGAGCGCCTTACCGACATAGACCGCATTCGAGAGATATGCACTCTTCCGTGAAGACTCTAGCGGAATGGTGACTCCGCAGAGCTTTTCGGTGTAGAGGCGCAGCTTTTCTGCCTCCTCGAACGAGGATACCTTCGTCTCGCCATACAGCAGACGACGAATTTCGTCGACGCCAAGCCGTACTTGTGACGCGTCCTCAGGGATACCCATAGCAGCAAATGCCGCCTTACGCGTCATGCCCGGAGCAAGCCGAGCATACCGCGCCTTGAATTCTTCCTTGAGCGAGCCATCTTTTGCAACCGCGTGTTTCAGGACCTTCTCGTTCACCTGTTTGGTGGAATATTTGATGGGCGCACCCGAGCAACCGACAAGCAGTGTGCACGCAAGTGCGAGTAGAACAGCAACCAATGAGTGTGCATGCGTTTTCATCGCAGTCTCCTTAGTATCAAAGGTACAACCCTAAAAGCCTAGCACATGCAATTTTTTTGTCCAGAGATGCTATACTGCCGCTATGCTTGGCATTCTTATTGTCGTTCTCGGTTCGCTTCTTGATGAAGCGACTGCCGTGACGAACAAAATTACCCTTAAACAACACACCCTCACAGTGCTCGACACTGCACTACTTATTCTTGTTGCGGGGACTATCCCTTTTGCACTCATTGCATTTGTTGCGCCACAAACGTTTGTGTTTACCGCGGCGGCGCTGCCTACCTTTTCGCTACGCTTTCTCCTTGAAATCGCCATCATACTTGTTGGCGGCTATGCGCTCCTACGTGCCGACAGGTCAACCTTCGCGCTCTTGCGTACCCTTACGATACCACTTCTACTTATTATTGACCTCATGCTCGTCTACCCTGTTACGGGGCCACAAATAGCTGGTGCACTGATTATTACTGTCGCACTTGCCGCGACGGCGTTCGGAAAGATCTCACGTAATGGCATATTTCTCTGCATATGCTCAGCAGTACTCGCGACCGCGACCATTTCACTTTTTAAGATAGACATTCAGCACAACTCCGTCGTTGCTGAACAGCTCGTCATGCATACACTCCTTATCATGGCGTTCATTCCCCTCAAAGTCGCACTCCGTGAACCATGGCCACTCCACGTACTCAGGCGAGGCCGCGAGGCACACAGCACCATGGTTACCGCTGCACTCGGCAGCATGCTTGGATCCTACGCCTATGCGCTCGTGCCAGGCACTGCGCTCGTAACCGCAGGCAAACGTGGCATCAGTGTCCTCTTTGCACTCGGTAGTGGCAAGATCGTTTTCCATGAACAGCACTTCGGCAAACGCCTCGCTCTCGGCACTGCCGTCATAACCGGCATCGCCCTCATGGCAACTCCCGAAACATTCTTCACAGAAGGCTACCAACTCGCCGCCACCTTCTTGAGTTATTAAAAAGAAAAATCCACCTCTGGTGCAGAAGGTGGATTTTTGCGGTGTGAAAATGTTATCTTTCAAACGAGTGAGCAAGCGGGAGCCGTAGCGGAGCGAAGGTTCACATTTGAGAACGAGAGCAGAAAGAAGCGGAGCGTCATTCGATTTCTGCGCGATAGATCGTATCCACATAAACAGGGTCATTAGTATTACCACCAAAAAGATAGAGATACTCCCCGACAGCAACAGCTTGTGACATTGAGAGCGGTGTTGGCAATGTTTCGTCCGCCACCTCCCATACAAGTGGGCTAGAGACAGGAGCACGATAAATAGTATTGATGCGACTACCGTTATAACCGCCCAGAAGATATATATCATCCCCTACAGTAACCAACTGCGAGAATCCAAAAGCACTTGGTAATGTCGCCCCCGTATTGACCCACGTTGTTGGATCTGTTACAGATGCACGGTAAATGGTGTTCATATAAGTACTACCACCCCCAACACCACCAAAGAGATACACATAGTCTCCAATAATCGCTGATTGTGAAGACCAAAGCACACTCGGAAGTACTTGCCCTGTATTACTCCAAACAAGCGGCGCTGAAAGATCAGCACTGAAAATAGTATCCACACGTAGCGACGGCCCACTACGCCCACCGAAGAGGTACACTTTATCATTCACAATCTCGAGCTGTGATGCATAAAGCGTAGCAGGTAATACAGCTCCTGTATCCTCCCAGAGAAGCGGATTTGTGACGGGTGCGCGATAGATACTTGCAGTGGCAACACCTGCAGCAACACCTCCAAAGAGATACACATACTCTCCTATAATGACAGCCTGTGACGAATTAAGTGTGGCAGGGAGCACGGCACCTGTATCAACCCATGAAGTCGGATTATTGAGAGATGCTCGATAGATCTGACTCGTTGAGGTACCTGAAATGATTCCGCCAAAGAGATAGATGTATTCACCAATAACTGCACTTTGTGAATGTGAAAGTGCACCAGGTATGGTTGCCCCCGCATCCACCCAACTCTCGTTCACAAGCACCGGAGGACGAGCAGTAATAAGTATCGTATTCGCACCCGTACAAAGCCCCTTCACCCCAGACTGAGGAATCGCAATGTTCCAGTAGAGATTCTTCGAAGATTCATTCTGATCATCGGTACGAAGACGAATGTTGCGATTGGTCTTTGTGTCACTTGCGGTGAGTGCAATTGAAGTGGTAGCGGTGTAGTCAATGTCGGTCAGTGACCATTTCTGTGCATTAGTTGCAAGTGAACCGAGTCCACCATTTGCAGAGCAGTCCATCGTACCACCAGAGACAAAGACATCAGCACGGGTATTGCCACGCTGGGTGAGTGGTGTTTCGACGTTGGTAGTGGATGATGATTGTTCACCAAGAGAGCGAGTACCGTAGTCAATACCATCAGGGAGGTTGAGTGCAAGGAGAGAGTTGACTTCTATTGTTGCGGTGAGTGTTGCGGGTGAACCTGCCTGGTCAGCTAGAGTGACTTCTGCAGTCCAGTTGTCGTCTTTGTATGCTCCTGCTGGGTCTGTTGCGTCTATGTAGTATGAAAGGTCGAGAGGACAGTTGTATGCGAGTTCTGTTTCGCTTGTGAGGGTGTAGTCGAAGGTACAGGTAGTGGTGCGGTAGCAGTCGTTTTGGTCTGTTGTACAGGTGTTTCCTTTTGTGGTGCGGTGGAAGGTGAGGGAGATTGTTGACGTGGCTATGTCTGTTTTTCCGTTGTTGTCTTGGATGAGTCCGTTTATGTGGATGGTGCGGGTGTTGCCTACGCTGGGGAGGATGCCGGTTGAGGTGAGGTCGTCCGCGTCAAATGCGGTCGTTGCGAAACGGATTGTGTTGATTGTTGGTGGTTCGTTTTGGATTTCTGCGCTGGTTGTTACGTCGGCTGCTCCTGTGTAGCGGAGGACGAGGCCTATGATGAGGAGGAATGACGCGGCAACAAGTACTGCGAAAATTGTTTTGTTCATTGGGGTATTATATGTCCTTTCTTTGAAAAGCCCAAATTGGGAGACTGTTGATATCTCAGCAAACAAAACCTCAACACCGGTTGTGGAGTTGGGGTTTTGTGTGGTGCAGAAATGTTATTCGATAAGTGCGCGGTAGATGGTGTTGATGTAGCTCGTGCCATTATATCCACCAAGAAGGTAAACATAGTTGCCGATAGTGACCGACTCGGTGAGCGCAAGAATAGTTGGGAGTGTTACGCCTGCGCCTTCCCAGGAAGTAGGGCTATCGAGCGGTGCGCGATAGATAGCGTTGAGATAGCTTGTACCATTATATCCACCAAAGAGGTACGCATAGCTCCCGACGGTAACTAACTTTGAGTACGCAAGATTGCTAGGAATTACTGAACCAGTATTGACCCATGCTGTTGGGTCTGATGTTGGTGCGCGGTAGATGGCGTTTGTATAGGTAGAATCGCCCGTACGTCCACCAAAGAGATAGACATAGTCTCCAATGATAGCAGATTGCGAAAGGGACAGAGGACCAGGAAGCACTGCACCAGTATTGACCCATGCAAGTGGATTGGTAAGTGGTGCACGGTAGATATTACTTAGGTATGTGTTACCGTTCGCCCCACCGAAGAGGTAGACATAGTCGCCAATGATAGCAGATTGCGAAAATGAAAGACTGATAGGTAGTGTCGCCCCCGTATTGACCCATGCGGTTGGATCTGATGTTGGTGCGCGGTAGATGATATTTGTTGAAGCAGTGTTACTTGTACGTCCGCCAAAGAGGTAAACGTAGTCGCCGATAGTTCTTGTTTGTGAATACGCAATCGAAGCAGGGAGTGTCGCCCCCGTATTGACCCATGCAGTCGGGCTTGTGACCGGAGCTC
>Ga0209343_10009672_pt1 | contig 11059 bp, 10 predicted proteins | sample RifCSPlowO2_02_FD_184026 | JGI IMG/M metagenome (GOLD analysis project Ga0209343, IMG submission 184026) | Groundwater microbial communities from Rifle, Colorado - Rifle CSP2_plank lowO2_0.2 (SPAdes) (version 2) | ecosystem: Environmental > Aquatic > Deep subsurface > Groundwater | place... | reverse complement strand
GTGAAACGCGATGCCCCTTCTTATTAATTGCGACAAGTGGATGGCGGTCTTTTCATGGGCCAGATCGTAGTGTTCGCACAGCGATTGATACAGATCCATTATTTTTACTTCATCCTCTTTATTCAGAAAGTTATAGCTGAAAAGTTCGAAGGCAAGCTCCTCGGCCCTTTTTCTTCCGAATACAAAATATATGCAGGGCAGCCCGTCTTTCTGCTTTATATAATGCGCGAGCGTCGCGAGGGCGTTATATCTTTTCGTTCCTAATTTTTTGAGCGTTTCTATCTTATCGACTACCTGATTCTGGCATTGGTAAAAGAAATGGAGCGGAACAGGCCTTTTCTCTTCTGCCACTACCTTTATAGGCCTCTTGTAGATCGATTCCAGCCAGGACGCGAATTGCCTTATGTTGGGAATGGTCGCGGATAAGCATAATATATTCATGTGGCGCGGTAAAAATATTAAAGACTCTTCCCAGACCGTGCCGCGTTCCGGATTGTCTATATAATGGACCTCGTCGAATATTATCCACTTGTATTGGGCCAGGCTTTGCGGGTCATCGAGGATCTTATTGCGGAATATCTCGGTCGTCATTATGAGGACGGGCGCGTTCGCGTTTAACGACACATCGCCCGTAAGTATGCCTATATTATCCCTGTAAATTGCCTGGAAATCGCGAAACTTCTGGTTGGAGAGCGCCTTTAAAGGCGCCGTGTAGATAACGCCGATCTTGTCTTCAAGGCACTTGGTTATAACGTGCTCCGCTATGGCCGTTTTTCCTGCGCCGGTCGGGGCAGAGACTATAACCGAGCAGCCTTCATTTATATGGTCTATAGCTTCTTTCTGAAAACGGTCGTATATCATAAAAGTTTTTATCCGCCTTCGCATTCAAGACGAAATAGACTGAATGCTTCGGCGGACAAGTCCATTATAGTCTAAAACAATTGATTTATCCAATAAAAAGAGTAAAATATAGTGTTTAGAATCAAAAGGTTGAACTTTTATTGATTTTGAGTTAGAATATAGCGTGAGATAAAAACGAAAGAGGGGATATCTTTATGAGAAAGCACATTTTTGCTTGTTTGTTAGCGCTTTTATTTGTAGGCATTTCCATGGGGCATAGTTACGCTGTAGAAAAAGAAGGAAAGCACGATGCCCAGATCGAAGAACTGCAGAAGAAGTTTCACTGGTGGCCGACTGACGCGAAACCGAATCCGGTAAAGGATGAGCGCGGCGGTTACTGGTGGTGGCCCAAAGAAAAGGGCGCAGTCGGGCCGCTCTGGGGCAACAGAGGGTATGTCTATGTATACAAGATCATATATGACTACAAAGAGGGGCTTTCTGAGCCAAAAAAGGGCGAGCTTAGGGCGTCTCTATTGGTAAAAAAGATCCACAAGAACGTGAAGATCTATTTCGATTTTGATAAGGCCGATATACGCATAGATGCCATTCCCACATTAGAGCAAGGAGTGGCGCTATTAAATAAGAATCCCAAGACAGATATATTAATTACAGGTAACTGCGATATACGCGGCTCCGAAAAGTATAACGAAAAATTGGGTTTACGCCGCGGAGAGGCTGTAAAGAAAATGATGGTCGATAAAGGTATCCCTGAAGATCGTATCAAAATCGTAAGCCGCGGGAAATTAGACGCGATAGCCTATGTCGCTGACCTTGTGGGGATGGCAAAAGACCGTAACGCGCAGTTCATGGTCGCGGAGGTGGAAGAGATCCATATCCCTTATGCGGGAAAACCGCCCGAGGACGCGAAGGCCATAGAAGAAGGCAAATATGTTGAAGAGAAAGAAGAAAAGGTTGAGAGCCCGATCAAGGTTTCGACCAGAGAATATATAATAAAGAAAGATGACTCTCTATGGAATATAGCCAAGAACGAGATGGGAAGCGGCCATCGCTGGAAATATCTCTACGAACTTAATAAAGACAGGATAAAGAATCCGAAGAAACTGAAAACGGGAACGAAGATCGTCATACCGGTAGAATAAAAAATATATGATAGCGGTAGACTCTGCCAATGTAAAATTGTCGAGCCTTTTAAAAGATAATTCTGTCGAGCTGGGCCTCAAAGGCAGGAACAAGGCAGAGATAATAAATGAATTGGTGGATATTATAGCTAAGAGCAGCAGGGCCAAGAGTAGGTCGATGCTCTCATGCGCTATCATGGAACGCGAAAAGTTAGGGTCCACCGCGCTCGGAAACGGCGTTGCGGTGCCTCACGCTAAAATCGAAGGCATAAAACAGACTGTCCTTGCCTTTGGCAGGTCCGCGGAAGGCATAGATTTCAATTCGTTAGACGGCGGAAAGACGCACCTATTCTTTATGCTGATATCGCCTAAAGATGACATAGGAGCCCACCTTAAGATATTAGCGAAGATATCCCATCTCATAAAAGACCGCTTCATGGTGAGCCTTTTTAAAAATGCTAAGAGTAAAAAAGAAGTGCTGTCGATAATTTCCAATCTTGAAAAGGTCCCGTAAACTCCTTCGCAAGCTCCTCCTGTGTAAAAATAGGGACAGTCCCCGCCTACGCGTAATAGCTACGCTGGGGACAGTCCCTATTTTTCTTCTATATTGATACCGACGCGTATTGTACTGTTGCACGCACTTAGTAACATCAATAGTATCAATATGTTGCATAAAACATTTGTTAGCATATAAAAAAGTAAGACTCATTTATGCTAATTTTGTGATATACTTTAATAATAGAGGTGCGACCTCCATGTTAGACGCTAGATCTAATACGTCAAACTTCAGGATTATAAGGCCGAAAAAGGTAAGATTTAACTTATTTACCTCGCGGCCTTTTTTTATATTGTCAGCCTTCATGCTTTTATTCAATTCAGCGGCGGGCGATTTATTTGTGGGTGAATCTTGGGCTGCCAAAGTTCCTTCAGGGTTTACTAGCGTCGATCCTGAAAAAACGGGCGGCCCAACGCCTACTAAAAGTTTGAATGCCGATACATTTACACTGCCGCAGGAGTTGGGGTTTATCCAGGAATATGCAAAGCTGCCCAATTCGAACAAGACAGTAATCCACATACAGGATGCCCACTGTAATTATCCCGCGCAGAAGAGCATCCGCGAGATCTTAAATTACATCACAACAGAATATGGAATAGACGCTGTGAATTGCGAGGGCGGAAAAGGCAGTTATGACTTGACCGTCTTTACGGACATAGGAGATAAGGAGATACGCGAAAAAACTTCGGACTTTTTCGTAAGGGAAGGAGTTCTAAGCGCGGCAGAATATTTTGCGGTGAATAATCCTAAGAAAGTAAGGCTTTGGGGCGTGGAAGACGCGGACCTTTATATTAAAAATTTGAGGATTTATAGAGACTCGCTCGCCCACAAAGACGAGGCTGATAGGTACATAAAATCGATTGGCTATATTTTAGATAATCTTAAAAGGCGCGTATATTCGCAGGAATTGCTCGAGTTTGACGCTTACTACACTAAATATAAAGACAACAAGATCGGTTTCAAGGAGTATATGATTTATCTTATGATGGCGGCCGAGAAGAGGATGATTGATATAAAAGCGTTCCAAGACATATATATGTTGAGCCAGGCCCTCGAGCAGGAAGATAAGATAAGTTTTAAAAGGGCAAATAATGAAAAAGATGAAATCGTCGATAGATTGAAGAAAGTTCTGTCAAGGAATGAACTCGGAGAGTTGATGACAAAGGTGGGGCAATTGAAGACCGAAAGAATCCCGCAGGCTGACTTTTACTCCTATCTTGTCAAGAAGGCCAAATCTATAAAACTCGACCTGGAAAATTATCCGGAACTGCGCAAATACATAGTCTATATTTCGTTGTACAACGCTATCGATAGGACCAAGGTTGCAAAAGAGATTGATACGCTTGAGGATAAGATAAGGGAGCCCCTGTACGAAAATGATACTCAAAGAGAGCTTGGCGTGCTGTCTAAAAATCTCGTGCTTACCAAAAATATATTCAATATATCGCTTACCAGGGATGACTACGCGTATTACATGGAACATAGGGCCGCGTTCGCTGTCGTGAATTATGTTAATTTCATCGATAGGGAAGCGCCTCTTTATAAGATAAAAGCGATGCTTGATGAAAATATTACAAAACTCGATCAGTATCGTGAAGGCATGGAGCAATTCTATGAATGTTCCCTCGAAAGGGATAAGGCATTCATAAAGAATATTAAATTTACAGACCACGACAGGCCTAATAGCATAATAATTACAGGCGGCTTCCACACCGAGAACCTGCGTGAACTATTCAGGAAGGAAAATGTATCTTATATCTCTATAATGCCGAAGTTTAGAAATGAACCAGGTTATGAAAGCCCTTACCTTAAACGCTTAGCCGGCCAGAAGACCGCGTTAGAAAATGTTATTGATACGGCGATCCCCGCAGTGCTGAATTTAGCGGTGGTTAATATACTTTCGAAACTTGGAATAATAGTAAAAGGCGAAACAGCCATCGAGGGCTTCAAGCTGGCTGTATTAATAGTAGCGGCAATAATAGCAGGTAAGGATTTCGTTCTGGAAGTTAAGGCAGGCCTCCTGCCGGGGAGTAAGCCGGACGACGCAAAGTTTGTTACATTCACTAAAGGCGAAGGAGCAGAATTCATTAATTATAGTGAAGTGTATGCGTCTGAAGCTAAATCTGCGGAAAAAAGAATTACAGTAGATGCGAAATTAGTCAGCCTTAACCCGTTCCGATTTGAACCGTTAGAGTCTACACCCGAGGTGCGCGTCATGCAAGCTGTACCTGTAACCGTACCTGTACAGAAAGAGGGAGAGGTCATGAAGGATAGTGGTAGTCAAGGATTTGGAATAATTACGAATGATCTTCGCCAAAATATGATGAACATATTCCTTATGCCTGCGAGAGTGGAAACCGTTGCGGGCCAAAGCGCTATTGGCAGGGAACTTGCAGGCAAGTTCGAAAAGAAATACGGTATAAATACGGGAATATTCTATTTTAAAGATACAGCAGAGCTTAAAACAAAGTTATTGCAGGCTGTAGAAATGGCAATGTTGCCTGAAAATGAAGGAAAATTTCCGAAGATATTAGTGGATTGCTTGAGCCGAAAAGAATTAGCGGCGGTTAAGACGGCAATACGCCGGATGAAAAAAGATAAATCCATGGATGGGAAGAAAAGAATTGATAACATGATCGCTATCGCTAAAGATTTTGATAAAGATATCACGCTGGCAGGCCTATCTATTCCGGATGAGGTAAGAGTGATTGCGATCGGCAGCGCCATAATGAATGATAGAAGATTAAAGATTGATTTCAAGATGAGCGCTCAGGATCTTTTTGAAGCGAGAAAGAAAACTATCGAATTCTTGGTTAGTAATAAAGTCATCCCCGATCAGGTCAGCGGTAGGAATATCGCGGCGATCACAGTTGACGAATCGAAGTTATTAGACGTTCTTATGGATGATATATGGAGAGGCAGGCTGTCTTTGCGATGTACGAGGATAGACTGGAAGAAATTAGATGAATTTAAAGATGCCCAACGCAAGCTCATGGAGTCTGTATAATCCAGCCGGTTTCTTTAATCTTTTTTCTTGACAAATGATACTAATATTGTATCATTTATAGCGGAGGCTGAAGCGTTGTCCCGAAACGAAGCTTTTTATCGATAGGATCGATTTTGAAAGGAGCTTATAGAAGATGGCGAAGAGAAAGATAATAAAGATAGACGAAGATAAATGTAACGGATGCGGACTGTGCATCCCGAACTGTCCGGAAGGGGCGTTACAGATCATAGACGGCAAGGCTCGGCTTGTCAGTGACTTATTCTGCGACGGCCTCGGCGCATGTATAGGCCATTGCCCGCAGGACGCTATTAACATAGAGGAAAGAGAGGCCGGCCCCTACGGTGAAAAGGAGGTGATGGCTAATATAGTAAAGCAGGGAAAGAACACAATCATAGCGCACCTCTCGCACCTCAAAGAGCATAATGAGTTCGGATATTTAAAAGAGGCGATGGATTACCTTAAGGAGAAAGGCGTAAAGATAAATCTTGAAGAGATCGCTCATGCCGTTCATTCAGGGACAGGCGGTGGTTGCCCTGGTTCGAGAATGGTAGATTCGCGAAAGAAGGAAAAACCGGAAAAAGGCGAAGTCTCTTCGCGCAAAAATGAATCACAGCTCGAAACATGGCCGGTCCAGTTAAAGTTAGTGCCCGCGTTCGCGCCCTTTTTAAACGGCGCAGATATTTTGATAGCTGCCGATTGCGTCCCGTTTGCTTATGCCGATTTTCATGAGGATCTGCTGAAAGAAAGGATATTACTCGTCGGATGCCCTAAACTGGATGATGTTTCATATTATAAGGAAAAGATATCTCAAATTATAAAGAATAATGACATCAAATCCATAACTTATGCGCATATGGAAGTGCCGTGCTGTTTCGGGCTTCTGCCTGTGATAAAAGAGGCGATATCAGAGTCGGGTAAAAAAATTAATTTTAAAGATGTTAATATAAGCGTGAAAGGAGAGAAGATAAAGGAAAACATTGGAATAGTGCGTTAAGATGTGGTATTATATTAACCCCAAATAGACATACGAAGGAGAGAATAATGAAAGAAAAAGTCGAGGCCGCGTTAAAAAAAATAAGGCCCATGCTGCAAGCTGACGGCGGCGACATAGAACTTGTAGAGGTTACTAAAGACGGTGTCGTAAAAGTAAAATTGACAGGTGCCTGCGGGTGCTGCCCCATGAGCCAGATGACCTTGAAGACGGCTGTAGAAGAGAGACTAAAGAAAGAAGTCCCCGGTATAAAAGAAGTTATAGCGGCTTGAGCGAAAACCTCGCATTGTGTTCGGAGAGGCTCCATATGCAATCGTATAAGAGTCGGCATATGAAAAAGTCATAAAAAGCGGATGTCTCCATGGCAAAGGTGATACATTTTAAAGATACCCCGCTAACGCTTGTAGGCAGATCCTTAAAAAACGGAATGCCGGCCCCGGATTTCAGGGTAGTAGATCAGGGCCTTAAAGAAGTGTCGCTTGCGGCCTTTAAGGGAAGGGTAAAGATATTTACATCGTTTCCGTCGCTTGACACGCCCGTATGCGATCTGCAGGTAAAAGAGTTCAATAAAAAGGCCGCTGCCCTTTCCAAAGACGCGGCTATAGTGGGAATAAGCAAAGACCTTCCTTTTGCCCAGGCGAGATTCTGCCAGGACAATAATATCACGAATATATCAGTCCTTTCCGATTACAGATATTCTTCATTCGGTATAAATTACGGCTTGCTCATAAAGGAATTAAACCTTTTAGGCAGATCCGTAATAATAGCCGACAAGAATGACGTGATCAGATATATTCAGATTATCGATGAATTGACAGCGCCTCCGGATTATGACGATGTCCTTAACAATTTAAAAGATATCCTTCAAATGCCGGTGTCGGTCGTTTCCAAGGAGGAATTGCCTCCTCGCTGCGCGCCCTGCGAAGGCGGCGCCTCGCCGCTTCCAAAAGAAGCGGTGGACAGGCTTCTTGCCCGGGCCCCTGGCTGGCAGCTCGTTGAAGATAAAAGAATCTCAAAAGAATTTAAATTCAAAGATTTTGTGGAAGCAAAATATTTTCTTGATATGGTTTCCGAAGTTGCCCAAGAACAAAGCCATCATCCAGCAATGACTATTGTCTATAACAAGATAAAGATAACTTTAACTACTCATGCTGCCGGCGGATTAACGGAAAATGATTTTATCATGGCCCGGATTATTGACGAAATGGAAGTTTAAATGGGGAGAGTCGCGATTTTAGTTGAGGACCAATATCAGGTATTAGAGGTTTGGTATCCCTATCTACGGCTCAGAGAAGACGCGTTTAAGACCGTGTTGGTGGGGACAGGAACTAAGAAAGAATATAAGAGTAAAGAAGGTTACCCCGCTCTCGAGGAGCTCTCAATAAAAAAAGCAAAGATCGAGGATTTTGACGGCGTAGTCATACCCGGAGGATACGCGCCGGATATATTAAGGCGGCATGAGGATATCAATTCATTCGTGGCCGAAGCATATCGCAGCGGTAAGGTGGTAGCCTGCATATGCCACGGGGGATGGGTATTGGTATCGGCAGGAATACTTAAGGGAAGGACGGTTACCGGATTCCGAGCGATAAAAGACGATCTAATTAACGCCGGAGCTAAATATCTGGATAAGGAAGTTGTCGTAGACGGAAATTTGATCACGTCCCGCTGCCCCTATGACCTTCCTGCCTTCTGTAAAGAAATTATCAAGCGGTTAAAAGGAGGTGAAATAAAATGTCTTGCGGAAAATGCGGGAAGAAGAAGCCTAAAAAATAATTGGGGGAGATAATGGATAAGTATAAATGCGTGGTTTGCGGGTATATTTATGATCCCGCAAAGGGCGATCCGGATAATGGGGCGCAGCCCGGGACAAGTTTTGAGGCTTTACCTGATAATTGGGTATGCCCTGAATGCGGCGCTCCTAAAAGCGAATTCAAAAAAGTATAGCTTGAAGCTAAAAATAGTCTAAAAGAGAGTTGTAATAATGGATTACCGCGCCTTCCGAAAACAAGTGAGTTTTTCGATGAAGGGGAAGCGGCTGATCACGAAAGGGAGGCGCTCTTGTGAAGGCGAAAGTTGATGCGGACACCTGCATAGGCTGCGGCCTGTGCGAAAGCACTTGTCCGGAAGTATTTAAAATGGAAGGAGACAAGGCGATAGTGATCGTTAATATGGTCCCAAAGAATATTGAGGATACTTGCAGGAAGGCTTGCGACGAGTGTCCTGTTACCGCGATCATTCTTAGCTGATAAAAGGGTTCTTTTTTATGGAATTTCAAAGCAGTGATTCCCTCTCCCCATCGGGGAGAGAGTTAGAGTGAGGGGAAGGGTGGAAAATTTCTCCATTCTTATAGGCGGGAAAGCCGGGTTCGGCATAGATAAGTCGGGATCTATCATTGCGTACATTATAAATCGGCTCGGCTACCGCGTATATGTTTATCGCGATTATCCGTCGATAATAAGAGGCGGTCACACATTCTCAATCATACGCTCATCCTCTGATAGGATTTATTCTCACAGAAACAGCGTCGACTGTCTTCTCGCGCTTAATCAGGATACTATTAACTTCCATAAATCAAGGTTAAAAAGTAACTCCATAATAATTTACGACGCGGATGCGGTAAGGTGCGAGGAGACTTGCCCCGTAAAAGACGCTATAGGCATACCGATAGCGAAAATATTAAAGGAAGAAGGCGCCCCCGAGATAATGCGAAATACCTGTATTATCGGAAGCCTCTCTAAGATTATAGGCGTAGAGTGGATCGTGGTTGAGCAGGTTCTAAAAAAAGAGATTACTAAAGAGATAGACCTTAATCTCGCAGTCGCGCGGCGCGGTTACGACCAAGTCAATACGCTTTCTTTTTCAAAATCTTTAGATAGAAACCCGCTTCCTTTATTGACCGGTAACGAAGCGATAGGTTTAGGGCTTATAAGGGGAGGGATCAAGGCTTATATCTCTTATCCCATGACGCCCACTTCTCCAATATTACATTTTCTTGCGGGCATAGCGGATGATTTTTCTTTAAAGGTTATACACCCTGAAAGCGAAATAGCGGTGATCCTAATGGCGCTTGGGTTTTCTTATTGCGGGATGAGTGCGGCGGTAGGAACGTCGGGCGGGGGGTTTTGCCTGATGACAGAGGGTTTAAGTTTCTCCGGAATGGCGGAGCTGCCGGTAACGATAGTTTTAGGCCAGAGGCCGGGCCCAAGCACGGGCCTTCCTACTTATACGTCGCAGACCGATCTGCCCTTTGCGCTATACGCGGGACAGGGCGAATTTCCAAGACTCGTTGTCGCCCCGGGCGACGCGGAAGAATCTTATTTTTGGTCCGCTGTAAGCGTAGAGATGTCAAGAAAATTTCAGATCCCATCGATAATCCTTGTGGATAAGACGGTATGCGAAGGCACATATAATTTTGATATCAATTCTATCGACGAAATTAATCTTGAGCCGGCGCCGCTTTGGGACGGGAAAAAGCCGTATAAAAGATATGCCGTTACCAAGACAGGCGTGTCGCCCTTGGCGTTTGTACCAGATAAAGATGCTGTTATAAAAGTGAATAGTTATGAGCATGACGAATACGGGATAACGACCGAAGATCCTGTAATGACGGTTCAAATGCAGAACAAGAGGCTGCGGAAAGAAAAATTTTTAATGAAAGAGGCAGCGCGGTATGAAACAGTAAAGTCTTACGGAAATAAAGATTCCTCGATCATCCTTTTATGCTGGGGCTCTAATAAAGGTGTTTGCGTGGAAGCGGCTGAAAAATTAAATATAAAGGTTGTCCAGCCTATTCTGCTTTCGCCGTTTCCCATAGATGAGTTTAAGGACGCCATAAAAGGGGCCGAAATGATAATCTCTGTGGAAAATAGCGCGACAGGGCGTTTAAGAGAGCATCTTGGCCGCTATGGCATTAATATAGATAAAGAGATTCTAAAATACGACGGAAGGCCGTTCTCCGTAGATGAATTGGAAGATAGAATCATAGCTGTCCAAAATAGCGCAATTGCCCCCTCACCTTTTTCCTCTCCCCCGAAGGGGGAGAGGGCAGGGTGAGGGGTATTTTAAGAAATCAAATTGATAAATCTAAGCACAACAGCTCAAAACACATGGTGTATCGGCTGCGGGAACTTCTCTATCCTTGGCGCTATCAAAACGGTCCTGCAATCATTAGCCGAAGAAGGCTTGGGCATGGAAAATGTCGTTTTGGTTTCAGGCATAGGGTGCCACGCAAAGATAGTCGATTATGTCAATGTTAATAGTTTTTATTCTATCCACGGCAGGGTTACGCCCGCGGCAGAAGCTATAAAACTGGCAAGGCCCGGCCTAAAGGTAATAGGGTTCGCGGGCGACGGAGATGCTTATGGAGAAGGCATAGAGCATCTCATATTCGCGGCTAAAAGGAATATTGATATAACCATGTTAATTCATAATAACCGCGTCTATGGCCTTACAACAGGCCAATACACGCCTACGTCGCCTTTAGGTTTTATTGGGCGTTCAACACCTTTCGGCACGAAGGAACT
>Ga0209343_10009670_pt1 | contig 11060 bp, 9 predicted proteins | sample RifCSPlowO2_02_FD_184026 | JGI IMG/M metagenome (GOLD analysis project Ga0209343, IMG submission 184026) | Groundwater microbial communities from Rifle, Colorado - Rifle CSP2_plank lowO2_0.2 (SPAdes) (version 2) | ecosystem: Environmental > Aquatic > Deep subsurface > Groundwater | place: Rifle... | reverse complement strand
CGGGTATCGCCTCGATATAGGGATGCGCCTCGGTGCAGTGCGGGCAGGTGAGCGACCAGAAAAAATAAAGCCGAACTTCGGGCTGGCCGTTTGCGCCGGGCTTGAGCCAAATATCGTCTGCATGACCAGCGTGAGAAAATAGCGCGATTAAGCAGACGATTACGAAAAATAGGGGTTTGCCGATCATCGCAAGTTCTCCGTGGCATTTGTCGGCATGATACCCGCAGGCAAATGAATTTCAGATGAAAAAAAGCGGCATCCAGATGGATGCCGCAACAGGGAGGGTGGGTCTGCTCAAGTCACTTGAGCAGGAGGGGGTTGCTTGCTTGATTGCCCAATCAGCTTGTTTACTTTGTCAGTGACGAGCCGGATGTGTCGCGAATTTGATTTTTCCATGCCTTGCGAATCAGGTTCTGCACATTTTCCGGCAGCGGCACATAGTCCAGGTCGGCAGCCAGCTTGCCGCCGTTGGTATAGGCCCAGTCGAAAAACTTCAGGACTTCTCTCGCCATGTCAGGATTTTCCTGCATCTTGTGCATCAGGATGAAAGTCGCGCCGCTGATCGGCCAGCTTTCCTTGCCGGGTTCATCGGTCAGGATTTCGTAGAAACCCGGTGCCTTGTCCCATTGTGCGTTCGCTGCGGCGGCTCTGAAGGATACGTCGCCAGGTTCGACGAACTGGCCGTCGCGGTTCTTCATTTGCACGGAGGCCATCTTGTTTTGCAGCGCGTAGGCGTATTCCACATAACCGATAGTGTTCTTCATGCGTTGCACGTTGGCGGCCACACCTTCGTTGCCCTTGCCGCCGGTGCCGGCCTTCCACGAAACCGCCGTGCCTTCGCCCACTGCGGATTTCCACTCCGGGCTGGCCTTGGACAGGTAATTGGTGAAGATGAAGGTGGTGCCGGAACCGTCGGAACGGTGCACCACGGTGATGTTGTCGGCAGGCAGCTTAAGGTCCTTGTTCAGGGCCACCAGCGCGGGGTCATTCCATTTGGTGATTTTGCCCAGGTAGATATTGGCCAGCGTCACACCGTCCAGCTTCATCTTGTTGGCCGCGACACCTTCGATGTTCACGACCGGCACCACGCCGCCGATCACGGTCGGAAACTGCATCAGGCCATCCTTTTCCAGTTTTTCCGGCGTCAGCGGCATGTCGGACGCGCCGAAATTAACGGTCTTGGCGGTGATCTGCTTGATGCCGCCGCCGGAGCCGATGGACTGGTAATTCATGTTTACGCCGCTTTGGGCCTTGTAGGCTTCCGCCCATTTGGCATAGATCGGGTAAGGGAAGGTTGCGCCCGCGCCGGTGATATTGGCGGCTGCCTGACTCGCGCCGGCACAGGCCAGAGCGGAGGTTGTGGCGATGCCGATGATGAGTTGCTTGAGTTTGCTGTTCATGTTGTCTCCATATATTTGTTAATTCAGTCATTCCATATCGCACAGCTGTATTAGAAAATGTGCTTTATGCCGAGAGAAACCACCGACGGGGAAGCGCCGATACCGTTGACGGTGCTTGCCGCCGAAGTGCTCTGGCTGAAGCCATAGTCGCTGGCGATCTTGTTGCTGATGCGCGAGTAGATCGCATACAGCTTGGTGCGCTTGCTCAGGCCGTGGTCGTAGCCCAGGCTGAACTGGTTCGCGCCGGTGTTGGCATTCGAGGCCAGTTGGCCGGCCCTGCCGTAGGCCAGCTTCACGGCATTCATGCCCATCTTGTAATTGCCGGACAGGTAATAGGCGTTATGGCCAAAGCGATCGGCGCCGACTGCGGCGCAGCCACCGGCTACCACGGCGGTGCACAGGTTGTCGCTGGTATTCTCATAGGCGAAACCCAGAGTGAAGGCGTCCATCGTGTAACCCATGCCCAGCTTCCAGGCAGATTCCTTGCCGCCGGCGCGTACCGTGTCGAGTTTGTGTTCTTCATAGCCCAGCGAGCCAAAGAACGGGGCGGCATCGTATATGGCGGCCAGGCTCATGAGGCTGTTCTTGGCTTGTGCGGCTGTGGTGTTGGTCTCTGACATATTGGCGTAGGCGATCATGCCGGTGAAGCCGCTCAATTTGGGCGTGGTGTAAAGGATGGTATTGGTCGGGCGGCCATCGAAGGCGGTATTGGCGGAATCGACGGTGGTCGGGCTGGTCACGCCGCCCGTCAGCGCGCGGCTATCCGCGATGCTGTCGCCGAACGGATCCAGCCTGCGCGTGGCCAGTTTGTAGGGGGTATCGTGGCGGCCCAGCAGCACGGTGCCTGCGCTGTCGCTCTTCAGGCCAACGAAGCTATTGCGCGTGGCAAAGGTGCCGGTGCCGCCTGCTTCGTTAGTGCTGTCGATGTTGATTTGCTGCTCGATCTGCCAGATGACCGACAGGCCATTGTCCAACCCTTCCGCACCCTTGAGGCCAAAGCGCGAGACGTTGCTCGATACGTTGGTCTTGTTCGCGCCAGCGACGCCGGCAGCGGAGGTACCGTTGTTGATGAAGTCATACGACAAATCGGCTATACCGTAAAAGCTCACATTGGCGGTTTCAGCCAATACGGGCGCCGAGAAGGCTGTGGCTGCCAGTGCGATGACGATGAGTTTCTTCTGCTTCGTAAATGCTTGTTGCATGATCAAGTCTCCCAGTAATTTTGAATAAGCCGCCCTAGTGCGACCCGTGCAGATTAGAGGGGAGATGTGAAAAGCCGGTTAAGGATTGGTGAAAGTTTTGTTACGGGGAAATGATTCGGGGAGGCGATTTTATTGCAGCGTGAGGGTGCGAAACAAACGCAGCCTGAGATAACCGGCTCGGTGCTTACACCGAAAAACGGTAACCGCTGCCGCGCACGGTCTGAATCAAATGATCCTTGCCGGCCGCCTCCAGCGCTTTTCTAAGCCGGCGTATATGCACATCTACGGTGCGCTCCTCGATAAAGGCATGCGTGTCCCATACATGGCTGAGTAATTGAGAGCGGCTGTATACCCGCTCGGCATGGTTCATAAAAAAACACAACAATCGAAATTCGGTTGGCCCCAATTCGATATTGATACCGTTTGCCCTGACCCGGTGCGATACGGGAGACAGCTCCAATCCGTCTATGGCTATGGGTTCATCCGGTATTGCGGGAGTATGGCGGCGCAGCATGGCGCGTATCCGCGCCATAAGCTCGCGGGGCGAAAACGGTTTGGTGATGTAATCGTCCGCACCTGATTCCAGCCCCAGTATTTTGTCGTGTTCTTCCCCGCGCGCTGTCAGCATGATGATGGGAATGTTGCTGGTCTTTGCTTCGCTGCGGAATTGCCTGGCAAGCAGCGGGCCGCTGGTGCTAGGCAACATCCAGTCGAGCAGGATCAAATCCGGCAAGTCCTGCCCGATTTGCTTCCAGGCGCTTTCCGCGTCTTCCGCGCGCAATGCGCGAAATCCAGCCTGGGTGATATTGAATGCCAGCAGTTCCTGAATCGCCGGTTCATCTTCGACTATCAAAATTTTTACGCTCATCTCCAACTTTCAATCACTGATTACGGAATGGCTAATATATGGGTAATTTGTGACAGAAAGATGAATCCAGGGAAGCATTCCGCATAGCCGCCGTTTATACGCAACATTGGCAGCGGGTCAACGCGAGATTTGCGCAGCGATTTATTTGCCTCACTTTAGCCGGGAGATGGGTGGAATGAGGAAAGCTGGTTAGCGTAATTTGCATCGTTTGCCATGCGTATCAGATTCCTGTGTTCGGCATCGATAATTGCATTTCTGACGCTAATTGTTTTGTCCATATCAATCTCATCGTGTGCTTCTTGCTATATGCCAGATTGAAAATCGCTACTCGTTCAGACACGGCTCGTCGGATTGCATCTTGAGAAAATGTTCTGATGTTTTGAGAAAGTGTTTTGCATAACGGTCGCTCAGGCGCGACATCGGCGGCTCAAGTATTTCCGCCTCGCTGCGTGCCAGGCTGGTTATCAGGCGGCGTTGACCTGCGGGCCGGGTTTGTCGATCGAGTATCAGCATTGCATTCCCCCTGGTTGGTTGAAGATGCGTGCAGGTTATTGAATCCTTGTTGCTGTGCGATGACGGGAATATGAAGAGTTTGTGAAATTGCTACTTGGGCGGCTGGCCAGGAAGCGGGAGAAGGAGCGACGCATAAGCGGATTGTGCCGAGAGCAGCGCTTGGGGAATGGCGGAGGTTGTCTCTTGCTCCGGCACTTGCCGCATGGCGGCCATATTTTGCAGCCCTTGCGAAATGGCATCTTGTGCGGCGCGTGCCAGTACCCGGCGGTTCTCGCCGGCGGTCGCCAGCGCGGGGGTGAACACCAGCAAGGCATCGAAACGCGGGCTGCGCAGGATGCGCCAAATGGATTGGGATAGCGTCATGTTGCCGATGAAGGTGGCGGCGCTGCTTTGTTTTCCGTTCTCATCCTGGTAGCGCAGGGCGATCGGGCAAAGCATTGCGCCGGCATCAATCGCGGGCTGGATGAGCGCCGAGTGGAAATGCCCGGCTTGCTTGCCGTCTGTCGTGGTACCTTCCGGGAACAATCCAACACAGACGCCCTGTTTAAGCAGGAAGCTGACCTGTTGGTTAATCGATGCGGCATTCTGGCGCATGGCGCGTTCGATGAAGATGGTGTTGCTGCGTTTGCATAGCCAGCCGATGAGCGGCCAGTTGCGTATTTCCGCTTTGGCAATGAAGCGCGATGGGTAGATTGTGTTCAGCACAAAGACATCCAGCCAGGAGACATGGTTGGCGACGACCAGGTAGCCGCCCTCGCCACGCACGGGCCATTGTCCCTCGGTACGGATACCGATGTTGAGGATGTCCAAAAGTTGCCGGCTCCATGTTTTCAGGATGCGGCGCCGTTTTGCCGGTTTCAGGCGCGGGTAAAAAACCGCCAGCAGCACCGCGTAAAAAAGGTGCAGGGCTAGACGGCCGCCCCGGAACATGCTGACCGCCATATTTGGCGGATGTTTATCCATGATAGTCATTAGCCATTTCGGGCTGCGCTAATTCGCGCCGCTCGATAAACAGGCTGTTGCCCGGTTTTTTCTTGGCCATCTTTTTGGCGACCGTGGCGGCTTCGGCTATTTCATGGTGCGAGTGGAACGCCTCCGGGGTAGCCCAGATTACGCCGATCGAGAGCGTGGGCAGCGGGTGGTGAACAATGCGGTCCTGGCGGTCTTCGCTCGAGTAGCCGCCGGTGGAACGATGCCTGGTTTCAAACAATACCTGGGATGTTTGCGCGAACGAGGCCAAGGCTCGGTTGCAGCGTTTTTCCCAATCTGCGCTTTGCATGACAAGGATGAAATCGTCGCCGCCGATATGTCCGATAAAATCGTGCTGGGGGTCGCAGACATTGTTGAGCAGCTTGCCGGTGAACTGGATCATCTCGTCGCCTTTGCGGTAGCCATACACATCGTTGAAGGGTTTGAAGTGATCCAGGTCGCCATAACAGACGGCGAACGATTTGCCGGATTGCAGCAGAAAATCGATGTGTTCGTTGATCGGGACATTGCCGGGCAGCAGGGTCAACGGGTTGGCGTAACGCGCGGTTTCGATCTGCGCGTTGGTGATTTCGCGCAACAGGTCCTGCCCGGTGCCGAGCCCGAGGTAACGGCCTTGCTCGGTAATGATGAAGCCGTCGGTAAAATGCCTGATTGCCGATTCGCTCAGGAAATTGCTCAATTCGTGGATCGGAGTGGATTTTTCCACCAGCAACGGTTCCGCATTCATCATGTCCTTGCAGGGTTTTTTGCCGAGCAGTTCGCGGCGGAAAGGCTGCGCGAAACTGTCCGCAAGTTCATGCCGGTTAATCAAACCGACGGGGCGCCCATGCTTGACGACAGGGATGGCGCGCAAGTCTTTGTTTGCAGAAAAGCAGGCGAATATTTTTTCAGTTTCGGTATCCGGCTGGAACGGTTCCACATAGCGCAACAGCGCTTCCACTGCGATGCTGCGTTTGCTGCTATAGGGCTGTTCGATGGCGTAGTTTGTGCCGATCAGGCAGCCGACCTCGGCGGGCGGGTTCAGTGGCGGGATGGGAGTGGGGCGGGCGATAAAATAGCCCTGTCCGCAAGCGATGCCGATATCCCGTATCACCCTGAATTCGGCATCCGTTTCGATCCCTTCCGCAATCACTTGCGTGCCGGAGCTCAATGCGATGCTTTGGATCGATCTTAGAAATTGTTGTTTGAGCGGGTCGGTATTGACGCCCTGCACGAAATGCATATCGACCTTTACAAACTCAGGGCGCAATTCGGACCACAACCGCAAGCTCGAAAAACCCTCGCCCAGATCGTCAATCGCAATCTGGAATCCCATGCCACGGTAGTGCAACAGCGCGTTGCGCATGCCTTCAAAATCGAAGGTGGGCTGATTCTCGGTGATCTCGATGATGACCCGTTGCGGGTCGATGCCGAGATTCTCAAGGTAAGTCAGCGTTTGTCCGTTCTTGAAACTGGGGTGGGTCAGGGCTTCCGGGCTGACATTCAGGAACAGCTTGCCGGGCAGGTTCTGGGCGGCAAAGGACTCCAGCACAATCTGCCGGCACAGCATTTCGATTTCCAGGGAAAGCCCCTGTTGTTTGGCTGCAGCGAACAAGTTGATCGGCGAATGCAGCGGGCTGTCGGCCGGGCCGCGTATCAGCCCCTCGAAGCCGAGAAACGTGCCGTTGGAAAGATCCATGATCGGCTGGAACAGCGCGGAAAGACTGCGCTGATTCAATATGTCCTGAAGCGTTTTCATTATAAATGTCCTGTGGATGGGATGCGCGGCAGGATAGCTGCCGGATGTTGCAGCCGGGTTAAGGCGATGTTGCAGATTGGTTACAGTGCGCCTGCCGGAGAAAAGGTAGTGTTGCGTTTACCAAAAATCCTTGTTTTAATTACGCCTGACATTTTAATAATTGTTTAACAATGGAAACGTAATATGATGAAACCGGCTCAAGTGGTGAAGGCATTGGCGGCATTGGCGCAACCCACCCGTTTGGCGATTTACCGCCTGCTGGTGGCGCGCGGGCCGGAAGGCATGGCGGCGGGGCAGGTGGCCGAAAAACTGAAAGTGTCTCCGGCCACATTGTCGTTCCATTTCAAGACGCTCAGCCATGCCGGGCTGCTGGACAGCAGGCAGGACGGGCGCTTTGTTTATTACGCGGCGAATTTCACAGTGATGAACGGGATGGTGGCGTATCTGACGGAAAACTGCTGCGGCGGGAACCCGGCTGCCTGCAAGCCGGGGAATAAATAATCGATTCACTTTAACAAGGAAAGTTATCTTGCAAGACAAAATCTACAACGTGCTGGTGTTATGTACCGGCAATTCAGCACGCAGCATTCTCGCCGAGGTGCTGTTCAATGCGCTGGGCAAAGGCAGGTTCAAGGCCTACAGCGCGGGCAGCAAACCGGCCGGCCGCGTCAATCCGCTCGCATTGGAGTTGCTGCAGCGGCAGGGCCATGACATATCCGGGCTGCGCAGCAAAAGCTGGGACGAGTTCGCCGCTGCGCCGCAGTTCGATTTCATCTTCACCGTGTGCGACAACGCGGCCGGAGAAACCTGCCCGATCTGGCCGGGCAAACCGGCCACCGCGCATTGGGGTATCCCCGATCCGGCGGCTGCCGGGGGGGATGATGAAGCCAGGCGTGCCGCATTCAAGAAGGCCGCCGAGCAGCTGGCGCGCCGCATCCAGTTGTTCATGAGCCTGCCGATAGAGAAGCTGGACAAACTCACGCTGAAACAGAAACTTGCCGAAATCGGCCAGATAAAGGATTAATGAGATGAACCTGTTCGAACGCTATCTGACCCTCTGGGTCGCGCTGTGCATCGTCGCCGGGGTGCTGCTCGGGCAATTTCTGCCGGGCGTGTTTCAGGCCATCGCCAGCCTGGAAGTCGCCAGGGTGAACCTTCCGGTCGGCGTGCTGGTGTGGGTGATGATCATTCCGATGCTGCTGCGCATCGACTTCGGCGCGCTGCATCAGGTGAAGAAACATTGGCGCGGCATCGGTGTCACGCTGTTCGTCAACTGGGGCGTGAAGCCATTTTCGATGGCCTTTCTCGGCTGGCTGTTCATCCGCCAAGTATTCGCGGATTACCTGCCGCAGGAGCAGCTCGACAGTTATATCGCCGGGCTGATTCTGCTGGCCGCAGCACCCTGCACCGCGATGGTGTTCGTGTGGAGCAACCTGGTGAAAGGCGACCCCTACTTCACGCTGTCGCAGGTGGCGCTCAACGACGCCATCATGATCTTCGCCTTCGCGCCGCTGGTGGCGCTGCTGCTCGGCATCGCCAGCATCGCCGTGCCTTGGGATACGCTGTTCGTTTCGGTGATGTTTTACATCGTGATCCCGGTCGTCATCGCGCAACTGCTGCGCCGCCACTTGCTGGCGCGAGGCGAGCCGGCTTTCAGGCAAGTGATGGAGCATATCGCGCCGTATTCGATGGGCGCGCTGCTGGTGACGCTGGTGCTGCTGTTCGCGTTGCAGGGCAACGCCATCGTCGCGCAGCCGCTGGTGATCGCGATGCTGGCGGTGCCGATCCTGATCCAGGTGCTGTTCAATTCCGGCCTGGCCTACTGGCTGAATCGCCGTTTCGGTGTGGCGCACTGCGTCGCCGCCCCCTCGGCGCTGATCGGCGCGAGCAATTTCTTCGAACTGGCCGTGGCGACCGCGATCAGCCTGTTCGGCTTCCAGTCCGGCGCGGCGCTGGCGACGGTGGTCGGTGTGCTGATCGAAGTGCCGGTGATGCTGCTGGTGGTGAAAATCGCCAATGCCACGCAGGGCTGGTATGGAGGCGTGGCGCGGGAATGAATCCGCCGTCTAAAAAGCCGTATACCATGAAAACTCTTCGACTCCGCGCTATGCCGGGAGAACTGCCAGCTATCTGACTAACGGGCATGGCAAATATGCTGCCCCTGAAAATAAAACTCGCCATGCCCGTTCCCCCCATCCCAACCTTCCCCCGCAAGCAGGAGAAGGGGTAAACGTATCGCTGCGCGAGTTTCGCGTTAAGCCAGCAAACAACGCCGGCAAAGTCATTGGTTATCAGGGCGAACGGAGTTGGAGGGGCGGCGTCAATACCCGATCTCGTTCATGCTGAGCGTAGGAGGTGCAGCCTGCCCCGGCCCGCGATTTCCGGTGATTTTATTGAGCTTTGCATAAATTAATGACGATCGTTATCGGTTTGCCCTGTCGGTACATGGGATAATCATCCCGATCCGGCAACTTATCCGCGTTAATTTGTGCAACCTGATGTAACTATTAGCTATTCGACGAGGCTGCTAAAAGGCTTTGCATAGCCATCTGACTAGCAGCCAGCCAAGTACGCAAGGGGTACGCCGTGGTTGCAAGGGCTTAAAGCCCCAACACCACACGCAGGCTGGTGATGCGGATAATGGCTTTTTCAATGATTAACTGAACAAACGCCCGCTCCGGGCATGACGGAACAAATATGAAAACAGATGTGATTATTATCGGCTCCGGCGCGGCCGGTCTGATGTGTGCCCTGCAAGCCGGGCAGCGCGGGCGCTCCGTGGTGTTGCTCGACCATGCCAGAAAACTTGCGGAGAAGATCCGCATCTCCGGCGGCGGGCATTGCAACTTCACCAATCTCAACACCAGGCCGGAAAACTTTATTTCCGCCAATCCGGATTTCTGCCGCTCGGCGCTGGCGCGCTATACGCCGCAGAATTTCATCGCGCTGCTGCAAAAGCACAACATCGGCTATCACGAAAAGACGCTCGGGCAATTGTTCTGCGACGACGAAGCGGAAGTGATTGTCGCGATGCTCAGGGAAGAATGCGATGCGGCGGGCGTGAAGCGCTTCATGTCGTGCGAGGTCGAGGAAATCAAGTACTCCCCGGCCCCGGATAACTGGCAGGAAAAAAGGGTGGGGCACAAGTTCCACGTCAGCACCTCGCGCGGCGACTTCAACTCCACCGCGCTGGTGATCGCGACCGGCGGCCTGTCCATCCCCAAGACCGGCGCGACTCCGTTCGGCTACCATGTCGCCGAGCAATTCGGCATCCCGATCACCAAACTGAAACCGGGACTGGTGCCGCTGACTTTTGCGCCGGACGACTGGAAACCTTATGCCGAACTGACCGGTGTTTCGCTCGATGTCACGGTGAGTTTCGGCAAGCAGTCGTTCCGCGAAAACATGTTGGTCACCCACCGCGGCCTGAGCGGCCCGGCGATATTGCAAATCTCCTCCTACTGGCAGCATGGCGAACCGTTGCATATCAACCTGCTGCCGGCTTGCGATATGGCGACCCTGCTGGATGAACAGAAGGGCAGCAAGAAACTACTCAGCAATTACCTGGCGCAATGGTTCCCGAAGAGCTTCGCCGAAGCGTGGTGCGCGCAGTTGGCGGGGATCGAAAACAAGCCGCTCAACCAATACAACGACAAGCAGCGCAAGCAGATCGCCGCCGCGCTGCATGACTGGCAGATCACCCCATCCGGGACATTGGGCTACACCAAGGCGGAAGTGACCTGCGGCGGAATCGATACGCGCGCGCTGTCGTCGAAGACCATGGAATGCATCGACGTGCCCGGCCTGTATTTCATCGGCGAAGTGGTGGATGTTACCGGACAGCTCGGCGGCTATAATTTCCAGTGGGCCTGGGCATCGGGCTATGCGGCTGGGCAGGCGGTCTGATAACAATCGTAGGGTGCATTCCATGCACCATGGTGCGCACGGCGCACCCTACGGCATGACCATGCGCCAGCTTTTTGGCGAGGGCAAACCACAAGGGCTTGCCTATGCATGTTCCTGCAAGTGCCAACAACCTTTTATCGGTTTAGTGCTATAGTTTCCGCGTGTTTTTTTGACGTCAAATCGGAGGAACCAACGATGCGTACCTTATGGATTGCTTTACTGGCGTTGCTGTTGAGCGGCTGCGGCTACAACACCTTGCAGAGCACCGACGAGCAGATCAAGGCGAGCTGGGCGGAAGTGCTGAACCAGTACCAGCGGCGCGCCGATTTGATTCCCAACCTGGTCAATACGGTCAAGGGCTATGCCGCGCAGGAGCAGACCGTGCTGCTGGGCGTCACCGAAGCGCGCGCCAAAGTCGGCAGCATCCAGGCTACGCCGGAGCT
>Ga0209343_10009663_pt1 | contig 11062 bp, 8 predicted proteins | sample RifCSPlowO2_02_FD_184026 | JGI IMG/M metagenome (GOLD analysis project Ga0209343, IMG submission 184026) | Groundwater microbial communities from Rifle, Colorado - Rifle CSP2_plank lowO2_0.2 (SPAdes) (version 2) | ecosystem: Environmental > Aquatic > Deep subsurface > Groundwater | place: Rifle... | reverse complement strand
GCGCGAATGGTTGATGTATTCACTTTTCAAGACGGAAAGATCGCAGTCAAAAACGCTTACCGGAAAGACCGCCCTCCGGTCGTGGCTTAAAGTGGTTTGCAACCATCCGGTTGGGCATCTTGAATATTCCTATTTCGATAAGGAGTACATCCATCCAACTTGACCCCGATGTTCTGAGCATAAAAGTACACGACGAGAGAGTCGACAATTTCCACCTGTAGGAGACATTCATGAAACTCAAGAAAACCGCCCTTATTTCCCTGTTCGCCGCCTCGTCCCTGCTTATGGGGACCGGAGCCTTTGCCGCCACGTTCAAGGTTGCCGTTGGCGACGCTCAAGGTGGCACGCAGTGGGAGCTGGCCACCACGTTCAAAAAGCTTTTCGAGCAAAAGACGGCAGGCAAGCACAAGCTTGATCTCTTCCCCAATGGCCAGTTGGGCAGCGAAGAAGACACGGTTAACAACGCCGCCATGGGGACGCTGGATTTCTCCATCCTGGCGGTGAACAACATCACGCCGTTTTCTCCTACGGTGGGTATATTGACGCTGCCCTACGTGATTCAAAGCGCAGAAGAAGCCAGAAAACTCACGACTGGCGCCGTTGGCAAGGAGCTTACCGAGAATACGGTGCGTGACGCCAAGGTTCGCATTGTCGGCTGGGCCTACTCCGGCTTTCGGGTTCTGACCAATTCGAAGAAGCCGGTCAAGACCCTCGCGGATTTGCAGGGACTGAAAATTCGGGTTCCCAAGAATGAGATCATGATTGCCTCCTATCAGGCGTGGGGTATTAACCCAACGCCGATGGCCTGGTCTGAAACCTTTACCGCGTTGCAGCAAGGCGTGGTGGATGGGCAGGACAACCCATATATCACCGTAGGGGCCATGAAGTTCAACGAAGTCCAAAAATACATCACCAACATTCGTTACGTATTTTCTCTGGAGCCGTTGGTGGTCAGCGAAAGCCTGTTCAAGAGGCAGCCGGCCGATGTCCAGAAGGCTATTTTGGACGCGGGTGCTGAAGCGACCGAAAGCAGCTTCAGATTTCTGCAGGAAACGGAGTCCAGGATCAAGAAAGAGCTGACAACCAAGGGCATGCAGATTTCGGACCCCGCCGATGGCGAAAAAGAGTGGATCGCCAAGGCAACGACCACGGTGTGGCCAAAGTTCTACAAGAGCATTGGTGGCAAGGACAAGCTTGACAAGGTTCTGAAGGAGCTGGGTCGTTAAGAACCCAATGGCACTGGCGGCGGTCACGTCGTTGGTGCCTGCTTTCGAGAGATGGGATGTGCCACCTGCCTGATGGATCGGTGCATCGAGGATGATTAGGGGATCCTATGTCAAGCAAACGCTCGGTAATTCACTTCATCGATAACCTGGAAACCATCGTGTGCGAAGCCTTGCTCGCCACTTTTGTTCTCCTGTTGTTCGTCCAGGTTGTGGCGCGTCAGTTCTTCGGTTACTCCATTGCGTGGAGTGAAGAGCTTTCGACCTACATGTTTGTCTGGTTTGCCTATCTGGGCGCTGTGGTGGCAGCCAAGATGTCCGCCCACAACCGGGTGACATTTCATCTGAAGTTCATGCCCAAAGTGATGGCGAAGACCTTGATGGCTTGCGCTGATCTGCTGTGGATCGCCTTCAACATGTACTTTGTTTACCTCAGCTACGACTTCATTTTTAACCGCATGAACCTGTTCTGGAAATCCCAGACACTGGGCGTGCCGATGAAGTACATCTACCTGATTCTTCCCCTGGCCTTCACGCTGATGTCGGTTCGCATCCTGTTCAACCTTTACCTGACAGTCGTCAAGGGCGAAGAGTTGATTGACCCGGAAGCGGCGGAGATCGAGAGCCTAAAAAAAGAAGCGGCGAAAGCCAAGCTTTAAACCGAAGCCAGGAGACATAAAGATGGAAAACTACGTCGTTGAATTTCTGTTTGGCGGGTTCTTTTTGCTCTTGCTGCTGGGTGCACCGATCTCGGTTGCGCTGGGTGGTGCTGCCATGGGCGCCTACATGGCGCTGGATAAAGATCCGATCGCACTGGTGCAAATTGCCTTCACCTCGGTGGGCAGCTTCCCCTTGATGGCCCTGCCCGCTTTCGTTTTGGCGGGCGCATTGATGGAGGCCGCCGGCATATCCAGGCGATTGGTGGATCTGGCGGAAACGCTGGCAGGACCTATCACGGGGGGGCTTGGTGCAGCCACAGTGCTGGCCTGCCTGTTTTTTGGGGCGATTTCCGGCTCCGGTCCGGCCACGACGGCTGCTGTGGGCATGCTGATGATTCCGGCCATGACGCGGCGCGGCTACAACCGCGCATATGCTTCGGCGGTAACGGCGGCTTCAGGCGGTTTGGGAATCATTATTCCGCCCTCGATTCCCATGGTGATTTTTGGCATTTCGGCGTTGGGCATGGCCGCCCCTCCCGAAGCGATTGAGAAGTATGGTGAGTTTGCCTCCCTGTCTATTCCCAAGCTGTTCATCGCCGGAGTCGTGCCAGGCCTGGTGATGGCGACTGCCCTGCTCATCATGAATTACTTCATTTCGCAGCAGAAGGGTTACCGGGGATTGACCGAGCGGTGGTCGCCCAGGGACGTTGGCACCGCCGCACGCAAGGGCGTTTGGTCCATATTGGCGCCAGTCATCATTTTGGGCGGCATCTACACCGGCATGTTCACGCCAACAGAGTCGGCGATTGTGGCGATCTTCTATACGCTGTTCGTGGGTATCTTCATCCACCGTGAACTGAAAATTGAGACGGCCTTGAATGCCTTGCGCACGACCACCTGGATCACGGGCAGGGTGTTGCTGATTCTTTTCACCGCGACAGCATTTGGACGCCTGCTGGTCGAAACCCGTATTCCGGCGCTGATCGCGGAATCCATGCTGAGCTTCACCAGCAATATCTATATGGTCTGGACCCTGATCATTGTGTTTTTGTTGTTTGTGGGCATGTTCATGGAGACGCTTGCGGCCATCATGATTTTGACGCCGGTATTGCTGCCGATCATGTACACCATGGGAGCCGATCCGACCCATGTGGGCATAGTGGTGATCTGCGCCTTGTCCATCGGTTTTCAAACTCCCCCCCTGGGTGAGAATCTGTTTGTGGCATCGGGTATCGGGGGGGAGACGGTGGAGCGGATTGTGGTGAAAGTGCTGCCTTTCGTTTTTGTCTCCACCATTGCGTTGTTTCTGATTGCGTTCTTCCCCAAGCTGTCCTTGTGGTTGCCTGGTCTTGTTGGCTACTGATCCCTTCGGCGGGTCGACGCGCGGCGTTCACTGATCACCGGCCTGCTGCATTTCCTTCAACACTTGGGCCAGCGCGACGATGCCGGCTTCGATAGCCCGCACGTCAATGGATTGGTAGCCCAGGCGGATGAAATTACCAGCTGGTTTCTCGGACATGAAAAAAACATCACCTGGCTCGATCAGCACGCCTTTGTGCGCCGCCCGCTCGGCCAAAACCGATGCCCGGATGCCATCTGGCAGGCGGACCCAGCAAGACCCACCTCCACTCAGCGGTATGACCGTGCACTGCGGAGCATGACGCGACAGGGCGTCCAGCACCACGGCACTTCGCTCTTTTTGCGCCACTGCCAATTTCTTCAGCTGTGCATCGTTGTGCCCGAGCGAAATAAAGAGAGACAGGCTGCGCTGAATGAAGGTGGACGGATGGCGCAGCATCAATCTGCGCAACGCCCGCAACTCGGCAATCAGCTCAGGGGCGGCGACGATGTAGCCAATCCGCAGGCCGGGCGCCATGCTTTTTGACAGGCTGCCAATGTAGATCACGCGGTTGCTGCGATCCAGGCTCTTGAGGGCGGGCGTGGGGTTGCCCTCAAAATTGTTTTCGCTCTCGAAGTCGTCCTCGATGATCACCAGGTTGGACTCGTTGGCGATGCGCAGCAAATGCTCGCGCCGCTCCAGCGGCATGGTCACCCCGGTCGGGCACTGGTGGCTGGGTGTGGTGTAGACGTAGTCAAAGCCGCGCAAACGGTCGTCCACCGGCAAGCCCAGTTCGTCCACCTCGAACGGCACCAGCTGGGAAGTGCGGCAACTGAAAATGTTGCGCGCATCCGGGTAACCTGGGTCTTCGATGGCTACCCGCGTCCCTTCGCGCATCAGCAGGTCGGCCACCATGTACAAAGCGTGCTGGGCCCCAACCGTGATGATCAGCTCGTCTGCAGAGGCCCAAACGCCGCGCCGAGGCAGGACGCGGGTGCAGATCTGGTGCACCAGGGATTCGTCATCGCGCGTGATCTGGTCGGGGGCCCAGTCGCGAATGTCGAGCACGCTCAGCGCCTTCAGGCAGCATTCGCGCCAGGCCGATGTGGGAAACAGGGATTGGTCGAACTGGCCGTAAAGAAAAGGGTAGGGAAACTTCTGCCAGTCGGCTGGCTTGACGATGCTGCGTTGCGCGCCCGGATGCACGCAGAACCGCTCGCTCCAATTGGTCGGTTTGAGCAGGGGAACGGCGGCGGATGGGGCCTCATTGTGAAGCTTGCCGGCAACCAGCGCCGGGCTCACAAAATGTCCCTTGCGCTGGTGCGACACCAGATAGCCCTCGTCCGTCAGCTGCTGGTAGGCCAGCACCACGGTGATCCGGCCCACCCCCAGTTCGTTGGCCAGTTCCCGGCTCGAAGGAACAGGCTCGTTAGCCTGAAGATTCCCATCCAGAATGGCAGATACCAGCATTTCCCGGATCTGGCCCTGGAGGCTCAAATTTTCGCGCGACGAGCGATGCAGCAACTGCTTCCACATCGCGCCTTTAAGGTGTTGTGCCATCGTGTCAGGTCGCCTTTTGTGATGCAATTCATTGTCAACGAGTTGGGTCAATTACCTGCAACCGGATTATCTCGCTCGACGCGCGCGCGAGAACCGGTCATACGACCTCAGGTTGCCGCCCTGCCACGCGATCGGTAGGCGCGCCTACCTGCGCTGCGGCCCGGCCGCGATCATGGCCACGATCTCGCGAAACACCTCGTTGCTGACGGATGCCGACAGATCAAAGGCACGGCACTGGCGGTAGTAGGGGCTGAGGTCCAGACCGACGCCCACACCATAGATCTCCACCTCGCCCTGGGCTTGCAGCCGCGCCACCACGTCAGACAGGTGGTGATCGAGGTAGTGCGCATCATTGGCCAGAGCGGTGGCGCCGTCTGTCGGACTGCCGTCGGAAATGACCAGCAACAGGCGCCGACCGTCGCGGCGGGCGACCAGCCGTTGCGCTGCCCACTCCACAGCTTCGCCATCGACCCCTTCGCGAAACAGATCCGCCTTCAGCAAGGCCGCCATGGACGGACGCGCGCGGCGCCAGCTCGTGTCGCCGTCCTTGAACACCATGCGGCAAGTCTCATTGAGGCGCCCGGGATGGGCGGGGCGTCCGGCGCGCAGCCAGTCGCGCCGGGCGCGCCCGCCATTCCAGGCGTTGGTGGTGAAGCCCAGTACCTCGGTGGCCACCCCAATCTGGTCCAGTGCCCGCACCATGACATCCACCAGAACAGCCACAGCCTCGATGTGCTCCCGCATCGAACCGGAGCAGTCAATAAGAAAGCCGACCTCACAATCGGGCACCGGCGCATGCTGCTCCACCCGGAACAGCCTGCGCTCCGACGGCGAGGCGATTAACTGACTGAGTTGGCGGCCATCAATGTAGCCTTCCTCCTGGCCGCCCTGCCAGCCGTCGCGTCTGGGCGTGGCCAGCACGGCCTGGAGGTCACGGGCCAGACGGGCGACCTGGATGCCCTGCTTCTCAATGCGCTGGTCCAGTCGCTTTCGGTACTCCTGTAACAAGGCCGCGCGAACCAGTGAGGCCGCCTGCACTTCCGTGTCATAGGCACTGGTAAAAACACGGTAGCCGTTGCCAGGGCCCTCCAGCAGTCGGCTGCTGCCGGTGCTGGCGGTACTGAAACCCTCGTCCAGGTCACCGTCAAAACCCATCCAGAGATTGAATCGATGCGGCTTGCCGTCGGCTTCGGCGTCGGTGTCGGCCGCCGCATCATCTTCGTCGTGGGCCGACAGCAGGTCCGCCACGGTTTGGGCGATGTCCAGTGCGTGCCTGGCATAGGCGGCCTGGTCGCCGCGCGTGCGGCGCAACCCGGCCAGACCGGCCCCCAGCGAGGGCGCGATGGCCATACGGGTGGCCTCAATGTAGTCTTCGGTCGCTTCGACGACGGGCTGTGCGGTGACGCGTGAGCGGCAGATCTGGGCCACCGTGTACAGCAGAATGCCTTTGGTGGTTTCGGTCAGGCCGCTGTGATGAAAGGCCATGGACCAGGCCTCAAAGCGGTGCCGCAGGTTATGCGTCATGCCTGGCATGTCGCGCGGGGCGAGTGCCTCGACCCTGAACTGCTCCAGCATCTCGAACAGCATGCGCGGCAGCGGCTCGGCCGGCCGAAGGCTGCGATGCAACGGGGCGTCAGAAAAGCGCAGTCGCAATGCCATCGCGTCGGCAGACCCGCGAAATGAGCCAAAGTCATCGACCTCGGGCATCGGGCTCAAATGCGGCGCGAAGGGGGGCAGGGCCCGTGCTCCTCGGTACAGGCGGCGGCCCCGAAAGTGCAGGGCATCATCGTCACTCAAGGCGCGGATGGACGCGGCGCACAGGTCATCAATGCGTTGCTGATGGCGGGTGGCGGCGGTGCTTGCGGCCTTGTTGTCGACCATGGTGCAGCTCGCCTTATGTGGCCAATGCGTAAGACTCGTCAAGCTCCCGGTGGAAGCAGCGCTGGAAATACTCAGCCACCACCGGTCGCTCCGCCTCGTCACACTTGTTGACAAACGATAGTCGGAAGGCGAGTGCAGGGTCGTGAAAAATTTCCACGTTCTCGGCCCAGGTGATGACGGTGCGTGGTGACATCAGGGTGGACAGGTCGCCAACCCTGAAGCCCTTGCGGGTCAGGTCGGCCACCGCCACCATGGAGTCAATCATGGCGCGACCGGCGTCGTTGGCGAACTGCGGAACGCGCGCCTGCACGATGGCAATTTCTTCGTCCCGCGGCAGGTAGTTCAACGCCGCGACGATGTTCCATCGATCAATCTGCGCATGGTTCAGCCGCTGTGCGCCGTGGTAAAGACCGTTCAGATTGCCCAGGCCCAAAGTGTTGGCGGTGGCAAACAGGCGAAAGAAGGGATGCGGCCTCAGCACCCGGTTTTGATCCATCAGGGTGAACTTGCCATCACGCTCAAGCAGGCGCTGGATCACGAACATCACATCGGGGCGGCCTGCATCGTACTCGTCAAAGATCAGCGCGACGGGGCGCTGCAGGGCCCAGGGAACAATGCCTTCCTGGAACTCGGTGACCTGCAGGCCGTCGCGCAGGGCCACGGCATCCTTGCCCACCAGATCCAGGCGGCTGATGTGGCCATCCAGATTGACGCGCACGCAGGGCCAGTTCAGTCGCGCCGCCACTTGCTCGATGTGGGTGGATTTCCCCGTGCCGTGCAGCCCCTGCACCAACACGCGGCGGTCGCGGCTAAAGCCCGCCAGCAGGGCCAGCGTGACCGCAGGATTGAACCTGTACGCCGGGTCGATATCGGGCACATGTTCATCGCGTTCACTGAAAGCCGGCACCTGCAGGTCGGTGTCGATGCCGAAAACCTGGCGCACGGACATCATGCGATCTGGGTGAATGCCGGTCAGCTCCGTCATGGTTGTCTCCGTTGATTCAGCGAGCTTCAGGCGCTCGCATTGGTGGTGATGGTGGGCGCGGCGTCCGTTTCGATGCGGCTGAGGGCTTCGGCAGCGCGTTGCAGCGCCGGAAGCAGTTGCAGCGCCTTGTCGGCCGTCAGCCGCATGATGGGGGCCTGAACGGCAACGCACAGATTGGAGCGTCCGCTGGCGCTGGGCACCAGCGTGGCCACGCACAGCAGGCCGGGCAAAAATTCCTCGTTGTCCAGCGCGAATCCCTGGCGCTTGATCTGCCTGATTTCCTGTTCGAGTTGATCAATGTGCGTCAGCGTCTTCGAGGTATAGGCTTCAAGGGGGGCATGCGCCAGCAGCCGCTGGCGCTGTGACGGCGTCATTTCAGACAGAAAGACCTTGCCACTGGCCGAACAGTGGACCGGCACCCGTGAGCCCGGGTGCAAATAAAAGCGCAGCGGTGCAGCGGTTTCAACGCGGTCCAGGTAGACCACTTCGCTGCCACTCAGCGCCGTCAGGTTGCAGCTTTCCCCCACTTCGGCGACCAGGTGGCGCAGCACGGCATGCCGCGCACCGTGAAAGATGTCGTTGAGCAGCAGGTTTTCGGCCAGTTTGCGCAGCCGCACTCCCGTTCCGTAATAGCGCCCATCCACGCTGCGTTCCAGGAGGCCGGCACTCTCCAGTTGCTGGAGCATGCGGTGCAGGGTGGGCTTGGGAATGCGGGTCTCTTCCGCCAGCCCTTGCAGGGAGAAAAACTGGTCTTTGGAGGCAATCACCTCCAGCAACGCGAACAGTCTCATCGTCGGCGTGTCGCCGTTGATTTCGACCGGGTCAGATTTAGTAGTGGGCACGCTTTGCATGGATGAATGATAGTCGTATTCCATAAAATAATCAAAAAAGTTCTATTTATTGAGATTTAAGTTGACGATTTGGCTTTGCGGGTTTATATTTCGTAAAAATTCCGATATTTAGAATAAATTGTATCGAATTTTTGATCCAGCCCCCCTCCACAGTCCACAGTCCACAGGAGACCCGCAATGAAGCAGCCCAAGTCCGATACACGCACCGTTGTCAGCGGTGTTCAAAAAATGACGCCGTCCGAAGCCTTTGTCGAAACCATGGTTGCCAATGGCGTAACCGACATGTTCGGCATCATGGGTTCGGCCTTTATGGATGCCATGGACATCTTTGCCCCGGCCGGCATCCGTCTGATTCCTGTGGTCCACGAGCAGGGCGCGGGCCACATGGCTGACGGCTATGCCCGGGTCAGTGGCCGCCACGGCGTGGTCATTGGTCAAAACGGCCCCGGCATCAGCAACTGTGTGACGGCCATTGCCGCCGCTTACTGGGCGCATAGCCCGGTCGTGATGATCACGCCTGAAACCGGCACCACAGGCATAGGGCTGGGTGGCTTCCAGGAAGCCAACCAGTTGCCCATGTTCCAGGAGTTCACCAGGTACCAGGGGCATGTGACCCACCCCAAGCGCATGGCCGAGTACACGGCACGCTGTTTTGACCGCGCTATTTCCGACAACGGCCCCACGCAGCTCAACATTCCCCGTGATTACTTTTATGGCGAAATCGAGTGCGAGATTCCAAAGCCCATGCGTGTTGAGCGTGGCGCTGGCGGTGAAGAAACCCTGAACGCGGCAGTTGAACTGTTGGCCACGGCCAAGTTTCCTGTCATTTTGTCCGGTGGCGGCGTGGTGATGGGTAATGCGGTGGAAGAGTGCAAGGCCCTGGCCGAGCGCCTGGGCGCGCCCGTGGTGAATGGTTACCTGCGCAATGACTCCTTCCCCGCCAGCCATCCGCTGTGGGCCGGCCCCCTGGGCTACCAAGGCTCCAAGGCCGCCATGAAACTGATTGCCCAGGCCGACGTGGTGGTGGCACTCGGTTCACGCATGGGGCCGTTTGGCACCTTGCCCCAGCATGGCATGGACTACTGGCCAAAGACCGCCAAGATCATCCAGATCGAGGCTGATCACACCAATCTGGGTCTGGTCAAGAAGATCTCGGTCGGCATCTGTGGCGACGCCAAAGCGGCGGCCGCTGAATTGACCAAGCGCCTGACTGGCAAAACACTGGTTTGCGACGCCACAAAGGCCGAGCGCGCCGCCCGGATCAAGGCCGAAAAAGACGCCTGGGAAAAGGAGCTCGACGCCTGGACGCACGAGAAAGACCCCTACAGCCTGGACATGATCGAGGAAAACGCCAAGGAGAAAACCTTCAATGGCGGCGAGTACCTGCACCCTCGCCAGGTGCTGCGCGAGCTGGAAAAAGCCATGCCCAAGCGCGCCATGGTCTCCACTGACATCGGCAACATCAACTCGGTGGCCAACAGCTATCTGCGGTTTGACGAGCCACGCAGTTTTTTCGCGCCCATGAGCTTCGGCAACTGCGGTTACGCGCTGCCCACCATCATCGGCGCCAAGCTGGCCGCGCCTGAGCGTCCCGCCATCGCCTACGCCGGTGACGGCGCCTGGGGCATGAGCATGGTCGAGATCATGACCGCTGTTCGTCATGACATTCCGGTGACTGCTGTTGTGTTCCACAACCGCCAGTGGGGTGCCGAGAAGAAGAACCAGGTGGACTTCTACAACCGTCGCTTCATTGCAGGCGAACTCGAGAGCGAGAGCTTCGCCGGGATTGCCAGGGCCATGGGCGCTGAAGCCATCATCGTCGACAGGCTGGAAGACGTGGGCCCGGCCCTCAAGAAAGCAGTGGACATGCAGATGAACGAAGGCAAGACCTGTGTCATCGAGATCATGTGCACCCGCGAGCTGGGTGACCCCTTCCGCCGTGATGCGCTGGCCAAGCCGGTGCGCTTTCTCGAAAAGTACAAAGACTACGTCTGAGTCGCGACGGCGCTGCGGCGTTCATGCGCCGCAGCGCTTCCTGCCCATCACCACCGGGGTTTTCCATGGCATTCAATGACTTAGCGGCTGACGCTGGCAGCGCGCTGCGCGCGAACGCGCCGTCCCACCCGCATCTCCAGGCGCTGGTCGAGCTGGCCCGCGCCCGCGGCCCGCTGATCGTCGCGGTTGCCTACCCTTGCGACCGGACCTCACTGACCGCCGTCGCTGAGGCGGCGGATGCAGGGCTGGTGATCCCGCTTCTTGTGGGGCCGCGGGTGCGAATCGAAGCGGTCGCTGGCGAAGCCGGGCTGGATATTGGAGGGTTCACCCTGCATGACACCGTCGATGACCCGCGCGCCGCAGCGGTGCTGGCGGCTACGCTGTGTCGCGACGGTCACGCGGCGGCGCTGATGAAGGGCAGCCTGCATAGCGATGAACTGCTTGCGGCCGCCGTGACGCGCGAAGCCGGGTTGCGGACTGGCCGGCGTGCCAGCCATGTGTTTGTGCTGGACGTACCCTGCTACCAACGACTGCTGCTGCTCACCGACTGCGTGGTCAACATTGCGCCG
>Ga0209343_10009661_pt1 | contig 11063 bp, 10 predicted proteins | sample RifCSPlowO2_02_FD_184026 | JGI IMG/M metagenome (GOLD analysis project Ga0209343, IMG submission 184026) | Groundwater microbial communities from Rifle, Colorado - Rifle CSP2_plank lowO2_0.2 (SPAdes) (version 2) | ecosystem: Environmental > Aquatic > Deep subsurface > Groundwater | place... | reverse complement strand
AACACCGAAGCATCTTCGTCCGCCGCATCCGCACCCGAACTTTCTCAAACAGATTTAATCGGCAGGCAACTTTTCTCGGATTATTTGGCGTTAAAGTCAGAGGGCGAAACCACACCGGGCAACATTGACGTTCTCGCCAAGAATTTGGCCGAAAGCATCAGGAACGTTAATTTGTCAATACCTAAAATAAATTCCAATCAAGTCATCGTCTTGCCGGAATCAGAGGCAAGTCTGGCTACTTATGGCAACGCGATGACTAATCTCCGCAACAAGTATAAAAATCTTGTCGCCGCCCAAACCGAGAATAGCGGCGGCGATATCACGGACACCAACACTCCGGCATTCTCAACCTTTATGGATGCGGCGGGGAAATTATACAAAGCTGCTGCCAACGAACTCGTCCTGATCGGAGTACCAGCATCGCTTGCCCAAAACCATCTGAATCTTATCAATCAGTATTTGGAAAATGCAGAGGTTATGAAATTAATTAGTAATGCTTCCGAAGACCCCTTGCAAGCATACGCGGCGCTAAATATCTATATCAAAAACAGCGGAAAGGAATCGGAATTACTTTTGAACATCCAAAAAACCTTGATGGCCCATGGTATAATTTTTAATAGTATATGACTCTCGTTGTAAATAAAAAGTTAATAGCCCTTGTCCTTATTTTTACTTTTATCTTTGCCCTGCCAGTTTCAACACAGGCGTTCATTGAGACTATTCCTCCGATCCCGGTATCAGACGCCGCCCTGCGCAGTAAAGAAGCGGGTGTAACTATGTTCGGCTTCACTGTCCCCGGCCTCACTTGGGATTTGGTCGCTATCACTATCGCCAAATTGGCTCTGGAACAAATATTAAACGCCACCACGGATTGGATTAATAACGGCTTTGAAGGTAACCCGGCTTACGTAACCGACCCGTTGCAATTTTTCACCAAGATTGCGGACAATATCGCCGGGGAATTTATCGCCGGTTCGGAGTTAAATTTTCTATGTTCGCCGTTCCAAGCAAAAATCAGACTGGCTCTCCAGAGATATCACACTCAAAGAAGGCGATTCCAATGCACTTTGACAGGCGTAGTGGCAAATATTGAGAACTTTTATAACGATTTTAATCAAGGTGGGTGGGATGCGTGGTTTGTGATGACTCAAAACGACGTCAATAATCCTTACGGAGCATTTCTGGAAACTCAAATAGAACTTGACGAGCGTATCGCGCAAGCCTTGGGTATTCAGAATCTAAGACTTAGCTGGGATAGCGGATTTCTAGGATGGTCTGAATGTATTAGAGAAGACGATGTCGGGGAATGCATAGAACGTGGACCAACCAAAACACCGGGGAAAGTTATTGAGAGCCAACTTGAAAACGTGTTGGGGAGCGGAGTGAGACAACTTGAATTAGCGGATGAATTTGATGAATTAGTCGCCGCGCTGTTTAGCCAGCTATTAAAGCAGATTTTCTCTAGCGCCCAAGGGCTTTTCAACGGTACTGGATTCGGAGGTAGCGCTAGCGGTGGAGGCGGGGGCGGTATAACTCTTTATACTCTGGATGTCTATAAATCTGGTACCGGTTCGGGCACCATAACTTCACAACCGGCCGGTATCAATTGCGGTTCTACTTGCGCGGCGAGTTTCCCCAACGGCGCTTCAGTCACTCTAACCGCCACTCCCGCTGTCGGCTCAACCTTTACCAAATGGTTTGGAGGAGCTTGTTCTAATCAGACATCACCCACTTGTGTTGTCCCTATGACCGCAGTTAAAAATACCATTGCTATCTTCGACCAATAATCCCATTGAGAATGAAAAAATACCTCCCACATTTCTCTGCCTCCCTTATTCTCTCTTTAGTACTTGTATTAGTTTTGAGTAACTTTCTTTATCCAGATACAGTAGAGGCTGCTAATCCAATAATAGGCGGAATAAGGAAGTATGGTGGGAAAGCCTTAAGGTGGGGATTGATTGCGGCTGGAATTTATACAGCGTTTGACCCTACGTTACTCTTCGAAGCCTTAGGATGGCTTGCTCAGTTTATTCTTCAAATAGCCACCTATCTTACAGATTTGGCTGGCGTACTATTAAATTATGTGGTTCAGTTTACCATCGTTGATATGTCACAACATATCAAAGATATAGGTACCATAAACACAGCGTGGAAGGCTATACGAGATGTCGCCAATATGGGCTTCATTTTCGTCTTACTTTACGCGGCGATACAGACTATTTTAGGCATAGGCAGTGACACCAAGAAATTAATCGTCAACATTATCGTCGTCGCTATTCTTATAAACTTCAGTCTTTTTTTCACTAAAGTTGTGATTGACGCTTCAAACGTTTTGTCTAATGTTTTCTACGACCAAATAGCACCGGGATCATTGACCGATACCAGACTTAATACCGGATTATCTGGCAAAATGATGGCGCCGTTACAACTCACATCTCTTTGGGATATTAAAGATATAGAGATGACGGCAAAAAGAAACATTGTTATTGGAATTATGGGCACAATTTTTTCTTTAATCGCGGCGTTTGTCTTCTTTGCTATAGCTATTATGTTTGTGATTCGTTTCGTAGTGCTTATATTTGTGATGATTCTGTCCCCGTTAGCATTCATAGGATATATTTTGCCTCAACTCAAAAAGTATAAAGACGATTGGATAGAAGCCCTCTTGGGCCAAGCGTTTTTTGCGCCAATTTACTTCATGCTCACATGGGTTGTTATAATTATCTCTACTGACCTACTTGAAGGCCCGGCTGGCGCAATTATGAAAACGGGTACTTTAGCTACAGCTTTTGGAGGCTCTATCGGAGCAGATGGAAACGTTTCGCAACCCCCTATAGGATCCATAGCACTTATAATGAACTTTATCGTTATGATTGTTTTTCTCATTGCCTCACTCGTCATCGCCAAACAGTGGGCCAATAGGGCCGGCCACGGCGTTCCCGGTCTCACCAAGTGGGCTACCGGCCTCGCCGGTGGTGCGACACTCGGCATGGCGGGGAGGTTGGGGAGAGGAACAATAGGTAGGGCGGGCGCTGCGATAGGGGAAAGTGAATGGCTAAAGAAAAAAGCAGATAGTGGGAGCATGGCGGCTCGATTAGCTTTAGCGACAGGAAGAAAAACCGGGAGTGCTAGTTTTGATGTAAGAGGAATGAAAGTTAGCAACACGCTTGAAGCCGGCCAAGCGCAAAAGGGCGGGTTCACAGAACTTAAGAAAAAACAGGCCGAAAGAGAAGCAGGATTTGCCGCTTCACTTGCTCCATCGGCAGAAGTTCAGATTAAAGCTAAGAACGAGCATAAGAAACTAAGCAAAGAATACAATAAAACCGTAGAAGAATTTGGAAAGGATTCATCTCAAGCTATTGAGTTAAAGAAGTTGGTTGACGAAAGTAAGATTAATCGAGATATGTTATTGGGTAATAAAGAAGAAGTTGGTGAGAATATAAAAGGACTGGAAACACAAAAACAGAAAAGGGTTGATGATATAAAAAACAGTGAACAGTTAATACAAGCTGAAATAGAAGAGAGGTCTGCATTTGATACTGTGTCTAGATTAAAGGCGGAGGTGGGAGCCGCAAAAGATGATTTGCAAGCAGATAAGATCAAAGAGCTGGAAACCGCAAAAATAGCATTGGAAGAAATAAAGAAAAAAGCTGGCGAAGCAAGGAAAAGAGTAAGGGAGGAAACAGAAAAGATAACAGATTCCTACGATGCTCAAAAAAAGGTGTTGGAAAAAACTGAAATAAAACCAGCTAGTGAAACTAGAAAAGATAAATTTGCTGATACAGTAGAAGCATCACGATGGGCAAAGTTCCGTGGGTATAATTACGATGCCGCGGCACAAATAAGAAAAGGCAAAAAATCTGCAAAAGAACTGATTGATGAAGCACTTAAAGAAACTGGTGAAAAATCTGTGGAAACAAAAGAAGAAAAACAGGAAACCCCGCCAGCACCACCAACCGGAGGCACCTCACCCCCACCAACATGAACGAAACAGATAAACTTATAGAGGAACAAGTTAAAACGTTGCCGCCAAATTTACAGCAGGCGATCAACGATGTGCCGTGGAAGGCGCTCGTCCAAGAAATTGGTAGGACAAATGCATTAGACGCAGAACAAATTGCATCTCTAGAACAAGAAACTATGTTTATAATCTACGCTTTTGAATCGCCGAAAGATTATCTCGCAAATATTATGCGCGAGGTTGGAATATTGGAAGATACCGCGTTAAATATTGCGGAATCTGTCGCCGATAAAATTTTCAACCCCATTTTACAAAAAAGCGAGGAGTCAGAAAAAACAATAAAAACAAAAACTGAATCGCCCGCGCCAGTCTCTGTCCCGGAAATTCCTCCGACAATTCTCCCTGTGGTTAAACCGGAGCCAAAAGTTAGCGCACCACTGCCAGATTACCGCTATCCTGACGGCCAAGACCCGTATAGAGAACCACTCAAATGAGATTCCAAGTTCCGCAATTTATTGAAGTAGAAGACAAAATTTTCGGCCCCCTAACCTTCAAGCAATTTGTCTATGTCGCCGGCGGAGTGGGTCTTTCTGTTATCCTTTTTCTTTTTCTGCCAAAATTCTTGGCGGTTATCATTTCCTTGCCAATTATTCTTTTCTCCGCAGCATTGGCTTTTTATAAAATTAATGGCAAGCCTTTCGTAAACGCCGTAGAAGCTTTTGTAAAATATTCGCTTACCAACAAACTTTATATTTGGAAAAAAGAGCCCAAGGAACCAGTCGGGAAGGCCGCCTCCGCGCAAGGCTCCGGCGCGCCGAGGCAAGTGTATGTTCCCAAACTTTCCGAATCAAAACTGAAAGAATTGACGTGGAGTTTAGACATTAAAGAAAATCAAAATCCAGTAACCGAAGACAATACCAAGGTCTGACCTTGGGAATCGTATTTAAGGTCAGACCTTGGTATTATTAAACATATGTCCCCCAGTACAAACGCCACTCAAGAATTTATTCCCATAAAAGAAGTGCGTGACGGTATTGTCATCCTGAAAGATGGCGGCATGCGCTCAATTCTTTTATGCTCTTCTCTCAACTTCGCGCTTAAATCTGAAGACGAGAGACGAGCCATTCTCTTTCAATTTCAAGATTTTCTTAATTCTCTCGATTTTTCAATCGAAATCGTCGTACAATCGCGCAAACTTGATATTCGACCTTATATAGCCCTTCTGGAAGAACGGGGAAAAGCGCAGACGAATAATTTAATGAAAATACAGGTCCGTGAATACATTGAATTTATCAAAAGCTTTACCGAAAACACGAACATCATGACTAAAAATTTTTTTATCGTGGTAACATACAGTCCCGCTATTTTGACAGTTAATCAATCGGGTATTGCTTCACGTTTGGGACTGGGCGCAAAACAAGAACAGACAGGCACGACAGAAACAAGTTTTGACGAGAATCGCAGTCAGCTGGAAGAACGCTTATCGGTGGTTGAGCAAGGACTCATCCGAACCGGTATTCGTGTGGTTCGTCTCGGCACTGAAGAGATTATTGAACTTTTCTACAAAGCATTTAATCCGGGAGAGACCGAAAAACCCATAAAAATTGATTAAACATGAGTATTTTCAGCAAATTATTCGGTAAAAATAAAGAAGCCAAGCAGGATATAAGTTCAATCTTGCCCAAAGAAATCTTTGAAGCGGGCGTGCTTGAACTTAAAGACATCATCGCGCCGTCTGCTCTGAAAATTACACCAAGGGGGATCAGTTTGGGCGAAAAAATTCTGCGAAGTTTCTTTGTAATTTCATATCCGCGTTTCCTTTCCGAAGGTTGGTTTAGCCCCGTTATCAATATGGATAGAGTTTTCGATGTCTCCATCTTTGTTCATCCAATTGAGACTTCAAGGGTTTTACGGCAATTCCAGAGAAAAGTGGCCGAAGTTCAATCGCAAATTCACAGTCGAGAAGAAAAAGGATTGGTACGCGACCCGAAGCTTGACGTCGCCTACCAAGACCTTGAAAATTTGCGCGACCAACTCCAACAAGCCCAAGAAAGGCTTTTTGACGTTGGCCTCTATATCACCATCTACGGCGACAACGATTCTGAACTTGATAAAATGGAATCGGAAATCAAATCAATTCTTGAGGCCAAGCTCATCTACGTCAAGCCGGCACTCTTTCAACAAGAGCAAGGATATAAAAGCACTCTGCCGCTCGGCAATGACCTCTTGGAGGTTCATTCTAAACTGAATTCTTCCCCCTTATCTTCTCTCTTCCCCTTCACTTCGTTTGACCTGACTTCCGATAAGGGTATTCTCTACGGCATTAACAGGCACAATTCGTCCCTGGTACTCTTTGATCGCTTCTCGCTTGAAAATTACAACTCAATCGTGTTTGGTCAATCGGGCGGTGGCAAATCTTACGCCACCAAACTCGAGATTTTGCGTACCCTGATGTTTGATACGGAGGTGATAGTGATAGACCCGGAACGAGAGTACGAGTATATGGCGGAAGCGACCGGCGGGAGATATTTCAAAATTTCTCTTAACTCCGAGCACCACATCAATCCGTTTGACTTGCCTATACCGGGACCGGATGAAAGCGCCGCCAACGCGCTTCGCTCAAACATCATCAATTTGGTCGGTCTGTTTCGCCTGATGATGGGCGGTCTCACCGCCGAAGAAGACGCCATTGTTGACCGGGCCATTACTGAAACTTATGCGCTGAAAGATATTACGGCGGAATCAGACTTTCGAACAGTTGAACCTCCGCTCATGTCTGACTTTGAAATGGTGCTTGTCGGCATGGAGGGAGGGGAGTCGCTCGCCCAACGATTTTCCAAATACACTAAAGGCACATGGTCGGGATTTATAAACAGACCAAGCAATGTAGATATCAATAAAAAATTTGCCGTCTTTTCCCTGCGAGACATGGAAGATGAGCTCAAGCCCATTGCTATGTACATTGTGACTCATTACATCTGGAATGTTATCAGAAAGGATTTGAAGAAGCGTCTTTTGGTAATTGATGAAGCGTGGTGGATGATGAAGTCGGAAGACACGGCATCGTTTCTCATGAGTATGGTCAAGCGTGGGAGAAAATATTTCCTCGGGGTTGCTACCGTCACCCAAGATGTCGGGGACTTTTTGAAAAGCCCTTACGGTCTGCCAATTATCACCAACTCTTCTATTCAAATACTCCTGAAACAGTCGCCAACCATCATCGACGAGCTTCAGAAAGTCTTTAATTTGACCGATGAGGAAAAGTTTCTCTTGCTCGAATCGGATGTGGGAGAAGGAATCTTTTTTGCCGGACTCAAACACGTGGCTATTAAAAATATCGCCTCGTATACGGAGGACCAGATTATTACTTCCGACCCCTCGCAAGTTTTGGCTATTAAAAAGGCGCGCCAAGAAGCCGTGAAAGATCAGGGTGCTGCGGTAGAAAACGCAAACGCCGAACTTAAAAAGGCGGGAGAAACACCCATAAACAATGTCTGAGGAAAAGAAAGGTTTGGATAATATAACAATCGCGCTCATGATAGGCGTGGCGCTTTTTTTTGACGCTCTTCAGTGGCTTCTAGGATGGATATTTATGGGATGGTTGGCGAGTATCTTCGCGGGTTTGACTTTCTATGTCTGGTTCAAGATAAGGGGAATGAGTTTTATGAAACCAAAGAGATTGGGTGTTTTTGGAGGAAGTTTCATTGTTGAGCTTATACCGGTTGTTGGCGACATTCTTCCTACATGGACTGCGGCAATCACTTATCTCGCCCTTGACTCAAAGATAAAGAAAGTTGTCCCGGCATTAGGTATAATAAAGAAATGAAAAAAGGCTTGCTTCTTGCTTCTTGCTTCTTGCTTCTTGCTTCAACCACGACACACGCGCAAAGTGTTGACCTCCTCTGGCAAGGGGAAACTTACACCCCACCTTTCTACAAAGGCAAGTCGTTGTGGTCTAACCAGTCAAGAATTACTTTTTTCGCCATGACAAATGGCCTCGGCAATCCGGCAAATCTTAGCTATAAGTGGACAAAAAATGGCACGGTACTCGGCAACATTAACGGCATAGGAAAAAATACTTTGGCCTTCACCGATTCTATTCTTTCAAGACCGCAAACCATTAGGGTAGATATCCTCTCTGAACAAAAAGCTGTCCTGGCAAGCGCCTCTGTCTTCGTCACCCCCGCGCCCCCGGTACTCGCCGTTTACGAAAACAATCCTTTGTATGGATTTATGTTCCACAAAGAAATAGCGGGGGAACACAAACTTCAAGAGAAAGAGGTTACCTTTACGGCGTTTCCTCTTTTTTTTAGCGCTCTCAATCGCATAGATAACTCGGTTGAGTACGAGTGGCGCACTAATGTTGGAGATAAAGAGAATAAAAACTCGGTAACTTATCGCGCTCCGGATGATGCCGCCGGCGCGTCGCAAATTCAGGTCAGCGCCTCAAATAAGGAAAAAATTCTGCAGAGTTCTAATAAAAGTTTCTTGATAGAATTTGGGAGATGAAAAAAATATTTTTATTATTTGTTGTCTGTTGTGTGTTGATTGTTACCGTCCCGTCATTTGCAGCCGAGACACCCTATACCCTTCTCGCGCCCATTCCCCTAGACGGAGCGGGGGCGGGGGATACCCAGACGACAGTCGCTTCGCAATACATAAGAGGCGTCTTTATGTTAATCATCGGCCTGGCGACCGGACTGGCTGTAATAATGATAATTTATGGTGGCATTAAATACATGTCCACCGATGCTTTTGCGGGGAAGAGCGAGGCCAGAGAAACTATTCAAAACGCAATATGGGGATTGCTTCTAGTCATCGGCGCGTGGCTTATCCTCTATACTATTAATCCAAAGTTGGTGAACTTTAATTTGAATATTCCAATACAAGCAATAAGATCTGCCGTCACGGGCGGTACTCCCATCCCCTCCGCAGGTTGCCCCAATTGCGTAGCGATTGGCGTCCCACACAAAACCATGGCTCAAAATGGCTGCGGGTCAAGCGCGTCGGGAGGGGTTTGCACAATTGATAGCGCATTGAATAATAAATTGATAGAGCTACAACACAGGTACGGAACTTTTACCGTTAATGAATCTTATCCTCCCTCAACAGTTGTTGTTCATCAGGATCCGTGTCATGGAAACGGCACTTGTGTTGATGCTTCAATACCATTCAACACACCTCAAAATATTAAGAGTTTTATTAATGACGCCAGCCGTGACAATTTGGGTTTGAGAGCGGTTTATGAGGTTAAGGCCGAAGCGAGAGCTCAAGAAATAAGACAAGCGGCAGGACTATCGGCAACGCAAGTAATAGTTGTCCCCGGCATTAATGGCGAACATTTTTCTATTTACAAGAATTGAAAATGAAAAAAATATATATCATTTTGGGGGTAATTTTGTTGATGATTCTGATTATTTTTTCGGGATGGTATTTACTGGCACAGAATCCTGAAACTTCTCTCAGCGAAACGGTTGGAAACATTTTACCGTTTGGCTCCGGGGATAATACCAACTTACCCATCTCACTAACTGATGATGAATTTGGAAATGACGCCTTTAATAATGGCGGTCAAACTTTTGATGAATTCGGGTCGCCGGCAGCGAATCTCTTTCGTATTTCCGACACTCCGGCCGCGGGAATAATAATTCTCAAAAAAGGTGGCACGACTGTTGTGCGCTACATGGATCGCGCCACAGGACATATATATGACACAGATTTGGCAACGCTCGCAAAGACAAAAATCGTCAACCAAACTCTGCCGAAAATTTATGAAGCCCATTTTAGATCGGATGGCAACGCGGTTCTTATTCGCTCTCTCAAGGATGATTCCGATGTAGTGGAGAATTTAGTGCTTACTCTCACACCCCCGAAAAGCACCTCGACAGAGACCCTTTATTCTGTTTCTTCCGCTCCGGTTCGCGGAAATATAAATACCATTGCCGTTGGTTCGGGCAATACCCTCTTTTATTCTCTGCGGGACACCTCGTCCATCGTATCTGCGACCTTTAGCGGCGTTGGCGCCAAAACTCTATTAACCTCCCCATTCACTGATTGGCGTTTGGTCGCGGCGGGAAATAACTTGATTATTCATACAGAGGCCAGTGCAAACGCCTCCGGGTTCGCCTACAAACTTGGCGCGTCAAACGGGGTCTTAGCAAAAATTCTCGGCCCGCTAAATGGGCTGGTGGTAATTCCAAATGTTTCAGGTAATAGAGTATTGTACTCGTATGTTGAAAATAATGAAACGAGATTATTCGCCAAAAATCTTACAAATAATGCGTTGAGTGAAATATTGCCGACAACAATCGCGGAAAAATGTATTTGGAGCATCAAACAAATAGACACCGTCTTCTGCGGCGCACCCATTGATGGTTTGGGTCCTAATGAACCGGACGATTGGTATAGAGGGGCGACACATTTCTCCGACAGCATCTGGCTCTTTAACACAGGCGCTGAATTTGCCCAGGTTTTATCAGAACCCAAAACGAAGTTTGGCGTCGATCTTGATTTGGCGGAACCGAAATTGTCACCGGATGAAGATTATCTTGTCTTTATAAACAGAACTGATTTGTCTCTTTGGGCGCTTAAGCTAGAATAGCTTCTAGCTGTTAGCTGCCAGCTTTTAGCTTTAAATTCAATCGAAAAAACTATGCCAATAAGAAGAGGTGTATGGACTGACGTCTCAAATGAGGCGCGCCGCAGTATCTATACCCTCAAATATAGCAGAGGGGAGAAATAGGGGAACAAGAAAAGATTTTGTCCAATTCTTAAGGATTTCAAGCGGTTCAGTGGCTGAATTACAAACTCAAATTGAAATCGCAAAACAACTACCGAAAACTTCTACGTTCTCTTATGAAGAAACAGAGAATACCCTTAACGAAATCTCAAAGATGCTATCTTCAATGATCAGAAAATTGAATCTTCCAAAGCTAACAGCTGAAAGCTAGAAGCCAATAGCTAAGAAGTTTTTGTGAGTTTCCTACGAACAAAAACTTCTTGGCCGATACTAAAAAGATTGGTAGTAAGCCAATAGAGAGCAATGACACCAGAGATGTTATAGGAAATAAAAAAAACTATCACCGGGAAAAAATATTTCATT
>Ga0209343_10009660_pt1 | contig 11063 bp, 8 predicted proteins | sample RifCSPlowO2_02_FD_184026 | JGI IMG/M metagenome (GOLD analysis project Ga0209343, IMG submission 184026) | Groundwater microbial communities from Rifle, Colorado - Rifle CSP2_plank lowO2_0.2 (SPAdes) (version 2) | ecosystem: Environmental > Aquatic > Deep subsurface > Groundwater | place: Rifle... | reverse complement strand
TAATAATCAAATCACTTTCTGCTAGTCACTAATGTTCCGATTATTAAAGTGATTTGATATAATTCCATTTGTAAGTTGGAAAGCAAAGCTTTCTAACTTCTCAGAAATCCACAGTTATACGCAATATAATTTCAATTTCTACGAGAACCGAGAGCCCCCACCACATACTCATTTCATTCATATGAGAAAACTACGAAAAGAAAACATTAAAGAAGTTTGAAAAAGAGTTATTTTAGCGGATAAATATGTTACTTGCGCTAAAATTACGCTCATTTCAAGTTCTCTTCAGAACTGTGCACATGAAAAGATGAATTTTGCAAAGTTCTCCTTACTTTCTTTGCATATATAATTGTGCTGTTGGATGAAGAACAAACTCTAATGGTTTTTTTGGCTTAACAAATTTATCAGTTAAATCATATTCTTTCTCATCATCTTTGGTCCAAAAAAAATCATTTCTTTCTGTGAATTTCCTAGTTCTATCCTTTCCTGTTTGAACCACATCTACCCCAAAATATGGAACTCCTTGCCTCTTTGCAACATCTTCTGCGAGTCTTACAATTTCATATGCAATTCCATATTTATGTTCTCTTAGTCTTTCATAAGCATCACTGCGAGTAATGGTTTCCAATTGTTCTTCAAAAATATTTATTGGTCCAAGATAAACAGAACTTACTAAATTTAAAGAATCAGGCGAAATGTCTTGACTTCCAACTTCTACATTTCTTTCTAAATCACAACCAATATAATTTTCAGGCATCTTTAATTGTGCGGGTCTGAAAACTCCTGCTTCTTTCACCAACAATATAAATTGTGGACTTGGTTGTGTTTGATTTTCTGCCATGATAAGATTAGAATAAATAACTACTTTATAAATCTTTCGGTTTATTAACTACTTTTAAGTTAACACACAACATAGTAGGGGGCTCTCGGTTCTACGAAATATAGTCTACCTTCGGCAGTTATTGATATTAAGAAATTGAAATTCTACTTTCTCGCTACGCTCGAACCACATTGCATTCTCAAGTCTGCGGACTTTCTGGGCGTATAACAGCGATCGCGTTGATTTCCGAGATATACAAAAGTCCTTGAGGTTTGTTCGAACCTCAAGGACTTTTGTATATCAAAAAGACCTAGCAAAGTGAATATTTCTTATTTTTTATTTTTCATATACTACTTGATTGGACACGTTCATGAAGAATTCTTTTTGTTCTTTTGAACTCACATTGACCAACTGAAATTGATTTGTCGTCAGAGAAGAATATTTTTTCTCCATTACACAAAAGAAATAACAAAAAATGATTTATCGTCGGTGTAAGAAAAACAGTTCAGCTAGAAGTGGTTAATGTGAGTTTGAGTAAAAGAGTATCTAAAAATAATAGTTATGTTGTTACTAAGCAATGGTTAAAAAACGAAAACTTTATAAATAATGGTAATTCTAAACAGGTTATGGCAAGGAAAAAAGTAGCAATTCTCACATGCGGTGGAACACCGGCAATGTCTCTTAGTCCAACATTAAAAGTTAAGTATAATGGACCAGAGCTAATAAACAAATTCCCTTCATTAGAAACATTGGCAGATCTTGAAGTAGATGAAGTATTTAGCAAAGATAGCTCAGAAATGAAACCACAAGATTGGCAGATAATAACAGAAAGAGCGCATCATTATGTAATGAGAGATGATATTTCTGGAATAGTTGTTATTCATGGTACAGACACTATGGAAGATACTCTTATGGCTGTTGCTTTAATGATTAGAAACCTTAACAAGCCAATTGTATTTACAGGAACGCAGGTTCCAGCTGAAAAAGATATGCATCATGCGGAAAAGCTTTTTTATGATTCTGTTCTTACAGCAGCAAATTCAGGGATTAATGATGTTGTTCTATGTTTTTCAGGAGATGAAACATCAACATTTACTAACCTTTACAGAGCATCAACTGCTTTTAAATTTAGTACACATAAATATGATGCATTCAGAAGTTGGGATGGCCCAATTGTAGCGATTGTCGATGGAAAATTTAAGTTTAGTCCACAATATAATAGTCATCAATATAAAATAACTAAACCAACTGAATTCCCATTATTAAAAACAAATCTCGAATTGAATGTTGGATACGCAAATGTTGTTATTGGAACTGATTATGGTGAACAGATTATTTCTAATATTATTACACCAAGAGAAGAAGTTATACCACAAGATAAAGTTACACCAAGAAATAGAGGATACATTCTCGGTACAAATACAGATGGTTATGATCTTTTATCTCATACAAGAGATGCTGAAGCCAAAGCAACATTAAAAGCTTTAGAAGCAGGATTAGTTGTTGGCGTTGTTTCAAACGATGGAAGCCCAGTAATATTAGCCAATGGTATCGATATCCAATTGAGAGAAAAAGGAGCAGTTCCTTTAGGAAGAATGAACTTTCGTAAAGCATTAGTAAAACTTTCATGGGTTCTTGGACAAACACAAGATAATGAGGAAGCAAGAAGAATGTTAGCTTATGATTATTGTGGAGAGATTCCACCGAATTCTTTTGATACAGAAATGAAACCATTTCATCATACTGATTAATAATTATATTAATTAATTAATTAATTTTCATAAATCCTCACTTATGTCCACAAATTACGTAAAACATATAAACAGGTGGACATAATCATCCCCTGAGATGGCTTATACAGAAATCCAAATAAAATACAGCAAGAAATATTATTATAGATGCAAAAGCATAAGAGAAGGAGAGCTGTTTAGAAAGATAAGAAAATATATGGGTGTTGAACTTAGCAAAGAGGAATTAGAAAAAAAAGAAAAAGAGATGGATATTCTTTTAGATGATTTGTTTAAAGGTGTTCTTAAATCTGAAGGCATAAGCAAAAGCAGAGAAAAGTTATACCAAGAAATAGAAAACTTAACTCCACTAAAAAAAGAGACTGAACACATTCCTATTGCAAACACAAAATTAGCCGGTTTTCCAACCACAACAGTCAAGGCAATTACAGATCAATATAACAAGGCATTTCATTCAAAAGTATTTACATTAATTGCAAGCTCTGAAAGTGAATTATACACCTTTGCCAAAAGACATAAGCCGCATTACAAATATTGCTTTGCGTTTGTAAAAAACGATGAAGGGCAATGGTATATGGGAATCAAAGAGATGAATGAAGTGAGAGCGTGGGTTGTTAAGCAGGCAAAAAAAGACCCTACACACGTGATTGATTTGTACAAAACTTGGGAGAATGATTGGAGAAATTATTTAGCATTAGCAGACAGATTAAAGAAACTCAACTTTGCAAAGTATAATAATATGGAGTTATATCAGACATTCAAAGAGTTTTACCAGCAATACCAGCTAGTAGGCTCAATCGCATATATTTCAGATTCTTTCATGTCTACTGGTGAAGAGGACTGGCTAGAAAAATTAATACTTAATGAGCTAAAAAATATTGGCGTACCACCATCTGGAACAATTCATATATTAAGAAAACTTACTTCCCCTGTTCATCTTTCATTTACTCTTGAATCTGATTATCAATTATTAAAGATAGCAGAGAAAGTATTAAAAAGATTCCAAAATAAGCTTCCTGCATTCGAGCAATTAAAAGAACAAGCGTCATTATTATACGGCGAATTGAAGAAGCATGAAGAAACATTCTATTGGATACAAAATAATTATTACAATGTTCATTATATTGACGCAGAGGAATTCTATAACCAAATAATTGGATTGATAAAAGAAACTCGAAAAGGTAAAGATAATATAGAAAGAATAATTAAAGAGAAAGAAAAAGAGCTAGAAAATACAAGACGAGAAAGAGAGAATTTAATTAATCAATTATCCTTACCATCATTTATAAAAAACATTCTTCAAATTGCAAGATTATTTGGAAAATGGAAAGACAAGCGAAAGAGCGGTGTTTACATAGGTATGCACTTCTTTGATTTATTTTTTGATGAAATCTCAAAGAGGACAGAATTTACAAAAACTCAGCTTACATTCACTGTTTTTGAAGAGATAGAAGATATTTTGTTTGATAAAGTCGATAAGAAAAAGATGCATGAAGAAATAGCTGAAAGAAAAATCCAATGTTTCTTTGCGTTTACACAACATGGCTATTATATTGTTGGCGGGAAAAAAGCAGAAACTTATTTTAAATTAATTAATAAAAAAGAGCATGGAAATGTGATGGAAATAAGAGGAGTTATTGCATCTCCGGGATATGCAAGAGGAAGAGTATGTATTATCAAAAAAACAGATGATATTAAGAATTTCAGAACAGGCGATATTCTTGTCGCCAACCAAACAACTCCTGAATTTTTGCCAGCTATGCGCAAGTCAGCTGCAATTGTCACAGAACAGGGCGGTATAACAAGCCACGCAGCAATTGTCTCAAGAGAACTGAAAAAGCCATGTATTATTGGAACAAAAATTGCAACAACTGCGCTTATGGATGAAGAGGTAGTGGAAGTTGATGCTAACAACGGTATTATCAGAAGAGAGAGATAGTTTAATCTTCTAACATCAACTCTTATTTTTACCTAAACATTTCTATCACCCACTAGCCAAAATCCTTTCTATTCCTAAGCAGATTAAACCTTTTTAGCAATGTTGTCCAGTGGCTTATAACACCTAAAACCTTTGAATTTTGATAAAATAAGCTGTATTGAGTGTTTCAGTGGACAAGTCGTTGTGAGGTATATAAACCTATTTGTTTTATATAATTTATAGGTGATAAAAATGTCAAAACCAAAAGTATCAAAAGATACCCCTTTAATGGAACTTACATTAAGAAGATATGAGCGTCCAGATAAGATGGAACCGAGAGAATTAATAAAAAAATTTTGTCTGAGTGTTGGTCTTTTACAACCAGGTGATTCACGCGATGTAATTGTTGATATATTGTATGTGCTGCTAAGAGCAAGAACTGAAAAAAGAATTATAACCTCAGAGCAAATTAATGATGAAGTGATTAAATTAAGAACTGAGCACAAACTGCTGCAGCACGGCATAGCTCCATCAAATGTTAGAAGACAAATAAAACGGCTTAGGGATTTGCTGTTAGTGGAAAAGATAAGGAACAATTACAGAATAAATGAATTCTCTAAACTCAGCGAAGGATACAAAGAAAAGTTTGAACAATATTTATTGCCAAGCGTTGTGATAAGGATTAATGAGTATTTTAAGGAGATTGACAGGGTGTTTTGACCAAATTTAAACTGGTCGAATTCGATGGGTTTAGAAATCTGGCAGGTAGTAACTCTTTTGTGTTATCCTCACAATATAGACAAAAGCAATTGATTTGTTCGAAAATTAATTACTTTTGGTATACAATCCTACTTTTAATTATGGCGAATATGCCATATTTAAAAGCAAAGTCGGATTAAATCATTGTTGGCAAGAGGTTCAAAATGGAAAAAATTAATGTTTTGGATAAAGAAATAATTTTTACAGACAGCATGATGAAGATTATATTTGCATTACAGATATTGCTAAATACAAAAATGCTAGAACTGATGATATTATCAAAAATTGGCTTAGAAACCGTAACACTATTGAATTTTTAGGGGTTTGGGAACATTTGAACAACCCACATTTTAAACCCGTCGAATTCGACGGGTTTAGAAAAAAAGCGGGATTAAATAGCTTTATTCTTACTGCTAAGCAATGGATTGAAAAAACCAATGCAGTGGGCATTGTCTCAAAATCTGGCAGATATGGAGGCACATACGCTCATAAAGATATCGCTTTTGAGTTTGCATCTTGGATTTCGGTTGAGTTTAAGCTTTACTTGATAAAAGAGTTCCAGAGACTCAAAGAACAAGAACAGAAACAACTAGGATGGGATATCAAAAGAAATCTTGCGAAAATAAATTACAGAATTCATACTGACGCAATAAAAGAAAACTTAATCCCAAAAGAAATTACAAAAGAACAGATAAATCAAATTTATGCCTCTGAAGCTGATGTTCTAAATGTAGCATTATTTGGGATGACTGCCAAAGAATGGAGGGACAGTAACAAGGATAAAAGTGGAAATATTCGAGATTATGCTAATGTTTCTCAATTAGTCTGTCTTTCTAATCTTGAGAATCTCAATGCATTATTCATTAATGAAGGCTTACTTCAAGATAAAAGATTAGTTAAATTAAACCAGATAGCAATACAGCAGATGAGGCTATTAACTGAAGACAGAGTTATTAAACAGTTAGAAACTAAAAACTAATTTAGGTGTTGTTTTAATTGCAAAGAATAATAAATGGGCCCAGCCAGATTCCCACGAGCTTTTTTGTAAGAAAAAAACCTCGGAAAATACCTTCTGTGGTATTTCACTTCGTTCAATACCACTTTCATAACATAATTATAACCCTTTATTAATATTTTAACACTATTTTATTAAATTATTTAAAAATAAATGGGCCCAGCCAGATTCGAACTGGCGACCTTCGCCATGTCGAGGCGACGTCATAGCCGCTAGACTATGAGCCCATTTAATTAAGAAATCTCTTCTTCCTTTTTAAATTTTGCTGTAAAGTTAACTTTTTACTGTTATATCCACAATATTTAAAAGTCTAATCAAGTTACATGAAACTAATTTTTTACAAAAGGAGAAAACTAAATGAACTACAACGAAATCCTGACCTCCCTATACCAGCGAGGGTTTCACACAATAAATTTAGGTTTGGAAAGAATAGAAACACTTCTAAAAAAATTAGGAAATCCTGAGAAAAACCTAAAGGTTATTCATGTCGCAGGAACAAACGGAAAAGGCAGTGTTTGCGCAATGTGTACATCTATACTAATTGAAGCAGGATATAAAACAGGGCTTTACACTTCTCCGCATCTGGTTGATTTCACAGAACGATTTAAAATAAACAATAAAAATATTACAAAAAAAAGATTAGTCGAGCTTTTTGAACAAATAAAACCACACATTACCAATGAGACTTATTTTGAAATAATCACAGCAATGGCTTTTCTTTATTTCAAGCAGGAAAATGTTGATATTGTTGTTCTGGAAGTTGGAATGGGCGGAAGATTAGATGCAACAAATGTTGTTACACCATTAGTTGCAGTAATAACAACAATATCAAAAGAGCACACACAATATTTAGGAGATACAATAGAAAAGATTGCATTTGAAAAAGCAGGAATTATTAAAGACAATTTTAAAGGGAATTGCTATGTTGTAGTTGGCGAAAGTAATGCTGCGCTAAATGTAATAAAAAAAATCTGCAAGGAAAGAAATGCAAAACTATCTATTGCAAAGCCAACTACACTAAAAATAAGCCTTAAAGGAGAGTACCAAAAAATTAATGCAGGAATTGCAATTGAAGCAATAAAAACATTAACGCATTTTGGCTATAACATACCTAACCCCACTATTATTAAAGGATTGCTAAAAACAGAATGGCGCGGAAGGCTGGAGTTTGTCGAGAGAAATGTTATAATCGATTGTGCGCATAATCCTAATGGGATTGAATGCCTAGTTAACGAATTAAATCTTCTGAAAGAGCAACATAAGTTTAATAAATTTCAAGTTGTTTTTGGAGCAATGAAAGATAAAAATATAAAAGAAATGATTAAACTATTATTGCCAATCGCTTCTACATTCACTTTAACTACCCCAAAGGGTGATTGGATTAATGGTAAATGGAGTATGGAAGAGAGAGCAGAAAAGCCAGAAAATATTACAAAGTTTCTTAAGAATTTACACTTTAATCAAAAAAACATTTATTTAATCAAAACTCCTTTTGACGCGCTAAAAAAAGCGAAATTATTGGCAAAAAAAGATGAATTAGTTGTTGTTTGCGGAAGTTGTTTTCTTGTGGGAGATATTATGAGGGGGATGAAGAATTGTTGAGAATAAAGATTTAATTCCCAACACAATCAGTGATAAAATAAAATAAACTTATTTGTTTAGCGTATCAATATCTTTTTTCCGCTCTCAATCCTGTTTTCCGCTCCCAACTCGTTTGTGGGCGCAGCCACAGTCTCATGAATTTATTTTAAGTTTTTTAAAAGATATCTTATAGAAATCAACTAGTAAATTATAATCAACTAAAAATCATAGTGAACGGGTTGGACATGCCAGGAACTAAACAAAAATCAAAAATTAACTTTATTGACTGTATCTTTTTTCATAGCCAGAAACAATATTTCTAAACATCGCGCCAACTTGTACATCATCATATCGAGAAAGGTCTTGCTTTCTGCCTGCTCCAAATCTTCCTGGAAAATGTTCTAATAATAATTCTCTTTTTGAGTCAGCATCTGCTGCAAAGCTACCATATACATTTACACCATAATCATCAACTGCCTTAAGAAAATCAATGGCTTTCTTTCTCTGGTTGCCACTCTTTTTTAATGCTGATACTTGGGTTTCTAATGTTGATAATTGTCTGTCAAGTCTTGCTGATGATGTCTCTTCTTGTATAACATCAACTAAACCTTGCTGGTACAGGTCTGGAGCTTCACAATCATCTCCACCAATACCTGCTTCTTGGCATAGGTTGACATAATCAACACCACTTCTTCCTGTCAATGCATCTCTTCTTGTTTCTTCCAATCCTTGCAGGTATAAATCTGAATCTTTACAATTAGATTCATCTTCGCCCAATTCTTTGGAACTCTTGAAATAAAGCATGGCATTTCTATCTATTAAAGCTTCATCTCTTATTGCTTCCTGCTGTTTTTTTAGTTTAGCTTCTAGTTTGTTTACCATTATTGTTTGTTTAGAATGTTAGTTTGATTTAAAAAGTTTTTAGTCTGTTATTCTACAAAAGAGATAAATATACGAAAGTGCAAAATAATGTTCGATTATTTTGCACTTTTAGTATAAATCGTATTTGTTTAAAGCTGATTTCAAGTTTCTTAATCTGTTTAATATTCTGTTTCCGCTCCCAACCAGTTTGTGGGACGCAGTCCATCGTCTCATGATTATAATTAATTTTTTTAAAGTAATTATATTAAAAAAATAAACTTATGAAAATAAACTAAAAATCATAGTGAACGAGTTGGACATGCCAGGAACTGAATAAAAAACTTAAAATTATTGAACAATGGCTTCGCCCAAGAACTAAACAAAAATTAATAATCCAATAAAAAATAATTGTAATAATAAATTAAAAAATAAGAACAATAAAAAAATAATAAATATATAATTAATAAAAAAAACTAATAATTAATCAGTATCTCCACATCCTTGCCGAATATGTTTTTTAAGTTCTCAAAGATTGGCTCTTTTATGAAAACTTTTGGAAGTATTTCAATCTTTGCAAGATGTTTCTCAAGCTCTTCAAGATTGCTAGGTTCCATTGTTCCTAAACTTCCATCTGGCTTGATGTTTGCTTTGGAGATTTCTTTTTCCTTATGATCAATGTCATGTATAATAAATGCAATGTTGTCCAAAAGCAGAACTTCACCATACCTGTTTCCATGTTTTACTCTTATCTTTGTTCTCTCAAGCTCTCTGCCTCTCTTTCTTTGCATGTATTCGACAAGGAATTTAATTAGGTCGCCCGATGTTTTTCTCGCCTGCTCAACCTCTGTCTTGCCTAATTTTCCAGCGTCATAATCCTTCTTTGCCTTGATAATCTCGTCAAGCATTCTTAGATATTGCTGCGGTATCAATCCTTTATGTATCATCTCATTCTCAAAAATACTTAAAATTTCAGCATCCTTGACTTTTTCTATGCCTTCAATCCTTAAGATATCCCTGACAACAGTTACAACAGTTTCGTAAATGTGTACAATTGATTCTTTTTCTTTCATTAATTCAATCTGCGTGAACAGTTTTTTGATTCTCTTAAGGAATTTATCTGCATCGCTTAATAATTTATCAAGCTCTTTGCCAGAAAGATTTTCTTTTGTACCATGCTCAAGCTCTTTTCTTACATTAATGTTTGCCTCTAAGATTTTTACATATTCTTCTTCCAGCAATTTTTCTTTTTTGACAAACACTTCCCTTAAAAGCTGCGCTGTCTCTCTTGGAGCAGGAGGTGGAATGCCGTATAACATCAATGCTGCCTGTGACGGCGTCAAGATTGCATAATAAGTATCTTCCATACCTATCTCTTTTACTTTGAATCCAACCCTCTTGAGCATTTGCTCTCCTGAATTCATGAACATATCAATTGCTTCCATAGATGGTTTAATTTTACCCATTCTCAACAATTGTTTCCATGGCATGAAAATTCCTCTGTCGAAGAACGGAACACCATCTCTTAACAATGTGAAGATGATTGGGTTTGCTTCTTTTAAAGAATCCCAGAAATCAGTTAAGATATAAACTTGGATGTTCAGCTTGTTTTTGATGCCTGTTATTTCTCCGGCTTCAATGCCCATGCCAATAATTATTGCTCTTAATTTGTCTTTTAGCTCTGCCCTTGTCATTCTCTTTACATCTGTATCGTCGATAACAATAAAAACGTCAATATCGCTTGTTGGAGTTGCCTGTCCTCTGATTAAGCTTCCGCTTAGAACATAAGTTACAATGTATTTCTCGAATTTTTTAAGAACCATTGTTTTGTGCACTTCTGCAATCTTTACAGCGCTCAACATTCCTGTGTCGTGTATTGGTGCTGATAATGCTGCCAATTGAAGCAGATCATATTTTGCATCATAACAGCTTTGCCATAATTCTGAAAAAATTATTGTCTGCGGATAAATGTTTTTGTCAACTTCCTGCGCAATTGTATCAATAATTGTGGCAAGTTTTGATTTTAATTCCTGTTTTGACATATTTTTTGAGTCAGAATCATCAACCAGCACGAGAACATTTATTTTATTCATATCTGGCTTTTCGCCTTCCTTTGGTTTCTCCGGAGGCAAAAGGGCAATGCCTGAAATATATTTATCAAATTTTTCAATAACCTTTTTTTTGAATTGCTCTAACTTATCTTTTATTTGCTTCAGTTTTTCCTGTGCTTCTTTGGATAAAGGAGGCATACCCGGTGGCATTGGCGGTAATTTATCTGAGGAATTGTCGCCTTCTTTTGATTCATCAAATTCATTATTATCTTTTGATACTTCTTTAGCTTCTTCTTTTTTAGTCTGCTTGTAT